>Ga0210044_10004172_pt1 | contig 20280 bp, 9 predicted proteins | sample CryGey13umfilter_2_FD_183959 | JGI IMG/M metagenome (GOLD analysis project Ga0210044, IMG submission 183959) | Groundwater microbial communities from aquifer in Utah, USA - Crystal Geyser 4/9/14 3 um filter (SPAdes) (version 2) | ecosystem: Environmental > Aquatic > Deep subsurface > Groundwater... | reverse complement strand
AGCTCTTTCTTTAAATCACTCTTGAGAGATTCTAGGTTGACGAATTCTGTTTTGACTAAAACAACTCTATCATTGGGATTCTCTTTTTCGCTTAGACTAGGATCTGGGGGAGAAGTCTCAACTACCTTCTCTGGTGATGAAGAAAAGAAAAATTTATCAAAAGTTGCTTCAGTCAAGTTTCGGAAACCATCGGCGACATTTTCAAAGAAATTACCCACAAGAGCGGTAAGGGGGTTAGCTAACAAGAAAGACTTTTCTTGGGCTTGAGCATTAATCGGACTCAAGCTCACCACGAGAAAAAAGAATATGATAAAAAGTAGATTTTTAGGGTTAATCATTACTATGTTTAAACATATAATAGCAAGAAATCCTGAAATACTTTTTATAGAGTGTTGACAACCCTTCGACTGGTTCGGCAAGCTCACTGCAAGCAAGCTCAGGGCAAGCAAGCTCAGGGCAAGCAAGCTCAGGGCAAGCCGACAACAAACAGTAGGTTAAGAATTATACGGCTAACCTTCGTGTTTTTATATAAATGTTTAGTAAGGTTTATAAAGCTGGAAAGAAAATAATAATAGTTAGATATAGCGTTTTCTGTTAATATCTGAAGATGCGTATTTTAGCCATAGAAACAAGCTGTGATGAGACTGCTATAGCTCTTCTTGATATAAGCGGACCTTTAGATAAGCCCAATATTAAGGTCCTTGTCAATACCCTCTTGTCTCAAATAGAGCTCCACCAAAAATATGGCGGAGTCTATCCCAATCTAGCCAAACGAGAACACCAAAAAAATCTCCCTATTCTCCTTGCTCAAACTCTAGAAGAAGCAAACGAAAATTCTGACAATCCAAATATTGACTACATTGCCGTCACAAATGGTCCGGGACTTGAACCTGCTTTATGGACCGGTATCACCTTCGCTACAGACCTTGGCAAGAAATGGGATAAACCTGTCGTGCCGGTCAATCACATGGCAGGACACATTTTCTCTACTCTCTATGATACGTCTGGTAGTTTTTTAAATTTACCAGCGCTTGCTCTTCTGGTATCAGGAGGGCACACAGAACTCGTAGTTATAAAAGATTTCGGCAATTATAAAATTATTGGAGAAACTTTGGATGACGCCGTTGGAGAAGCTTTTGACAAAGTGGCGCGCATGCTCGGACTCCCCTACCCGGGCGGTCCACAAATATCTAGACTAGCAGAAACAGCGAGAGGAAAACGAGAGGCTCTCTTCCGTTTTCCTCGGCCCATGATACATTCCAAAGATCTCAACTTCTCTTTCTCCGGACTTAAAACCGCGGTACTCTATAAATTAAAGTTAGATAATAAAAATGACGATGAATATAAAGAAGACATAGCCAGAGCTTTTGAAGACGCGGCCGTTGAAGTGTTGATAGACAAAACTCGCAGAGCCATACTTGAACTAGGAGACGAAACAAAAACTCTCATCGTCGCCGGTGGAGTCTCGGCCAACTTCCATCTCTCCCAAGAACTTGAGAAACTCGTTAGTGAATTTCCAAACATAAATCTCCGCCTTCCCTCAAGGTCTCTCACTACAGATAACGCCATCATGATCGGCATAGCCTCTTTTGTAAAAGTTATGAAAAAGCCTGAAACCTTCAAAGATAAAACTCAGATAAAAGCGCAGGGGAACCTTTCTATTTCTTCTTCGGGCCAATAATTATTACTTCAGGAGTACCTTCTTTTTTAGCGCTTACTTTTGGAGTCTCTTTGCCCTTAAGTATTGATTTAGTTCTAGCCAAGATAACGATGTACCAAGACTTAACACTCGCTCTCATAGAGTTATGTTTGTTATAAGTCAGTGTCCATAAGAGAGCTAGAAGTAAGGCCACAAAGAGTGGGAAGATGAGACACCACCATTCGTATATGTAAGCAATCACTATGGCAATAATGAGACCAATGTCTATAGTTATCCACTTAGCAACAAACCTTTTTCTAATATTTTCAGGGAGGTCTTTATAAAGGACATTCTTAAGGACACTTCCCAGTATATAGAGTACTACTAAAATTAGTATTAGTTCATAGAGACATTTAAATATCTCTATCGGAGTCCCGGGCGGAGCGAATATTACTGCCGCTAAAGCGCCTAAATTTTGTCCTTTATCTGGTTCCTCCACCCCAACTATTGGTACGACGGGGGTAGGTGTAGTCGTAGTGGATATATCTACACCATCTATTGTTTCAAGCCAAGAAGATGAGGCAGGCTGTGTATAAGAAGGAGGAAGTTCCGGGTTAATACCTTGATTTCTCAAGCTTTCAAGAAGCTGTCTAAAGGCAATGATCTCGTTTATTTGCGCCTCATTTAGAGGGAAGAGGCGTTGACAATATATCTCGTTAATCTTCTTCATGGTTGTAATATAGACATAACCGGTAGGGCCAGTGTGTCCCCATGGCTCCAAAATGTCCTTGAAGTATTTCATCTGAAATTCCGATACGGCATCAAAAGTGGCTTGATCGAAAACCCCTGTAAGAGACACATTACTGTGGCCTTCAAAATTTATTAGGAAGGCTTGTAGCTTCAAAACCTCTAAAGGATCGTTATCAAAATCTCTCCTCATATAATCTCGTAGATAAAAACAAGAATTAGGCGAAATTGAAGCAGATAGAACCACACCAACTACTGGCGCGTTACCTCCGCTTCGTCCGCTACCGCCGCCACCGCCACCGGAAGAAGGAGTTTCTACGTTAACAGTAGCTGTGGCTGTACTAGAAGCAGTACCATTACCGCAAGTTAAGGAGTAGACAGTGGTACTTTCAGGCGAAACAACCTGACTTCCAGCTGTTGAAGTAGCACTAGTCCAGCCTGCTTCACAAGTAATGGCGTTTTCAGATGTCCATGATAAAGTAGAATTTTGTCCTTTATCAATTGTTTCTGGATTTGCTGTGAGATTAACCGAGACGACATCTGGTTGAGGAGCGACACAATTGTCACCATCTTGGACAAGGCCTTCAGGGACATTAAGCTGTATACCCCCTAAATTAGCGCAGATATCAGTTGGGTCTGTCTCATCATCGTCGTTTGGTTCATAGGAATCTGGATTATCTGGGTCCCCATCTGAATGACATCCCGGGTCAGCGGAATCAATAAACTGGTCTTCATCATTATCTATACTATCTGAACATTGCGGTGTTGGAGGAGATGGTGGTACACAATTACCATCAACGCTAATTAGTCCATTAGGAACAGTGAGTTGAATGCCGTCTAGATTGGCGCAGACATCTGCTGGATTAGTCTCGTCATTATCATTGGGGTCATACGAATCGAGGTTATCCGAATCAGCATCAGTATGGCAACCCGGGTCAGCTGAGTCGATAAATTGGTCACCATCATTATCTACTGTGTCAGAACATTGCGCTCGAACTTGAACCAGCATTATTTTCTGTACAGCGGTAGCGCCATCACTATCAGTGGCATCATAAGTTACTGAATAATCACCGATAGTACTTGTATCGACAATATCACCTCCGACAATGAGAGTTGGCTCCGGGTCATCCTCAACATCTTCTACCGTTGCGTGAGCGAGTGGGTCAAAGGTGCTTCCAAGTGTCAAAACAAGGAGTGCCTCGGCAGTAATAACCGGAGGAGTATTCTCGTCGTTATCATCTAAACTATCACATCCAGAATCTTCAGGAAAATCAATGAATCCATCACCGTCGTTATCTAAACCATCTCCACACTCTGCTGGATTATCGGAAACAGTTACGACACGAGTCTTTTGGACAGCGGCAGCTCCATCGGAGTCAACGACATTGTAAGTAATAAAATAGGTGCCGGGAGTAGTCGTATCAACCACATCTCCACCGACAACTACATCTCCTGTGAGGTCACCATCTTCTAGGTCAGTGGCAAGGAAGCCCGGGTCAACATAAGGTCCATCGTTTATCAAAATATTGTCCGGGTTAGGAATATTGAGGGTGATGACTGGAATATGATTATCGTGATTGATGAAGGTGCATGTGACTATGTCGCTGGCGCCAACAGAGATACCGGTTACGGAATTCTCCACCAAGGAACCGACTGACTCGTTGCCTATGGTGCATTGAGCGCCAATAAGCTTGAAGTCCTCTTCCTGTATCTCGGTAACGCTATAAGTGCCCGCTTCAACTTCTACGGACTCGGTAAACCCATCAGGACCAGTGAATTCTGAACTAGGGTCCGTAGGGTCGCCGTTTATATCAAATTCCCAACCAGAAGCAGGAAACTGGTCGTCTGTGGTAGCGAGGTTACCGTCTTGGTCAACAAGTTTATTGACTGTGATGGTGCCTCCACAAAGCTCTCCCGCAATCTCGGCCAAATCAGCGGCCAGAGTACTGAAGTTAGAAGTATAAACCGCATCTGTGCTAGAAATTGCTTCAAGATTTTCTGTATTGAGGTTGTCACCGATACCTATAGTGATGATACGGGTACCGGCAGTCTTTATCGTATTGGCAGTAGTAATTGCATTCACGAGGTCATTGCCATCTGTGGTGCCAGTAGTTGCGCTTGATTGATTGTTAACAGTTGGATTACCGTCAGAAGCAAAGACAATAAGATTGGGATGGTCAGCGCCGGATCTCGGGTCAAATGTTGTGAAAGCTTTCTTCAAGCCATCCTCCCAGTTGGTTGCGCCACCAGATATAGGTTCGTCGATAGCAATATTCAAAAGAGAGATATCATCAGTAAATGTTTGAACAACTTTAGCGGTGGTATCAAAATCTGTTACAGAGAATAGCGTGGGGGTGGCAGGTAAAAAGATATTTACAAAACTCTTGAAAGCATTTTTCATCTGTCCAAGCTCCGTGGAATTTATACTTCCAGAACTATCTAAAACTAGCGCAATATCAATTCCGCAAGAATTACTAAGAGTAGGATTGGGCACAATCTCGGGCACAACTTGTCCCACCGTTACGGTAGCGGTATCAGAAGCAGTAAGACCTTGTCTAGTAGCTTGAACCTTAACTGTATAAGTACCGGCTGAAGAGTAATCGCAAAGGTTGGCTACGGTGTATGGATCAGTAGTGATACTAGCTGAAGTGTGCTCCCAAGTGCCATTGTTGGTGCAATCCATTTTGTAAACAATGTTTCCAGTGGCAGTACCGGAAACGTTGCCGGTGATATCTACGTCATTCAATGGCGCAGTTCCCGAGCTTGGAGAAGCAGAAGCGATGATGGAAAGAGTGGGAGCTGGTGGTTGAGAGCCAACGGTAACAGTGGCTGAATCAGAAGCTGAACCACCAGCTCCGGTACAAGTGAGTGTATAAGTCTTGCTAGAAGTTAAATTACCAGTGGATTGAGAACCACTGGTAGCTTTAGAACCAGACCATGCCCCAGATGCTGTACAAGACGTGGCGTTGGTGGAAGACCAAGAAAGAGTTGAGGCTGTATCATAAGCAATTGAAGTTGGATTGGCGGTGAGAGTTACTGTGGGAGCAGAGGGGGCTTGTCCCACCGTTACGGTAGCGGTATCAGAAGCAGTAAGACCTTGTCTGGTAGCTTGGACTTTAACGGTGTAAGTACCGGCAGAAGAGTAATCGCAAAGGTTGGCTACGGTGTATGAGTCTGTAGTGATGCTAGCTGAAGTGTGCTCCCAAGTGCCATTGTTGGTGCAATCCATTTTGTAAACAATGTTTCCAGTGGCAGTACCGGAAACGTTGCCGGTGATATCTACGTCATTCAATGGCGCAGTTCCCGAGCTTGGAGAAGCAGAAGCGATGATGGAAAGAGTGGGAGCTGGTGGTTGAGAGCCAGCGGTAACAGTAACGGATTTGGTTATTGTGGGACCAGCCTGGCTGACACAAGTTAAGGTATAGGTTTTGCTAGAAGTTAGACTGCCAGTAGATTGAGAACCACTGATAACTTTGGAACCAGACCATGCACCAGATGCTGTACACGTAATGTAAGGCTCTGGAGAAGGGAGAACATCAATATAATAAGCTTCCCACGATAGAGTCGAAGCGGAACCAGAGGAAATTGTGGATGGATTAGCGGTAAAGATAAGGCCAAGATTGTATGTAAAAGCTGTAGTAGATGAAGGAAGAGTAAAGATAGCTGAAAGAACAAATAAAATAGCCACAAAACCGATATGAGATAGTTTGTTAAATCTATTTTTTTGTGTTCTGATGACTTGCATTGCAGTAAATATCTTCGTTTGTGATTATCTATCACTCACGTGTAAATGTCAAGTGATGTTAAAAAAGTAGAAAAGGAGAAAAAAGCTTTATTTCCAACGTTTTTTATATATTTGTCCTTTATATAAATAATGTCCTTTATTTATATTTTTTATTTCCCCTTAAAAACTTAAATTGAAAGCTCTAATAAGAGTCACTAGATGCTCGTTTACAATTTAAGTAACATCTTATGTACATTTTGTCCTTTAGTCTACTTATAACCATATCTTGAACATGGTATTATTAATATGCCGTATGAATAGCAAATTTCTTACACCTTATAACCCTGAAGAAACAGAGAACCGTATCTATAAACTTTGGGAAGATAGCGGTTTTTTTAATCCTGATAACTTGCCTGGGGATAGGAAAAAGGCTTTTACCATAGTGATGCCCCCTCCAAATGCGAATGGTAACTTGCATTCTGGTCACGCCCTCTTTATCGCTCTTGAAGACATTATAACTAGATTCAAAAGGATGCGAGGTTATAAAGCTCTCTGGCTTCCAGGAGCAGACCATGCTGGATTTGAAACACAAGTGGTATTTGAAAAAAAATTAGAGAAGGAAGGCCGTTCTCGGTTTGGTATGGACCCTGAAGTTTTGTACCAAGAAATACTCAACTTCACTTTAAAAAATAAAGAGAACATGGAGTCGCAAGTGCGCTCTCTCGGCGCCTCTTGCGATTGGTCTAGAGAGAAATTTACTTTAGACCCAGATGTGATCAAAAAAACGCAAGAGACATTTATCAAAATGTTTAAGGATACTCTGGTCTACAGAGGTAAGCGAACCATTAACTGGTGTTCCAAGCACCAGACTTCCCTATCAGAGGTGGAAACGGAGTCGGTTGAAGAAAATACACCTTTTTATTATTTTAAATATGGTCCGTTTGAAATTGGAACAGTCAGACCGGAAACCAAGTTTGGGGATAAATACGTAGTCATGCATCCGGACGATAAAAGATACGCCAAATATTCGCATGGAGAAACTTTAGAACTCGAATGGATAAACGGACCTATCACCGCCACCGTTATCAAAGATGAGGCTGTGGACATGAACTTCGGTACCGGAGTAATGACTATTACTCCATGGCATTCGCAAATAGACTTCGAGATTGCGACGCGACATAACCTTGATATCGAACAAATTATTGATTGGCGCGGTAAGCTTTTAGAAATTGCGAAAGAATTTGGTGGAATGAAGATAAAAGATGCTAGGGAAAAAATAGTTGAAAAGCTCGATGCAAAAGGACTCTTAATAAAAACAGATAGAGATTATAAAAATATCGTAAAGAGGTGCTACAAGTGCTCCACCATTATCGAACCGCAAGTCAAGGATCAATGGTTCGTAAAAATGGAACCTCTAACCAAGCTCGCCTTAGATGCTGTAGATAAAAAAGAGGTTAGATTTATCCCTGACAATTACGAAAAAGTTTTTAGATACTGGATGGAAAACTCCATCGACTGGAATATCTCTCGCCAAATAGTATGGGGAATCCAAATTCCCGCATGGTTTCGTGGAGAAGAAATCGTCGCCAGCATAGAAAAACCAGATGGAGAAGGCTGGACGAAGGACTCGGACACCTTCGATACTTGGTTTTCAAGCGGGCAGTGGCCACTATTTATGACTGGTTACCCTGATGGAGACGACTATAAACGATACTATCCGACAGACGTTATGGAAACGGGGCATGATTTAATCTTCAAATGGGTACCGCGGATGATTATCTTTGGTCTCTACTTATCTGGGAAATCCCCATTTCACACCGTTTATCTCCATGGCCTTGTTAATGATGCGCAAGGCAAGAAGATGAGTAAGTCGAAAGGAAATGTCGTCGACCCTATGACTCTCACTAGTAAGTACGGCACTGACGCTTTGCGGATGACGCTTGTTGTGGGAAATACCCCGGGAACAGACCTTTCACTACGCGAAGATAAAATCAAAGGTTATAAAAACTTTGCCAACAAGCTCTGGAACATTGCGCGCTTTGTACTCTCACAAGAAAATACCGGAGAACCAGACAAAGAACTTACTCATGAGTTTGAGGCTCTAGCTAAAGATATCACTCTCGATATGGAGAACTATCGTTTCCATATCGCGGCGGAGAAAATTTATGCCTATGTCTGGCACCGTTTCGCTGATGAGATAATAGAAGAAAGCAAGCCTGCCCGCGCAGGCGGGAAAATACCAGAACGAGCAGGCACCTTGTATTACCTGCTCGAAAATTCTCTTAAACTTCTGCATCCATTTATGCCGTTTATCACTGAAGAGATATGGGGGGAGCTAAGTAAAGAGAACCTATTGATGATAGAGACGTGGCCCTTCGACTCCGCTCAGGGTAAACCGATATGACAAATGCGAATGTAATTTTTTACGCACTCTTGAGCGGTATCATCCCGGCACTCATTTGGCTTGCCTTCTGGCTTCATGAGGATTATAAGCATCCAGAGCCACGGGGACTTATTTTAAAAACTTTTTTACTAGGAATGCTCGCGGTAGTTTTCGTTTTGCCTTTTCAAAAGGGGGTGGATATTTTGTTCCCTGGTATGACATTTATTGCCATCCTTCTGTGGGTTATCTTGGAGGAACTTTTTAAATTAGGCGCAGCCTACATAGGCGGGCTCAAATCGGTTGACGACAATGAACCGATAGACCCAATCATCTATATGATTACGGCTGCTCTCGGTTTTGTAGCTCTGGAGAATGCTTTGTTTATATTTGGGCCCATTTTAGTAGGTGAAAATATTGTGAACAATATCATCTCTGGTAATTTGCGCTTCATCGGAGCAAGTCTCTTACATATAGTTTCATCGAGTATCATCGGCACGGCCCTCGCTTTCTCATTTTATAAATCAAAAAGAAAGCGCATAACCTTGACCCTCTTTGCTATTATCTTGGCAGTTTTATTCCACGCCGGCTTTAACCTCGCTATAATATATTGGTATAATTCTGGAGCTGTAATAGCGTTTGGGATGGTCTGGATTGGAGTTATTCTCCTTCTCTTAGCATTTGAGAAGGCAAAAACAATTGCGCGATAAACTAAAAGATATATAATTAAACAACTATGGAATCAAAGAGATCATTTTTCGAGAGACTGACTGGCGCCGTTAGACTTGACGAAGAAATAGAACCGGTAGAAACAAAATTGGAGCCGGTGACTTCTATAAAACAAAATATTTTTGAAGATAGCGAAGAAGAGGCCCAACTCACTGTGGATGTTTTCCAAACTCCTTCAGAAATTGTTATCAAGACTATGGTTGCCGGAGTGAAGCCAGATGACCTAGATGTTTCTATCACTAGAGACTCTGTCACAATACGTGGTAAGCGCAGTGAAGATAGAACAGTATCGGACGATGAGTACTTCCATCACGAGCTCTATTGGGGTTCATTTGCTCGTACCATCTCACTACCAGAAGAAGTAGATGTTGACGGAGCGGAAGCGGTTGAGAAATACGGTATGCTCGTCCTCCACCTCCCTAAGGTAGACAAAAATCGTCAAACTAGACTTAAGGTCAAAGGAAACTAGTTTTCTTTTGGTGCCGAGAGCCGGGCTCGAACCGGCGACCCCTTCCTCTTCAGGGAAATGCTCTACCAACTGAGCTATCTCGGCATAATTTAATTAATATTTAGAAGATCTATTGCAGTATTGTAAGTTTCCACCACATCTTTAAAATACGGCTGAAGATAGAAATAACCGATAACTAGAGGCGTAACTACAATAATAACTTTTATGAATCCCCAGATCGCGGCCCTTTTAGTGGTTTTCTGTATTTTCCGCAAAATGAGATTATTCTCTTCAGAAAGCTTCAGAGTGCGCTCTAAGAGTAATTTCTCTTCTGGATTCATAAGAAAAAATTATAGCAGAATACCTGTCTGCCGGCTAGGCAGGTCGTTTTTCTAATTTCATGCTATATTTTTCCTCAGCCGCCGTAGTTCAACGGATAGAACAGCGCCGTCCTAAGGCGTTAATGTAGGTTCAATTCCTGCCGGTGGCACCATTGATTATTTACCTCCCATTATCGCAGACCAGAGCTTCTTGTACCACGCCTTCCCTGAATCATCCTCCGAGCTAGTCACCCTCCTGTCGTCGACAATAACTGCCACAAATTCTCCTTCTTGAATAACGCTAAATCTCTCTTTTATTTCCTCCTGTATACCCTCTTCAGTCTCTAAACGAGCAATACCCTCTTTCAACTCTTCTTCCCTCTGGACTAAAGTAGTGGCCTTTTCTTCTAATTCTCTAGAACGTAAGACGCTTTCTCTCTCTTTATTTATAACTCCTACGGCCCCCTTGGCGAGTAAAACAGCAATGATAAACAACCCAATAAGAGACGGTAAGGAATACAGTCTCTGCCTCATTTTCTGTTTTCTTTGCAATTCTCTCATATAGATGGAAAATAATTATCTTTATGTTAACATAACCCGTATGCTATTCGATAGAAAGCACAAGAAAAAGATCAAAGTCGCTTGGGCGATCCTTTCTATACTCATTATTGTCAGTATGGTTCTTCTATACGCCCCCCTTTTCTAAAGGTCTAGACTAATCACGGCGAATCATTTTGAGGAAAACGTCCTGTGGGATATTTACCCTCCCTCTTTCTTTCATTTTCTTCTTCCCTTTCTTCTGCTTCTCTCGAAGTTTCATCTTGCGAGTGATATCGCCGCCATACATATGTTGAGTAACATCCTTTTTCATACCACTCAAAGTTCGTGAGGCAATAATTCGCCCCAACGCTTTAGCTTGAATCTTGGTCGTAAACATTTGTCTAGGTAGAGCTTTGACAAGCTTTTCTACTGCTAGCTCTGCTTCGGATTCTATTTGTAAACGAGAAATAACTTTAGCGAAAGCGGGTACAACTTCATCGGCAATCAAGATATCCAAACGACAAACTTTGGCATATTTCTCACCCGAAAGAGTATAGGAGATAGAACCAAATCCAGATGTCACACTTTTGAGTTTATCAAAAAATCCTCGCATCAGTTCCCTAAGAGGCATATCAAAATTTAAGGCAGTACGCATGGTACCGACACTTTCGGTATCATTCAGTTCTGCTTCAAACTCATATAGAAGTTTAACGACAGCACTGGTATATTCCGGAGAAACAATTACTACCACACTCGCCCATGGCTCTAGAACAGTATCAATAAGGTGGTCTTCTGGAAAAAACGATGGTGTATAAATTGTTTTCTCTTTCCCGGCGAGTCCAGCTTCCGCATTAGATTTATAAATCACTTTATAAATAATGCTCGGCAAAGTAATAATCAAGGGCAAGTTAAATTCACGATGCAGTCTCTCGGTAATAATTTCGAGATGAAGCATTCCCAAGAATCCGGCTCTAAATCCCCTACCCAACACGCTAGAAGATTCTTCCTCAAATGAAAAAGCTGAATCAGACAAACTCAGTTTTAAAAGCGCTTGTCGTAGGAGAGTAAAGTCATCCTGACTTTCTGGATAAATAGAAGCCCAGACTACAGGTCGAGCCTTCTCATATCCGGTCAGAGCTGGACTCGTGTCATTGATAGACGCCACCGTATCTCCTACCGAAGCTACACCGGGTTCTTTGATACCAGTGACAATGTAACCAATTTCGCCAGACTCTAGACTGTCAACTGATTTTTCTTCTGGAATAAAGACCCCCACTTCAAGAGCCTGAAACTCCCTACCTGCCACCTTAAACTTGAGCTTCTCCCCCTTCTTAATTTTCCCAGAAAAAACACGAATAAAAACAATCACTCCACGATGATTAGAATATTTGAAGTCAAAGATTAACGAACGAAATACATCAATATTGGGATTGGTTGGCGGAGAAATCCTCTCTACAATAGCATCAAGAAGTGCCTGAACCCCAACACCTGTTTTACCTGACACTAGTAAAATATCTTCCTTACCCACAGACAGTAGTTGGACTAGTTCGTCAGAAACTTCATCTGTACGGGCTAGTGGAGAATCTATTTTGGAAACCACGGGAATAATAGTGAGCCCGGCTTCACGAGCTTGATTGAGGGTGGTGAGTGTTTGCGCCTGCACACCTTGCGTCGCATCTACCAGAAGTATCGAGCCCTCCACTGCACGAAGAGCGCGTGATACTTCATAAGAGAAATCTATATGCCCAGGGGTGTCTATGAGATTAAAAATATATTCTCCATACCTCATCCTAACGGGTTGCATTTTTATCGTGATACCGCGTTCACGTTCTAGATCCATAGAATCAAGAACCTGGTCACGCATATGTCTTTTCTCTATGGTACCGGTTAACTCAAGCATCCTGTCTGCCAAAGTAGATTTGCCATGGTCAATGTGAGCAATGATTGAAAAATTTCTGATTTTGTCCATGAAAGATTGAGAGCCCGACTCTACACTATCTCTGGGTCTGTAGCAATTACTTTTGCCTTCCAGAACCTCCCTTTTATAACACTCCAAACATCTTTAAGTTCTCGACTTTTGAAAAGAGTGAGCGTAAGAATCCCTACTCCAATGGCTCCAACCCCCGCCACAAACCCCTGCAAGAAAATTCCCAGAAGAGAAGTAGTATCAAACGCGGAGACAAAGATATTTAATCCAACATATGCAGTTATGCCGATGACCACTGCTGACGTAAGACCTTCAAACAAAGTTCTGATAACACCACGAGAAAAACCTTTAAATCGTTTTTCAAATACAATCCAATGGAGTAGTCCGTTAAAGATGGCTGCAATAGAGAACCCGAGTGGGAGCATGAGTACCGCGGTACCAGGGAGGTCCTCTACTTTAAGCAGTGTGCTTATAAAGAGACGAAACTCTTCTGAAAAATAGAAAAACTTAACCAACCCCCAAGTACCGCCTACCAAGATTGTGGTGGAAATAAGGTTAATAAAAAGTGGCTTTTGGGTGAATCCTGCAGAGTAAAAGCCCCTGATAAATAGAAGGGAGAGACTCTGAAACATGGCCGAAAGGGCAAAGAGGGCTAAGGCCGCAGCAGTCAGGCGAGTATCATTCCAATCAAAGAGTCCTGAACCCAAGATCACTCTCACAATCTGCGCGCGTAGCACGATGAAAAGCGCAGTGACAGGCAGAGACCAGAAAATAATAAATCGAGCAGTGGCGGAAATTTGTTGGACAAAAATTTCCAAATTATTTTCTCTAAAATGTCTAGAGAGAGTGGGAAAGGCGGCCAGAGAATACGAGATGCCAATAATGGCAATGGGCACCGATTGGAGATTGATAGAGAACGAAAGGATAGATATCGAGCCCGTAGTCATAAGAGAGGCAAGAGATACTAGAAAAATTAGCCCGATAGAACTTAATGACAAGGTAAGCGTACGAGGTAAAGAGATTTTAGCTACTTGTCTGATGAGAGAAAAATCAATTTTTGTAGAGAAGCGAGGGAAAAGTCCTTTCTTTATGACGAAAGGCACTTGAATCAATACATGTAAGCACACACCAAAGACCACTCCTATAGCAATGCCAACCACGCCTAGGCGTTCTGCAAACAATATTATCCCAATAATGATACCGGCATTGTAGAGAATGGGAGCTAGAGCATAGATAGCAAAACGATTATAGGCTTGAGTGATAGAGCCAAACAAGTTTGAGAATCCTAGGATAATCGGAGAGAGAAGAAGAATACGAGAAACAAAAACAACTTCTGTAAGAGCCTCGCCAGAGAAACCTTTGAACAAAAAGCTTGAAAACACGGGTATCAGGAAGAACGCTATGCCAGCGACAAGGATAATTAAGATAGAGAAGAACGAGAAAATGTTGTTCACAAAACCCTTAAGGGCTCCTTCACCTTGAGCATCCTTCTCAATGATAAATGGGATAAGAACAGAGAGTGACACCACAGAAGCAACGGTGATAAAGATAAAGTCGGGAATACGGAAGGCGGCGTAGTAGATATCAAGCTCCGCCGATGCGCCGAAGATGTGCGCCAAAAGTCTGTCTCGCAAGAAAGCAAGAACTTGAGAGAGAAAGGCGAATAGACCTAATAGAAGCGCCGCCTGATTTAAGGTATCTGTCTCTTTATAAAGAAAGTTGAAAAACTTTCTAACCATCGACTATTGTGCAAGGCTGTCTAGAAAGCTATCAGAACCTGCCTTTAGATCTTTAATTATTTGTTGGACTTCAACGCTGTCTGGGTTGCTCAATGCAAGAACTTCAAACTGCTTTAGAGCATCATCTAGTCTTCCAATTTGAGCCAGAGTCAATCCCATATAGTACTGGGCATTGGCATAATCAGGCGCTACCGTCAGAGCAAGGGCAAGTGCCTCCCCCGCCCCCAAATAATCTTTGTCTGAATACTTCAAGAGACCCAGCTCAAAGTAGATGGAAGGGTTACCGGGTATAAGACGCGCCACTTGTTCAGCAGAGACAATCGCCTCTTTCAGATTACCAGCTTGTATTTCTAATTGAGCAAGCGTTAGATGCGCGTCTGCATAATCTTCTTTAAGAGCCAGAGACTCTCTGATTGCAGAGCGGGCGGCATCGACATCACCATTGTTGAACTCGAGTCTGGCAACAAAGAGTGCTACTTCTGGATTCAATGGATTCTTACTTTTAGCTTCACCGTAAGCAATGGTAGCGTTCTCATAAGCGCCGGCTACAGAGAGCGGGGCAGGAACTAGGTAACTGTAGATAGAGCCAAGGGCAATCCAGTTGGTATAACTTCCGGAGTTAAGATTTATGGCTTCTCGCGCGCTAGAAATACTCTTGGAGATAGCGTCTTGGAAAATGGCTAGATTTTCTTCCGGGGTGCCTTCCGTACTGGCTGCAATAGTTTGAGCCTTGGCAAAATAAACTCGAGAGAGAGCAGAGTAATGAACATCCGCGGGAGAGAATTGAGTTGCTTTAGTCAACGCAGACTCGATGTCATCTAGACTGGCCCCGGTCTGATTGGAAAGTTGAATTGCTTTTTCGAAGTAGAAAGCAGAAGTAGCTTTTTCTACCGCAACAAATCCTAGAAAGATTGCCCCAAGACCGACAACTATGATCAAGACCACCGAAATAATATTGGTAGTGGTGTCACGAGTAAGTCTGATACTACGAGACCCGATAATCCCCGCCTGACGAGTTGCCGCCAAAAATAGACCAGAAAAAACGAAGGCAAGCGTGAGGAGGGTAAGAGACGGGGTGTACAAGAAGCTTGCTGTCCAAAGATATATGAGAGCGGAAAGTGAAGAAACCAGCGTGAAGCGCATAGTTCTAGATTCAGGAAGATTGGCAAGAACTTTTATCACCAAGAGAACAAGGAAGACGAAAAAGATAAGCCACGATACCGTTCCCAAAACTCCTGTAGAAGCTACTTGTGTAGGGACGAAACCAACTCCGAAAGGAAAAGCCTCACCCCAAAACGGTGTGGTGTTAATATCAGCTGGCTTATGCACGAGCCAATCGCGACTGAAGGTGTTGGGACCGGAACCAAGAAGAATCTCTTCTGAAAGTGCTGCCTTGGAAATGCTCAGTGTGGCGGAGAAAGAAGGTCGCACTTCAGTATTGGACACATTAAACTTACCTGTTACAACGTCACCAAGAGTTCCACTGGTAGAAGAAATTGTTGGATTGATAAGAAAAATAATTGAGATTAGTCCAAGTATAGACAGAAGAAAAGTTGGTTTGAAGATGAATCCAGCTGACAAAGTTGACCCTTGCGGTGATGCGGGAACAGCGGGCATAGATGGGTCTGGTGTATATAGGGTATCAGTGGCAACAGCAGGAGTAGCAGAAAAACGTTTTTCGACGGTCATAAAGTAGACAAATAGAAGTATGGCTGTAATCAACGTAAAGATGAAGGCGGTGGAGAAATTAATGATGGCAAAAAGCGCTGTGGAAACAACAAACATCACGAAGGCGAAGACGCGCAAAGATTTCTTAGCGGGAGCAATTCCTATGATTAAGACCGACAAGAGAGATAAGAGCCCCAAAGTAGAGGCGAGGTCGGTCCATCTACCAATGGTGTTTGCTGTAATACCATTAAAGATTCCCCAGACAGGAGCTCCTCCAGAAATCATCTTTATCAATAAAAACAAGGCAATCAATGAGAAGGAAGCAAACAGCGCCAAGAGCGCGTGGAAAAACTTAGAAGTTTCTGTGAAGAGGGCACTCACCACAATAAGCAAAACGGAAGAGAGAAGAATGTAGCCAAAGGTACCGACCTCGAAGTCGTAACCGAAAAGGGAGAGTGAGGATGGGTTGCTAGAAATAGCAGAAACAAAATAAACTATCGGCAAGAGAATTACCGCCAGAACAAAGAAATGTTTAGGAACACCGAACTCCCCTTTACGCCAAATCTCTGATAAAAACACGAGAACTAGCGCAACAACACCAAGAGCAAGTAGTGAGGTCTTGGCCACACCAATACTAAGAAACCCACCGGGAACAAAAAATATTGGTAGAAGGAAAAGTAGCGCGATGATAAGAGTGGAACTTATTTGACGTATTTGGGTCATAATAAAATCAATAAAATTAAACTTGTTAATAGCCATATTTTACATTAAATTAACCTAAAAACAAAACGCCCATATGGGCGTTTTGGGTATCTATAAGCCGAATTCTGTACCGATTTTGCCCACGGGAGGTGGTGCAAAATCGAGTACCCTGAGTTTATCGAAGGGTCACCCCTCGACTTCGCTCGGGATGCTCAATTTTGTTTTCACCTTCGGTGAACAAAATTGGCAATAGTTATTTATCTGTGATTACAATCGCTTGTAACCTATAGCGGCACTCACCAATCTTGCCCACCGCAGGTGGTTCCAAGATTGAGTGTCCTGAACGAAGTGAAGGACTGTTCCTCGCTCCGCTCGGAACGCTCAATTTTGTAATCGCCTATGGCGGACAAAATTGGCGCACGGCCTTGCATTCAGGTAAGAATTTTGCCGTTTCACCCTTCGACAAGTTCGACAGGCTCACCGCAAGCAAGCTTAGGGCAAGCCCTAGACTTATCGAAGATTCGTCACTGTTCGCATCTCGCGCTTTCCCATTCGACTAGGCTCAGGGAATCCTGAGTTCAATCGAAGGATTACAGCGGACAGGTATTACCTGCTACCCTTTTCCCTCGAAGCACATGTGCGACTCGAGAGAATGAATGTTCGGACTTTCCTCTCTGACTGTGATATCAGAGCAACTATTCGACACCACCAGCAACTATACCAAATAAATCCATAAAAATCTAGAGGCCAACACTCGTGTCAAAGAGACACTTTGACACTTGGGATGTTTAGAGAATAAACGCTACTCTATAACATATTTATCTATATGAAAATTCTATGGGGTACCACCCCCACCTCCGCCTTGGCCACCACCAGTTTGAGTCCCACCGCCACCTGAACCGCCTTCAGACGCTCCACCGCCACCGCCTTGGCCGCCACCAGTTCGCAAGGTACCACCGCCAGAACCTTGTTCCGTAGAAGTCACGGTTTGCGTACCATCAGCGCCAACATTACCAATATTCCAACAAGTGCCATTATTTCCTCCGCCAGAGTTGTTGCCATTATAAGCGACGGAAAGCGAGCCCACTGCACAAGCACTGTTTCTGACGGAAACAAAGGAAATCGCACTTTGTATCGCATTAAAGTCCACCATCCATTGGTTATTAGGCACATCAGACTCAATGTAAATTAGATTATTAACAGCACCAGTGATGGTCATCAGGTTGTCTATGGAGAAGGTTGGAACATAGGGAACATCGGCAGTATGTTTCTGGAATTTAACATGTTTACCGGGAGTAGTGATGTTTAAGTTATAGAAACTCATATTCTTAACACTAGAGATAGTGGCGTTATCTGTGGAGTCTAAAGTGATGGTGCCGTTGTTGTGGGTGAAGCCACTGGCAGTGCTGTTGGCGTCTGTGTAGTTCCCCGCCAGAGTACAAGAAGCGGAAGCTGAAGCTAAGAAGCTGTCTCCGTCTCCAATAGAGAGTGAGCCGTTGATATCTAGATTTGGGTCGTAAGTATTTACATCTACCGTGACATTACCAGCACCAGCAAGGGTCATGTTGTTCCCTACTGTAATAGTCTGGCCAGTGGTAGTACTAAGTTTATAAGTTGGACTACCAGAAGATGGAGAGAGTTCTAGGTTGTAATAAGTGGCAGGGGTGACCGTGGCATTACTTGAACCTGTGTATTTGAAGGTTGAAGAATTGGCAGTGAGAAAACCGAGAAGTTGGAATGGTTCGTGTGAAGCAGTGAGGGTCCAGGTTTTGGAACCGGCGTCGAGGGTTTGACTTGCAGTAACGGTAGTGGTGGCAGTGGTAACGGAACCAGTGCCAGAGGAGGTGTAAGTAGCAGAGCCTACCCCATCACCAAGAGTCAATTTATTAAATATCCATCCAGTATCACCGCCGAAGGTTCCCGTACCATCTATAAGAAACGTGCCTGAAGTTAAATTAAGAGTACCATTCCCTGTAACATCACCACCGTTGACTGTGATATTACCCGTACCAGTGATAGTACCTGCAACAGATAAGTCCCCAGTTATGGTGATAGCGCCTCCGGATGTAGTGAGAGTGCCGGAAGTTGAAGTCATATTGTTGGCTACACCGAATGTTGCAGAAGTAGTAACAGTGCCAGCTATAGCTAAGTTGTAGAATATTAGAGAGTTGTTGTTGACGATAGAGCCACCAGTCATGGTGATAGTGCCTGCGGTAGGAGCTAAAGTTTTAGTCGCAGACACGGTCAATGCACCACCAACAGAGAAAGAAGAGGTGGGTTGTGTGGAGGGGGTTTGCGCGACAGTTAATGCACTAAATGTAAGCGTACCAGAATTTATAATGCTCCAAGCAGTGTTATTGAGAGTCACTGTACCACCAGATAGAATCAAACTTCCAGAAGTATCAACGGTTAAATCATTATCCAAAGTAATACTGTTACTACCCGTCGTCACTCCTGTAGAAGAAATAGTTAAGTTGTAGAAAGTCAGAGCATTGCTACCACCACCGAGAGCTCCGGTACCAGACATGGTAACAGTAGGTGTGCCAGAGTAAGTTATTGTAGCAGTACCAGCGGTAGTAATCGCTCCCCCATTTACATTAGTATTGGCATTGAGATTTAAAGTGGCACCATTGTCAACAATAATGTCATCGGCAATAACATTAGTAGCAAAACCTAAAGTGGCAGTAGAAGAATCATCAAGGTGTAAGTCCCCAGTACCTTGGGTGGTAACTGTCGCTCCGGGAGTGTAAGTATCGCCTGTCCAGACGTGGAGTTCAGCGTTAGAAGCGACAGTCAGGTTGTTACTCCCGTCTGTTGTGTGGAGCATATCGGCAGTATCGGCACCCACAATCGCGGTTGTTAAGTTAGCATTCGTAACAACACCGTCCACATCATCCCGCACAGCAAGGGCTGAACCATATATATGCACATCGGATTTAGAAGTACCGTCAGAGACCAGCACCGTTACCCCGTCTGTCGCGTGTCCGTCTATGTACGCTGTTAAAATGTCTCCGGAAGTTATCCCGTCAGCAATACTGTAGACTCCATTACTGTCAGTTGCATCAGTACCAACCAAGGTAGTACCATTTTTATATAAATTAACATTAACCCCTATTCCAATATTCGAAACTTCACTGCCACTAGAATAAACAGTACCAGAAATGGAAATGGTAGTGGTTATCGTTTGAGAAGTCTGAACTAAAATTCGAGAGCCGAAAATATCTCCACTGTCACTGGCATCCTTCATATCCAAATTCTCACTCGCGGGCATAGTAAAACCTGTTGAGGGCGTAGAGGTGGCGTGATTGGCGGGTGAAGTAACAGTGGAGTTTGATAAAGTGCCACCAGCGTCAGCTTGCTCTATTGTTACTGTTCCAGAAGAACTACTGTCTGTATCTACGGCGTGTAAATAGACATTAGAAACTCCCGTCCACTCGTTACTGTCCCACTTGGTGAGAAAACCTTGTAACCCTGTCCCCGTTGCAAGTTTAGTATTGGCAAGGAGGTATTGGGGTTCAAGTTTGGTGAAGGTGGTACCGAGGTCATATTCATCCACGGTGTCGCCAGCAGACCCAATCGTGTACATCTTCAGACCATCAGCGCGGAAGAAGACACCGTGGAGGGCAGTCTCTTTAGCCGCCACACTAAACTCTTGGAGATAGACAGCGGTGGTAACATTCCACGCGGTACCGAGGTTGTATTCATCCACGGTGTTGC
>Ga0210044_10004170_pt1 | contig 20293 bp, 25 predicted proteins | sample CryGey13umfilter_2_FD_183959 | JGI IMG/M metagenome (GOLD analysis project Ga0210044, IMG submission 183959) | Groundwater microbial communities from aquifer in Utah, USA - Crystal Geyser 4/9/14 3 um filter (SPAdes) (version 2) | ecosystem: Environmental > Aquatic > Deep subsurface >... | reverse complement strand
GGAATTGTTGGTGGGATATTCTTTATTTGGTATTTGATAATTAGAAATTTTGTTTTCAAAAAGAAGATTCTTGATAACAAATACTAGACTATAGATATTTTGTTTTATCTATAATTCCAGCTCTTTGAAAGGCTATTTTTCTATTATTGCAAGATTCACAAATGCCGCAATGATCTTCTTTGCTAGAATAACAACTCCATGTTTTAAAAATTGAATTTCCTAAAATTTTAAAACCATTTTGTATTAAATCACTTTTTGAAAGACCTTCTTTGTATGGTGACCATATTTTGATATTTTTTCGTATTCCTAAATTTATTCCATCAATTTCGCCTTGATTAAAAGCAGACTCTAACTTTTTTGCAAATATTGGTCTGCAATCAGGATAATGATTATCACCTGTATGTGCACCATATGCTACAAATGATGCATTTAAAGTAAATGCCCATGCTGAAGCAATTGAGAGAAATACTGCATTTCTAATTGGGACAACAATAGAATAATCAAATTTACTTGGAATTTTCCTTTTTGGACTAGTTAAAACATTAGAATCTCCATACAATTCTTTCATAAAACCAATGTCGATAATTTTATGCTGTTTTAATCCAAATTTTTTTGCAAAAGTCTTTGCTGCGATAATCTCTCTGTTAGCTTTTTGACCATATGAAAATGTAATTCCATAAAGCTCATACCTTGGTTTTAGATAGCTAGCTACACAAACTGAATCTACTCCACCACTAAACACAATAACAGCTTTTTTCATAAATTTATCAGATTATTTTTTTATTACTATGGCACCTTTACTTGGTTTACAAATTACAGTTTGACATTTGGTATTTGCTGATGCAAATCCTTTAGACATTGCTAAAGATATCTTCTTTAAATCTGCAGAACTTTTTGAAAATGCGATTACTGAAGGACCTGCTCCACTTATTGTTACACCCAGTGCTCCTGCCTTGAGAGCATTTTCTTTCACCTTGATAAATCCTGGTATCATGTGTTGTCTTGCAGGCTCTACAATCACATCTTTGATAGAGTCACCTATCAGATCAGGATCTTTTCTCATAAATCCTGCAACAATTGCTGCAGCATTTGACAAATTTGCAATACTATCACTTAATCTGACTTTCTTAGGTATTACACCTCGTGATACCTTGGTTTTCTTTTTGGGAACTTCAAGTGTTGGGACTGCGATACACATTCTTAGATTCATTGGAGGTTCAATCTTGATTACGTTTAGAGGGTTTGTCCTGACTATTACAAATCCTCCCAATACCGATGCTGCTACATTATCATAATGAACAGAACCTGCACTAGCTTTTTCTCCAAACCCTGCAAATTCTACAAGTGCATTATCATCTAATTTTAATTCAAACATCTGATTAAACGCAATTACAGCTGCCGCTGCCGAGGCTGCGCTACTTCCCATTCCAAACCCTGCAGGGACACCTTTTTTGATTTTAATTTCTACACCATCTTTAATTTTCAATTTTTTTAACATGTTTTTAACAACCAATCCTGCAGTGTTGTTGTCTGGATTTGTTGGAATACTGTCTTTAGTAACTATGCTTACCCCACTTTTCTTTTTTGTTAAAGTAATTTCGTCAAAAAAAGCATCAACTGCTAATCCAAATACGTCAAAACCTGGACCTAAATTTGCAGTAGACGATGGTGCTTTAACAGTTATTGATGCCAACTAATCTTCTACCTCTTCACCCAAGTTAAGAATTCTACTCAGTGCTCCCTCTAAATTTACCAATCCTTCTCCTGTGGCATTAGAGACTGGAATTAATCCTTGAGCAAACCCCCCAAGATTCAGACCTCTCAGAATATTGGTAGTTAAACTGTATGTCTCTCCATCTGCCTCTTTGGCAATGGCATTTTCTAATAATTTCAGATTACCTGACCATTCTAGAATATCTTTTAGTTTAGAACCTATTAGATCTGTTTTGGTAATGATGTTAATTGTTGGCAAGTTCAAACGTAATCTTATTGATGTTGCAAGAAGTGCAATTGATACAAAGTTTACTGGAGTAGTAATTAGTGCACCATCAAAAAGAAATATGTTCATTTTTTCTTCTGACAAAATATTTTCTGTGATAAAACGACCACTGGAACGATATGCAAACAACTCAATTTGACCTGGAGTGTCTACAATTAGATAATCCGGATTCACTTTGCCTATCTGTTCTTGAATCTCATCAATCTTGGATGCAATCAGATCGTTTGCCATGACTACTGCACCATTTGGACCCAGATTATATTGTTGCATTATGTCTATAATGTCAACATAATCTCTAACATCAATATCGCATGTATAAGGTAGATCTCTAACACCAGGATCCAAATTCAACACAGCTGCAAATGTGCCATTTTTTGTGTAATACTCGTATAGTTTAGATGTTAAAAGAGATTTTCCAGCTCCTGCTGTTCCTGTTACAAAAATTGTTTTCAATCATGTCTAAATTTTCCTTCTTGGCTTATATTTCAAACTAGTTACTTTTCATAAAAACTCTTCAAAACATGCCATTATGGTAATCAATAATCAAAAAAAATTCCGCTTGATCTATAACATGTAATGATACATAAAATTTTATGACTCATACATCTATTGATGAAAAAGAGAAATATCTAAAAGAATTGGTTATCAAATTATTGGAAGAAAAAAACTTTTCAGATTATGACGCTTTAGATTCATTATTTGCTGAAGTCAAGCAAGAAATTCAGAAAATACGCTAACCATACCTACTTGCAGTTTTTCAAAATTTGTGCCTAGATACAGGTATTCAATATTTTGATTGATATTTACTCAACTTTCATATTTGAATCCTTAAAAAAATTATCAATGAATTGGAGAATTATTGCTATTCCGGCAACTCTCATTCCTATTTTCATTATAGCAATTCAGTTTGATATAAAATTTGAAGATGTATTGGCAATTGGAGTTATTCCATTCGTACTTGCTGTAATTGCCATGATGATAAAACTTGGTCTTCAAGGAATAAAATTTGCATATATTTCGCACAAATATCTTGGAAAATTTGATTCTTTTTGGAAGTTAAGTGGTGTTAGAATAGGAAGTGAGTTTATCAAATTCACTACTCCGATGTTTGTAGGTGCAGAATTTGTTGTAATTTATTATTTGCATAAAAAAGGAGTTGCACCTTCGAAATCAACATGGATTGCAATAATGGATATAGTTACTGAAGTTTTTGCTGGTGGCTTGTTATCTATTATGGCAGGTATCATCGCATTGATGCACGGAGCATATGTTGTAGGTGTTCTAATTTTAGGAATTAGTATTACTATAACTTCATTATGGATGGTTCTGTTCTTTTTGTCATCTAGACGAACTTTTCAAGTACCAAAAATTTTTGTTAGTTTAACAAAGAGATTTGGTAAAGAAAAAGGAGCAAAATACATTGACCAGACAAATTCATGGATGGAAGAAGTTTGTACAATGAGCAGAAAAAATCTTAGAACGACAGAATCAAAAAAAGTCTTTACGATATCATTTCTATTCTCACTTGCATCTTGGTCGTTTTATGGAATATCGTTTATGATAATTGCAATGGGAACGGGATACATAGTTGGTATTTTTGATTCAATCATGGCTGTAATGGGTGCAAATGCAATTGCTAACTTGCCAATAACAGTAGGCGGTTCTGGATTGGCAGAGTTTGGAATTATTGCATATCTGAATAATTTGGATCCATTTCATCTAGTTATTCCTGAAGGAACAGTTGCATGGGATGCAGTAATTGGTTGGAGAATTGCTACCTATTATGTTCCTATTGCGATAACTTGGCTTTTACTGGTGAAATTAGCCTTGAGTAAAATTCCAAAGACAGAAAAATAATAGAAAGCACTTTATCTTTTGATGAATTTTTTTAATTTATGAATTTCAAAGACAAAGTTGTACTAATTACTGGTGCTTCATCTGGAATAGGTAAAGAGACTGCTATCCAGTTTGCTAAAAAAGGTTCCAATGTAATTCTAGTTGCACGAAGAAAACAAAAATTAGAAGAGATAGATAATGATTTAAAAAAATTCAATGTATCTACTCTTGTTTGTGAGTGTGACGTCTCTGATAAATTACAAGTAGAAAAAACATCAAAACTTGTTTTAGAAAAATATGGGTCTATTGATATTTTGGTAAATAATGCTGGATTTGCAATTTATGGCTCTGTTTTTGATTTAACAATAGAAGAAATTGAATCTCAAATGGCAACAAATTATTTTGGCATGATTTACTGTATCAAAAACTTTCTTCCATTCATGCTTGAAAAAAAATCTGGACATATTGTTAATGTAGCATCTGTTGCAGCAAGTTTCGGTTTACCTGGTATTGCATCTTATTGTGCATCAAAGTTTGCCATGTTAGGGTTTTCCGAAGGTTTGAAACATGAATTAAAAGGAACAGGTGTTGGAATAACAGTTGTAAGCCCGATTATGGTTAGAACAAACTTTTTTGATCATCCTTCTTTTCAATTTATACCAAAATACTCCCCAACATCTCTTAGTGACAAAACAGTTGCAAAAGCAATCTTAAGAGCTGCAAATTCTCCACGGCTGGAAATTATTGTTCCTTCAGTAGTTCGCGGTGCTGTATGGATAAAAAACACATTTCCATATTTGATAAATCCTATTTTAGGCATGGCTTTTAAAAAACAATTAAACTCTAAAAGAAAAAACTAGACTTATTCTTCCACTTCTTCAACAGATTCACTAGAGCCTACATCAAGTAACTCCATTTCTTTTAAATCAAATCTGTATATGGCATTCATATCGATCTCTTTTTCTTTTTGTAGATATTCTGTTACTTTTTTACTCAGTGGAGCTTTATGTTGATCAAAAATAAATTCATAGACTACCCCTTTTTCCAAATCTGAAGTTTTAATTTTTTTTGGTAAATCAAGTGTAACTATATGTCTTCCATCTTCAACTGGATCATACAACTGTGCATCAATCTTATTATCAGAATCATAAATTTCAAGAATATATCCGGCTCTTTTTAGTTCTTCAGGCTTTTCAAATTTTGCATTTTGAATTTCATCAGAAACCCAATCTGGAATATCCTCTTTTTTGGATGATTTTTTTTCCTTCTTGGATGATTTTTCTTCGTCTGTCTTTTTAACCATGGAACAACAACTCTAGTTCAATTCTTTATCTTTCTTGCTTTTCTGCCACCATTCAAGATAATCATCTTGTTTATCTTCACGTGTCTTTTCTTTCTGATTTAATCTGTATTTGATGTCCGAAACTTGCTCTCGTGTGGCATACAGTCCACATCTCTTGCAAATGAAATGTTTTGTAGCCGAATCCATTTTCATAGGAATTTCTACTGCGTCAAACAACTTGAACAAATCATCTCTGCCTCTATTTTCTTCCGCCGTTTCTGCTTCATACTTTGCTTGAATTTTCTTTCTTTCTCTTGCAGTACATTCTGGACAGTTGGGCACTAATATTTTGGCTTAATTTTTTCCATAAAAGCGTTCCCACGTTATTGCCTGATCGACTTGAAATCTGACACGCGGATTTTATCGTCATCCCTTGCGGTCAGTTCGCCCATCGAACATCCCGCGTGCCAGATAGCAAGCAAACTCAAAATAAAGTATTATTTCTTTTCTTCTAGAATTTCAGCCGCTATTTTTGCTGTATTTTCTGCTCCATTAGGAACAAAATTTTTAGAAAAATCATCTAAATTCTCTTCAAATTTATTATAATTATCTTTAATTTTTGAAATAGCCTCAATAACTTGCTTTGTTTTCACCGCTAATACTCCTAGGTTTTTCTCCTCTGCCCATTTGATATTGTTTGTATGTTCATCATAAATTGGAATGCCGATTATTGGTTTTGCTTTTCCTCCTAGAATTTCACCCATTACAGTATGAGAGCCATTTACTACCGCATATTTAGTTAAATTCAAAACACTTTCTTTTTGTTGTTCTGTTAGAAAGCCTATGTCTATCTGAATCCAGTCAATTTTTTTCTCCAAAGCACCAAATACTGTGTATTTTTTTCCATCTATTCCTAAAACACAATCAATTGTTGAGTCATTTCTTGCATGAGAGATTACTCTTTTTTCTTTTTTCATTTCATTTTGATGAAATACCTGTTCATATCTTTGACCTGTACCGTCATTGGTTGATTTGTTTCCTGTTCTCATCCAATATCCAAATTCTGTATTTTCTACAAGTTTCTCAAGATCAGATGTTGCTTTTTTCTCAGTATTTCTACTAGTGGTGAAGTGACCTACATACGTTACTTTTTCTTTAGTTTCTTTTGTAAAATTTAGATTGTATTCACACATAGTATATGGAGGCGGAGAATCTGCAACAAGAATTTTGGAAGCTTTTGCAATTTGTTTTGAAACATAATTTACTGCTGGATAAAAGTAAGATCTTGATTTGTACAATCTGGGTCTAAATTGATTTGTTATAAACAAACTTGGTATGTGACGATTTTTTGCTATGATGTTTGAACCCATATCGCCATCATTAATTACTAGATCGAATTTTTCTTTATCATACAATTTTCCCTCTTCTCTCAAGTAGTTTGTAACTTGTTTTACAAGAGGAGGATTTTTTGAAATTGGTAGAAGAAAATTAAGCATTGATAATAAAATACTTGGTCCAAACTTTCCATCTATTGGAGTCGGCATCAGTATCTCGTGAATCTGATCCTTGTGATCGGGAAATTTTTCTAATAGCTTTTGATAAACGTGATCTTTACTTGAAAAATGAACTTCAAATTCTTCTTTGATATAATCTTCTAATACTTCATTTAGCCTCATCATTCGAGAATAGTGACCACTTCCCCAAGGATAGATAAATTGACCTATTTTTAACACAAAATTTAATCCTCAAATGCCGTTTAAATTCTCAGTGATTTTATAGAAATGTAATGAGAAGACCACCGATTAAAACCAGTGGATGAATCACCCGTTCTTGCGTATGTACATCTCAATTGTCTGCAGATACATACTCTGCTATTCCTACATAATATGGCATACACCACAGTACTTCTTTCCAAAGTTTTCGTCTTAATTCTGGAATTCCTGAACAGATACAATGTAGAAATTCCATTGAATGTATTGACTATTTTAGTTGGGGAATCCACAGGATGACACCACGAAAAGATGCACATGATCTGATGTGACACATAATTCCAACTGCCTACCAACCGCGACCACGATCTATTTTTTTGATCAGCGAATCTAAAAATTCTGATATCTTTCCAACAAGAATTCTTTTGCGGTGTTTAGTACACAAAATGATAGTTGATATTGTACACATCTGAGCTTGTAGTCTTTTCAACCATAATATTAAAAACAACAAAATCCCAACTTAAAAGAATTGCAAAGAACTTACAAGTTCAGACTGTATCCAGATCGCAATCAGTACAAAAAACTGCATCACCCTCTAGATGCATGTAGGTGGGTCTACAATCAAATGGTTGAAAAAATAAACAGGGAAGGATTTCAGACAAGAAACGATCTGAACTATTTTCTCACAGAGTTAAAGGAATCTGAACCATGGCTCTATTCGCATCATTCCAAAATGCTCCAGATGGTATCTACACAAATTGATGGATCTCAAAAATCATTGATAGAATTGCGAAAAAATGGCTACGAGACAGCTAGTCTCAAATTTGTAAGATTTTCCAAATACAATACCTTTGTGTACAACCAATCTGGATTTGCAATCAAGAACGGCTTTTTGTATCTGTCCAAAATAGGTAGAATCAAAATCATTCAGCACAGACAAATACCAGAAAATCATACTATCAAGCAAATCACAATAACAAAATCAAAATCAGGGAAATGGCATGCATGTTTGACATGTGAGATCGATGCAATATTGCCAAAAATAAACATGACAAAATCTGTAGGCATCGATGTAGGAATCACAAACTTTGTGTATGATTCAGATGGATATCAAACACCAAATCCATTAAATCTCAAAAAGATGTTAAGACCACTTGCAAGAATACAGAAAAAGATATCCAGAAGAAAGAAGGGATCAAACAAAAGACTCAAGGCAATACGACACTTGCAGAAAATACATGAAAGAATTACAAATCGTAGAAAAGACTTTCAGCACAAACTATCAACTATTTATGCCAAAAATAATGATGTTGTATTTATAGAGAAACTGGAAAAACTAAACATGGTAAAAAATCACAGATTATCTCAAAGTATAATGGATTCAAGTTGGGGAACATTTCTGCAAAAATTGGAATATAAATGCAAAATGGTAATAGAAGTTCCAGCAAGAAATACAACGATAAACTGCTCAAGATGTGGAAATAAAGTGCCAAAATCTTTGGCTGTTAGGATTCATAGATGCAATGTTTGTAATTTGGTAATGGATAGAGATTACAACGCAAGTATCAACATTTTAAAAAAAGGATTAGGTATTTTCAACATTAAACTACCGCAGGAACTGCGGGAAGTCACGCCTGTAGAGATCTTAATGAGGTCTGTGAAGCAGGAAGAAGCTACCGGACTTGTCCGGTAATAGTTCACTCTAATGAATCAAGGATATCATGCACATTATTTGGTCCTATCTTGACAGTCACACTTTTCTTTGTTTTTATGGCCAAATCAACATCTTTGCTAGAAGACTTTGATAATTCGTTAGAATTAATCATAAATAATTTTTCTAATTTTGGAATTTGTTTTTCTAATCCTATCTCTTTAGCTTCTTCAAAAAGTTTTGAATCTACTCCACTTAAAGGCATTATTGGTATCATATCTTTTTGAAATACTTGCTTCATTGAATAATCTATAAACTTTGTAGAAAAAATTAGTGGAGACAATGCAAGAGATACATGACTTAGCTTATTTGATTTTCCCTCGTGAAGCATAATTTCTAATATTGAATTAACAAAGATGAGATAATTTTTGATTCCTGTTGGATTAATCTTGACATTAAAAAACTCTAGTACAATTTCTTGCTTTACAAGTCTTGGTATTATCTGATTAATCATTTTAGCTAAGTTTATCAATTCTGACTTTTGTCTATAGCAGACAATTATTTTTGAATCAAATCCTTGTTTTATTGTTTCAAAACATGAAATTGCAGAAAGTTCATCATAAACACAGCATATGGTATTTTTATTCTGAGTTTGGTATGGTATGCCGCCCTGACCCTTATCTAAAAAAATACAGACATATGCATTATTTTTTGTTAGATATGTGTACAGTAACTTATCAAAATTTTCATCAGTTCCAGGACGTGCACCCATCTTTGATTTTTTTTCTATGATACTTGATGTAGCTGCAATTTCAATATCTTTTGTGAAAAACCCTTTTGTTGTTCCTTCAACTCTGACAAGAAATTTTTCTCCCTTTAATAGTAGATTTCCCCCTACCGAAGTAATTTCTGAGACTATTTTTTGAAAATCATTTTTTATTTGTCTGGCAATAGCTATTTTATCGATACCAAAAAGTAAGTTGATTGCAGATGATGAAAACACAGGATCACTTGCATCTACTAAAATGACATCTCCATCACGTTTTACTGATTTAAATTCTTGATTATGGCTTCTTAGAATTTTTTTAATGTTTACAATTAACTGTGGAATTTTATTTTTTGCGAATACAGTTGGAAAAACTACTACATAAGAAGTATCTTCCATATTTTCTTTTTAGTTATGTACCCGTTTATAATTTAGGATAAGGTATTTGGGTAATCAATATAAAACAAAACAAATCATGTGTATTTGTGAAAAAATTTACTCAAGAACAAGTAGATGAACTTAACTTAAAAATAAAAACAACAAATGAGGCACTTCAATGGGTTTCTGATAATTTACATCCAAGAGTTGCTAAAGCATCAAGTTTTGGTGCTGAAGATGCAGTAATTATGGATATCATGCACAAGATTAATCCAAAATTTAGGTTCTTTACATTAGATACGGGAAGACTTCCTCAAGAAACTTATGATATTATAGATATTGTGAGAAAAAAATACAACATTACAATTGAAGTTTTATTTCCTGATACTAGCGAAGTTGAAGATATGGTTAAAGAAAAAGGGATAAATCTTTTCTATGATAGTGTGGAAAACAGAAAACTATGCTGTGAAATTCGTAAGGTACATCCAATTAATAGAATATTGTCTACGTTAGATGGTTGGATTACTGGATTAAGACGTGATCAGACTGAAATAAGAAAGGATGCCAATATTTTTCAAATTGATCATGGTCATGGTGGAATTTTAAAAATTAACCCAATTATAGATTGGACTTGGGAACAAATTCAGGATTATATTAAAAAAAATAATTTACCATACAATAAACTTCTTGACAAGGGTTATCCAAGTATTGGATGTGAGCCTTGTACTCGGGCAATCAAACCTGGAGAAGACTTGAGAGCAGGACGTTGGTGGTGGGAACAAGGCGAACACAAAGAGTGTGGCCTTCATATAGACCATAAATAGGCAATTTAGTATGTCAGATTCAATAAAGCCACACGGAGGAAAACTAGTAAACAGAATTACTAAATCTGATCCATCCGGATTATATTCAATATCTATATCTGAAGACCTTGCAAATGATGTTGAAAACATTGCAGACGGAATTTTTAGTCCTCTTGAGGGATTTTTAGAGAAAAAAGACTTTGAACGTGTAATATCAAAAGGTAGATTAGCAAATGGGTTGGCTTGGACAATTCCGATAGTTCTTGATGTAGATGAATCTACAGCTTCAAAAATGAAGAAAGCTGGCAAAGTTTTACTGCAAAATCATCAGGGATTAGGAATTGCAATTTTACATGTCAAAGACACATTTACTTTTGATAAAGAAAAAACTGCAAAGGGTGTATATGGAACAACTGATTCTTCGCATCCTGGTGTTGCAAAGACAATGTCTATGCAAGACTATCTAGTTGGCGGTAAAATTGATTACATTGCAAGACCAGAAGAAACTGAAATTAGAAAATATAGGCTAACTCCTCTTCAAACCAGAGATGCATTTACCAAAGCGGGATGGAAGACAATTGTGGCTTTTCAAACAAGAAATCCTCCGCACGTAGCGCATGAGATGCTTCAAAAAACATCAATCACAACAAGAGATGGCGTATTTGTAAATCCAGTAATTGGCAAGAAAAAGTCTGGTGATTTTGTAGATGAGGTAATTGTAAAGTGCTATGAAACTATGATTGCGCATTATTATCCAGAAAACAGATGCAAACTTGGAACCTTACATACAGAGATGAAATATGCTGGACCAAAAGAAGCAATACATCATGCTATTATGAGACAAAACTATGGCTGCACACACATAATTATTGGCCGGGATCATGCAGGCGTTGGAACATTTTACGATCCATTTGCCGCTCAAAAAATCTTTGAAGATTATCCTGAATTAGAAATATCTCCGGTATTTTTTCCGGCATTTTTTTATTGTAGAAAATGTTTGACATATACAAATCCAAAGGCATGTCCACATGGTGATGATGCAAAAGAGCAAATCAGCGGAACTAAACTACGACAAATGATTGATGATGGTAAATCTCCATCTGAGTTTATCTTAAGACCTGAAGTCTCAAAGGTAATTCTAGATTATCCACATCCATTTGTTGATTAGGTATTTATTCACTCAAACTAGATTTAGCTTGTGAAGTGTCTTATTGCATTAATTTTACTTTCTGTATTTATCATATCTCCTGTATTTGCAGAAGAATCAAAGAATCCTTCACTAATTATAGATATAATTGAAGTTCCATCATACGAATTTAATAAAATTCTTAGAGATGCAGATATTATTCAAATGGAAAGAACACATGCAATAAGCTGGCAAGTCACAATTGACAACAATCTTTTGTACGTAAATCCTAACGGAAATGCAGTTTTGAGAATTTATGATAAAGATAATCCAGAAAAGTTAGTTGAAATAGGCATGGGTGCAAAACCGGATGAAAAATTTTGGATTGCAGTACAGACTCCTAAAGAGGGATACGTTGTTGTACATAGTGACTTGGAGAGAGGATGGTCTCCTGCATCCAAAGCAATAGTGTCATACACAGAAAGAGCAGGATTGACAGTTAACAATGGTGCAAGAATAGTAGTATCTAATCTTGATATTGGAATATTTGCAATTGATTCGTATTCTGTTTATGGAATGGAAAGTTCCACTGATCCACCAGCAGTAAATTCTGGAAGCATGATCTTGGAATTCATTTCAGGGGATCCAGCAAAAAACCCGCTTGCATTATTTCCATTTTATATAGCGGCAGGTGTTGGTATCATAGTAGGTGTTTTGTACCTGACTAAGAAGCGTTCTTAGTTTTGTAATATTTGCAATCTCTTTTAATTTTACATACGCTACACATTGGTGATGTTGGTTTGCAGATATTTTGACCATACATTACAAAAGTATCGTTGATATCAATCCAGTATTTTTTTGGAATCTTTTTCATTAGTTCCTGTTCTGTCTCTTCAGGTGTTTTTGTATTTACTAATCCCAATCTATTTGAGATTCTATGAACATGAATGTCTACCGGAATAGCTGGTTTGTCAAATGCATAAACCAGCACACAGTTTGCAGTTTTTCTGCCAACTCCTGGCATTTCTACTAGTTTTTCTAAATTATCTGGAACTTTTCCCTTGTACTTGGAATTAATGATTTTAGCAACCTCGATTATTCTTTTTGATTTTATATGATAGAAGCCAATTGGCTTTATAATTTTTTCAACATCTTTTGTTTTAGCATTGGCAAGTTCCTTTGCATTTTTGTATTTTGAAAATAATACTTTGACTACTTTTGTTGTAGTTTCATCTTTTGTTCTTGCAGAAAGTATTGTTCCAATTAGAATGCTAAACGCCCCCGTCTCTGCTTCATGTAATTCTCTTAATGCAGTCATTCTAGGCGGGTTCACAGAATTCATAGTATCTGTCATTCCACGAAGAATTTTCTGCATCTCTGTCTAGAATTTTACGTACAAGTATTATATCTGTAATAGTCAAATTAGTGCTATTGGAGTTAACAAAAGAAGAAGAATCTGCACTAAAAGGCGAACAAGGTGAAATTATGCAAATGGCATACAGAATTTTGGTTGCAACTGGTGAGGCAACAGATGCGGAGAAACTAATTCCAATTGAATGGGCTCATCTTTCTGGTGTAAACTATAACACAATTGGAGATGCAGGTGAGGAATTTTTATCAGGTATTAGTAAAAATGCTCGAGTTAAAGTCAAAACAACTCTTAATCCAATGGGATTTGATATTGATAATGTATCAAATTATAATTTAGACGATAATTTTATTTCAAAACAACTATCCATCAAAAACTCATATGAGGCAATGGGAGTTACTCCTTCATTTTCATGCATTCCTTATGAGATTTTTGATATACCAAAAGAGGGAACACAAGTTGCATTTGCAGAAAGCAATGCTGCAATTCATGCAAATTCGTATGATAATTTAAAAACAAACAAAGAAAGTGCGTTTAGTGCACTTGCAAGTGCAATTACTGGAAAAAGTCCCTATTCTTCATTACGAAAAGAAGATTCTCCAAATATAACAATTAGAATGAAAGTAAAAAATCCCAACGAATTAACATATGGAATGCTTGGGTTCTTTGCAGGAAAAGTTGGAGATACTTCTGTAAATATTTCTGGTCTTGCAGATATGGACAAGAGACAATGTAAAGCCATGTGTGGTGGAATGGGAACATCTGGAACATGTGCCAAATTTCTTTTTGGTGATGGAGATTCTGATTGTGAAAAAATAGATTTTGATGAAAAAGAGATGCAAAATGTTCATGATGAGCTAAATACTGCTGAGAAAGGTGATTTGATCACACTTGGCAGTCCTCAATTGGGATTAGAAGAAATGTCTGATCTTGTTGGCAAGCTAAAAGGCAGATCTTTTAAAAAGAGATGTATGATTTTCTGTCCTAGAATTGTAAAGGAACAAGCAAGAAAAATTGGTTATACTAATGAACTTGAAAGAGCAGGATGTGAAATTCTTTCTGATTGTTGTACATGTTTGACCCCTTTGATAAGCAAAGATGATGTTGATGCTGTTACTACAAATAGTATCAAGGGCGCATTTTATCTTAAAAACTCTAATGGTGTAAATGTCAATTTAAAACCGCTATCACAAATAGTTGAAGACGAGACAAGATGAAAATTCTAGTTCAAGGAAAAGTACAAGGAATAATCCTAAAATCACAAAACCCGATTAATTTTCTAGGCACAGTTGATAAAAAAACTGGAATTATTAGCGACAAAAAACACGATCTCTATGATAAATCCATCAAAAACTCTATCTTGGTTTTTCCTTTTGGTGTAGGAAGCAGTGTTGGTGCATACACCATCTACTCTATCAAATCTAATAACACAGCACCACTTGCAATGATTTGTCAAAAAGCAGATCTCACTGTTGCAACTGGCTGTGCTCTAGCTAACATCCCACTTGTAATAGTGGATGATGAAAAATTTACATCGCTTCACACTGGACAAAAAATATCACTAGATACTGAATCTTCTAATCCTATAACACTTCTCTAATTATTCTGCCATTTGGCTTTTCTTCTTTGAAAACAATTCCTTCAAATTTTTGAATCTCTGTCTCTGAATTTTTCCAATAGTTTTTTGGTAATCCAGCTTTTTCACATGTATATTCTAGAAACTCTTCTTCATTCCATCCATACTCAATTGGAACCTGCGGTAAAAGTAAACCAGAATAAAATCCATGCTTTACAATTAATCCATCTCTTCCTACTTTGATCTGTGACAAATATTCCTCAGGTTTACTTACAATAACTTTTTTGGGCGGTGTAAGCACAGTTACTTCAAATGTAATTGAATCCAGTTCTTTGTATTTGACAGGTACAAATCTTGGATCTTTTGTTGCAGCTGAAATTGCTGCATCTTCTAGTGCATTAAACAATAATTTATCTGGCAACGGATATCCAATACAACCTCTTAGTCCTTGATTGTTATTCAAAGTGACAAATACACCTGATTTAAAAGAAAAATTATTTTTAAATTCCTTTTCTAGTTTTATCTTTGTACCATTTTTTAGATATTCAGTAACGATCATTCTTGCAGTTTTTACAATGGTATTGCCATCATCTTCTGATAGATTATTGTAATCTTTCATTTACCTTACCTACAAACTCTTGCAGATTTTTAATATGTGTACCTTCCCAGTATACCTGCTTGCAACACTTGCATCTCCAGAACTTGTCATTTGACTTTAAAATTCCTTGAGGGATTTTTTCCTTGATGATTTCTTTGTCAACTGATTCAGTCAATGAATTACATTTGGGACATCTTGCTGTATTTCCATTTATTTGAATTCTTTTCAAATTTACACTAGTAATTATTTCAAAAAACTGATCAATCTCTTCTTTTTTTGTGATGTGAATTGATCCTATACCAAGTTTCTGTGCTCTTTTAATTAATTCTTCATCCTTTGAAATGATTATTCTTTTTTCTTTTCTTGCACTATCAATTAATTTTTCATCATCAATATCTGAAAAGTATTGTGAATCATAGCCTAACAATCTTAATTTTCTTGCAATATTTCCCAACATGGCATCGATAAAAAATGTTGGCTCATTTTCTGTTTTAAGAGGCATCTCCTAAACCTATTTCAGTGATCTGACTTGCTCCTGCTGGAAGTGCACGCACAAAATCATCGATGTTTATTTTCTTTGTTATTTCTTCTTTCAATTTTAAAAATTCCAACCTGATTTTTTTTGCAGCATCTACCATTTCTAATCCATGTGGCTCAATGATTACATAGCAGATAGAATTTTTTTTAATTGTATCAGGTGGACCGCACGTCACAACATAGTCGTCTCCTTGTGGAATTAGTCCAACAGCTAATTTGAGAGTAGATATCTTGACAAAATTTCTTTGTCCTTCTATTGTAAATGATCCTTTTGGCAGAAATTGTCCACTTGGCGCTGATTTTTTTACTTGTTCTGGATTTACCCAGTATGCGCTAACACCGTACATGCCTTCTCTCCATGCTCTACTAAAACAAACAGTTGCATGAGCAACTTCATTTAAGCTAGCTGCAGGAGGATTCTCTGCATCCTTTAGAATGAAAAAAGGAGAACCAAAAATATCGCCATGAAATATCTTATCATTTTTTTCTAAATGTTTTCTTACTACGGCAGAATTTGAAGGAGCGTCTCTGCCACCTATTGCAAGAATTCCATCAGATGTGAAAAACCACCTGTATCTTTCATACCAGTTTTTTTTTCGTATCTCTGCAAATGAAACTGAATCCTTTTCTTTCTCAGCAGTATTTTGTAATTTTGCTAGTTTCTTTTGTGTGTTGATTTTAATCTGTTCAATTGATTTTATTGCACCTGATTTTCGTTTTGCCTCATTAAACAACATCGATGCAATCGATTGTAGTGGAGACTGCAAGTTTATCTTTATCTTTTCATCATCAACTGTGATAAGTGTAATTCCTTTTTCTTTGATCAATTTGGAATTGTGAACTGTTAACATTTCTTGAGCCCTTGAATCTTCAATAGATGTAATGCCTTTTGAGATCATCTCAAAGAGTGAATTTGCAACACTAGTTATGTGACTTGATTTTTCTTTTACAATTTCTATTGCTTTTTCTTGTTCAGAAAGCTGACTTTCAAGTTCTTTTATTTTCTTATCAGAACCGCCGGTTTGAATTGATTTGCCTATCTCTAGAAGATTTTCTGTAAAGACCGTATCCAACCCTTCGATGAAGCTATTGACAACTGTACATCCGTCATCCAGATTCCCCAGTCTGACTGGAATTATTTCAGTTTTTTCATCTCTAATGATTACTGGTTCATGATTACCAGTGACAACATTTGTAACAATTTTTTTGGTTGTATCATACAATTTCTTTATTTGTTCGGATGTTAGATCGCTTCCTATGCATTTTGAATCTACATTGGATATTTCAAATATTCCTTCAACATATTTTTTTGGCAGTCCTAATGTTCTACCAAGCCATTTTCCTGCAGCTAAATCTGATGTCCTTAATTCTTCAAAGTCTGACTCTGTTACTTTAATTACATCCAAACCATTTAGAGGTGGTGGTGTATACACTAATCCCACACCAAGCCTTCTATGTCTTACATCAATAGAATGTTGTAATGCAAGAATTTTCATCTCATTATTGCATAGTATGATATTTCCTTCACCAAAAAATTCGCCCACAATTACATATTCCTTGTCAAACCCTGCAAAAGTAAAATACGCAATTCGTTCTGATGCTATCTGTTCAATTTTTTTTATTTTTAACCGTAATAGATCATTTCGCAGTCTTTTTAGTAATCTGTTTTGTTCCATCTGATCAATTTTCACAGATGTTAACCAAACACCAGATGTAGATAACATCATAAAAAGATCCGATTTTTCAGTATGATGAAGTTTGAATAGTATGCTATCTTTTGTCACACCATAGATGTTACTTACATAGTAGTCCTGTGTTGCCTCTGAAATTTGGTTTACCAAATAACAAAGTTCTATTCCAGCAAGAGTCACAATAATCTATTCAGTATCCGAAATTATACTCTTACTGTGTTTTATGCTCATTTTATGACCAAAGATTTTAAACAAGGCTAAAGAAAGTCAACCTAGAAATTTACTTGGCAAAATTTAAAAAAAAGAAATCCAAACCTACACCTGATCCTAAAGACTCTAAAAAAGAGTCGGTTAAAGAGGAAAATAACGAAGTTCCAGAGACAGAATTGAACGATTCTAAATCTGAAGCTCCAGAATCTGCAATAAATCAAGAAGAAAAAAGTAAAAAAGACAAGAAATTAAACAAGTTATTTTGGCTGAGAGTTGGCTGTGCAGTACTTGCCGGTACTCTTGCAACTTTTCTCTTTGAGGATATTCAAGGCGAAGAGCGAAGATGGGCATCAATTGTGTTTATGATCATGGTATTTATCGTAACTATATTCATTGCAAAATCAATGAATATGCAATTACCATCGTCTGATAGAAAAAAAATTGTAACACAAGGAATAGGAAGTTATATTTTTCTATACCTGTTTGTTTGGATTCTGACATATACCATAGTACACGCAGGCAGTATCTCAACTGGTATTATGCCAATATCGTAACAAATGTTGGTCTTGGTTTATGTGGAATTATAAAACACCTGGAATTCCAGACGATCTCTTTGAGCGATCTGAGAACGTACCAATAACCAAAGAAGAGGTACGAGTTGTACAAATTAGTAAAGCAAGACTTTGTCCGGGATACACGGTGTTTGATATCGGATGTGGGAGCGGTTCAATATCTGTAGAATCTGCGATTCAAGTTGAATCAGGTAAAGTAATTGCAATAGACTATGATCCAAATGCAATTGAGTTAACAAAAAGAAATATTGAAAAATTTGGATTAACAAACATTTCTGTGATTCTTGGTAATGCAAAAGAAAAGATCTCAGAATTAGAACAAGCTGATGCAATATTCATAGGAGGAACTGGAGGAGATACCGAAGAGATTGTCAAGCTATGTCAAGACAGACTCAAATCTGGAGGAAGAATAGTTGTTGGAATAATCTTAATTGAGACTTTGTACTCTGTCTTGCAAGTTCTTGAAAAATTAAAATTTGATTCAGTAGATATAACTCAAATAACTATCTCTAAGAGCAGAAAAACTTCAAAAGGTACCATGATGCTTGCTAGAAATCCAGTTACAGTAATTTCTGCAACCAAAATCTAATCTAGATTTTTAATTGGGGATAAAACTAGAATTTTCATGCCTGAATTAATTGGAATAGGAGTGGGTCCTGGTGATCCTGAGCTTCTTACAGTAAAGGCAGCAAAAGCAATTCAAAATGCCGATACCATAATGTGTCCTGCCTCAGGCGAAGATAGGCCAAGCATTGCATTCTCCATTGTATCGTCATTAATTGATAAATCAAAAAACCAGGAGATAGTAAAATTGATCTTTCCAATGACAAAGGACAAAGATGTTCTTGAAGCGACATGGAAAAAAAATGCAAGGATCATGACTGAAAAAGTCTTAGAGGGAAAAAATGTTGTCTATCTCACAATAGGTGATCCATATCTATACAGCACTTGGATTTACATGCATAAAGACATACAACTGAATCATCCAGAAATTAAAATCAGTGTGATACCAGGAATTGTTTCCATGTTTACTTTTGCAGCTAAAGTTGGCATAAGCATTGCAGAAGGTTCAGAAAAAGTTGCAATAATTCCATCGTGCTATGATTTGAGTACAGTTAAGGAAATTGCAAAAAATTCTGAAACTATGGTTTTTTTAAAAGACGGTAGATATTTTGATAAAGTAATTGACTTGCTAAAAGAATCTGGCTTTCCTGATAATTCTATCTTTGCAATTGGACAAGATCTTGGGACAGAAAATGAAATTATTAGAAAATTGACTTTGGGTGAAGTAAACGATGGAACATTAACTACAAAATATTTTTCAATTTTGGTGGTAAAACGTGTTGATTCTGTCAAATCCTAAATTAGCAAATAATGCTTTTGTATCTTGATGCTGTTGAATGAGTCTATAATCCACAATTGAAAAAATGAGCGTAAAAAGTCGATTAATGATAATTTAGGCTATATTGCACATACGCCTAAGGAGATACCTAGCTTATGGCATAAACCTTTTTTTATAAGAATTATAATAATTATAATATGAGTATAATCGCTGAACCTAGAACGTGTACAATTCAATTTGATGATGAATCTGAAAAAGCCAAAGCATTTTACGAGCTTATTCACTCCAAAGCACAATTCAGTGGTATCGATAAAACGACTCTTGTCATAAATAAGCAAGATTGTGTAATATTGAAAAATAAGAATATAATCTATCGTGAAATTCAGTAATCAGTGTCAGAAATTAAAGTAGAAATTTTACTTCCAAATTTGTATAATGAGGATAAAAACGGTCATCGTAAAGAGGTAGAAGGTAAAAAATATTCAGACACTTTTAATGATTTAATAGATGAATTTCACGGTTGTACCATTGATAATTCACCTTTGTTAGGGGGTTGGATTGATCCAGTTACCAAAAAACGCGTCAATGATAAAAATACTACATATTGGGTTGTTTGTGAAGAAACACCTAAAAATCTAGAATTTTTCAGAATTTACAAAGAGATACTCAAAGAACGATTTCAACAAGAAGATATTATGATGTATTCAGTTCCAGTAAATCGATTCTAATTTTTGCTTGCATTATGAATTAACATAATCTAGTAACCATACTTCCTTTCAGTGTAAACCAAAAATACTTTAACATACTCGTAAATCTAACTTTTGATATTGTGTGTAGTATGATATTGT
>Ga0210044_10004167_pt1 | contig 20300 bp, 10 predicted proteins | sample CryGey13umfilter_2_FD_183959 | JGI IMG/M metagenome (GOLD analysis project Ga0210044, IMG submission 183959) | Groundwater microbial communities from aquifer in Utah, USA - Crystal Geyser 4/9/14 3 um filter (SPAdes) (version 2) | ecosystem: Environmental > Aquatic > Deep subsurface >... | reverse complement strand
GAGAAGAATCGAGAGTAAGAGAGGGCACAATATCTCCATCGAACCCGAGCAGCAAGCAACGCAACAGCGCAGCGGGTTTACTTCGAGAGCTCCGACAGAGCTCTGTGGCGCGTTCGGAAGTCTCTTTTCGGGAGCACAGGGCTCCACGAACGCGACTTTCCAAGGATCGGGCCCCAAGACTCGAAAGGAGGGAGGGGGCCGACGTCGCTGCGTTTGCATGCCGTTCTTCCCCAGCGCCTTCCATGCTATTGAACAGCTTCGCTCGCGCTCGCGCCGACTGTTCAGCTGGCTCGGCTTCCTGACCCGCTGGAGTTTCTGATGCGAAAGACCGCCACGATCTTGGGGCTCATGCTGTTCTGGTTGCCGACGACCGCGTCGGCCGAGGCGATTGACAGCTTGGCGTTGGGAGCGGCCCGCGGCGTCGCGGGGATTCCGGCTTCGGAGAGCACCGCGAAGGCCCAGGGCGTCCCCAGCTCCCAAGAATCGACAGACGGCGTCGTGGCCGAGGAGTCCTTGCCGAAGAGTGGCCGGGCTGGGCTCGAGGACGACTTGTTTGGCGGCGGCGCGGCCGAGACCGAAGTGGCCGGCCGCAAGGGGCTCGAGGACGACCTGTTTGGGGGCTCGGACGCGCAAGATGAGGCGGCGAGCGGCGCTCAGGACGCGGCGGCGGGCAGCGCTCAGGACGAGCCGCCAAAGGACCGGGAGTCGGCCTTGTTCGGAAGCGGCAAGCCGGCCTTGTCGCACTTCGACGAGAGCCGCTTCGAGGACCCGCTGGCCCTCGGCGGCCAGCTCTACTCGCGCGTCGCGGTGTCGGGGAACGACGAGACCTCGGCGGAGAACAGCACGTTCTCGGCGCCGACGCTCTTCGATTTGTACTTGGACGGCCGGCCCAACGACCGGGTTCGGGCCTATTTGCGAGGGCGTTTGAAGCACGATTTTTCGGTGACGGCCGGCCAGACCAACGCGCAGGGGCAGACGCTCGAGCCGACGCAGGTCGCGCTGGACCAGCTCTGGCTGAAGTTCGACATTGCGCAGACGGTCTACGTGACCGCGGGTCGGCAGCCGATTCGTTGGGGGACGGGGCGTTTTTGGAACCCGAACGACGTGCTCAACCAGCAGGCGCGCGACCCGCTGGCCGTGTACGACGAGCGGTTGGGAGTCGGGTTGGTCAAGTTTCATCTGCCGGCCGAGAGCATCGGGCTCAACGTCTATGCGGTGATGAACGCCGAAGGGGCGTCAGAGCTCGACGAGCTCGGCGGCGCGCTGCGGGTCGAGTGGCTGGTCGTGTCCGCGGAGATTTCTCTGACGGCGGCGGCGCGCAAGGACGACCCCGTGCGTCTGGGCTTGGATCTGTCGGCGCCTTTGGGGCCGTTCGACGTCTGGGTCGAGGGCAATGTGCGGCACGGGGACAAGGGCGCGTATTGGAAAGGGGCGTTCGATGTGGCGTCGTTCGCCTTCCCGACCGAGTTCAGCCGCGAGGACGAGTGGCTGCCCATGGTCACTGCGGGAACGGAGCTCGCCGTGCTCTACTCCGACCAAGACAGCGTCTACCTGGGCCTGGAAGGGTTCTACAACGAGGCGGGTTACGAGGACTCATCGCTCTACCCGTGGTTGCTCTTCAAGGGAGATTTCAAGCCGCTCTACAACGGCCGGTTTTACGGCGGCGGCTACGTTTCCCTGCCGCAGCCAGGCGAGTGGAACGACAGCTCTTTCACTTTCAGCTTGCTTTCGAATCTCTCCGATCCCACGTTTCTGATTCGGCTCGATGCTCGGGTCAGGGTGCTGACGTACTTGGACCTCAGCGTCTGGGGCTCGGCCTTCTTTGGTGAAGGCGAGCTCAGACTGGGGGTCGAGGTGCCGCCGGTGCCTGGTGTGCCTGGGCTCGAGACTGGCTTCACCTTGGTTCCACCACGGTTTCAAGCGGGACTGGCCGCCATACTACGGATTTGACCATGAGCCTGTCGTTCATTCCTCTCGGTGTCGGCGACGCCTTTTCGCAGAAGTACTACTCGAGCTGCTATGCGGTGGAGTGCGAGGGTCACTGGCTCCTGGTCGACTGCCCGCACCCCATCCGCAAGATTTTGTCTGAGTCGGGTGGCTTGGCTGGGCTGAAGTTGGACCTCTCGGATTTCGACGGTGTGGTGCTGACGCACCTGCACGGCGATCACGTCTCGGGGCTAGAGGGCTGGGCGTTCTTCAACACGTTCATGCTCAAGAAGCGCACGCAGTTGCTGGGCCACCCCGAGGCTCTCGAGCACCTCTGGTCGGCCTGTTTGCTGGCCGGGATGGGCAATCTCATGGATTCGCCCGAGGGCCCCAAGGCGACCCGACAGTTCGAGGACTACTTCGACCTGACCGACCTCTCCTTCGAGCACGCGACGTCCTTTGGTCCCTTCGAAATCGAATGCCGCAAGACCATCCACCACGTGCCGACGACCGCGCTGCGCATCCGAGCGGGCGGTCGCTGCCTGGGTTTCAGCGCCGACACGGCCTGGGATCCGTCGCTCATCGAGTGGCTCTCGGCGGCGGACCTCATCGTGCACGAGACGAACTACGGCATCCACACGCCCTACGAGCGCCTCGAGGCGCTGGCCCCGGCGCTGCAGAAGAAGATGCGGCTGGTGCACTACCCGGACGACTTCGCTCTGGAGGCCTCCGTCATCGAGCCTTTGCGGCAGGGGCAGCGGGTGGTGGTGTAGTCCGTGTTTGCTGGCTGCCACAAAATCATTTGGGTGTCGCTCGATTGGGGAGCGCGGGACTTTGTCCCCCGGGCCCCCTTTTGCCTGCTTCTTCTCTCTTGCAGCAGCCGAGGTGATGGAATGCCACGGCACCGCAACCGCGCCGCACATCGCACGGATTGCCATCGCCGAGACCCCCGTTGCGTCCGGCAGCCGAGGGCGATAGGTTGGAGCCTCTGCGCGCGACGTGATGACACGTCGACTCCTCCACGGCGGCCTTAGAATGCCTGGGGGCTTCCTCATCGTCATCCATCGCTGTGCAGTGCTGCGACATCGATCCTGCGTTGCGCGACGAGGTCTCCCTCAGCCGGCGTCAGCCGGCGTCCAAAGCGCTGGCCTTAGCCAGCAGTCTGATGTATCAAGGATGGAGCAGCGGACAAACGAATCCCAAATACTATTTACCGCTCGTTGAGTAAGGAGAAGCGCGATGCTGACACGAACACAATTCATCACGATCTTTGCTGCCTTCCTTCTGGTGGGAGGGTGCGGGATTGGCGAGCAGGACTCCTCCGGAGGGGCCGCCCCCGAGCCACGTGTGTCAGAGTTTGCGGCGGTGCTGCCAGCGGGCTTGGAGTTCGTCGAGCTCAAGTGCGCTGGCGTCGAGTCTACGGACTGGCTGGATGACGCGAACCTCGACCACCGCAACATCGTCGGCGAGCTCTCGCCCTTGAGTGCAGCGGTCTTCTACGCATCGGATGCCACCACCTTCTATGTTCGTATGCGGCTCGACGAGAATCCCGTCCAGTCCGTCGACAATTTGAAGCCAATGGGTTGGGGCGTCCTCATCGATGGGGATGGGGATCTGACCACCTACGAGTACATGCTGCATCTCAACGGAACTGTTGGCGACGAACTGACCCTATATGAGAACACGGTTCGAGATCCTGCTGCAGGGGGCGCCGATCAGCCCGAAAACGCGCGTCAAGTGCTGGCTCCGGCGGCAAACTATTGGAACGTCACAATCGCTGACACGAGCCTCAATGGAGACCAGGACTACTTCCTCACCTTGATGATCCCATGGTCCATGCTGGGTTCTTACGGCATGTGCGGCGGAGGCAGCGCGAATGGACAGTTTTGCGCGACCACCAACGTCACTACGAGCGCGGACTGCGCGGCCGGGCTGGGGGTGTGCAACGCCACATCCCGAGTCTGCGTGGGCGGAACCGCCGCTGGGCGCGTCTGCGATGACTGCGGTGTCGGTGGCGGGACTTGTGACACCTACTCTGAGAGCAGTGGGCTCATCCTCTGGGTTGGAACCACGACCTCAAACCAGGGACTCAACAACGACCGCACCTGTTGGGATGATGGCTTGGGCACGCCCATGCTGACCGACATCGAGTCCGATCCAGTGGTCCCCAACGACTACGACCGCGACACCGTCATCAACTCCGTGGACAACTGCGTCTTCGTCCCGAATCTCGGGCAGGAGAACTCTGACGGCGACGCCTTTGGGGACGCATGCGACAACTGCTGGTTGGTCGACAATCCGCTGCAGACAGATTCCGACAACGACTCTGTGGGAGACCTGTGTGACATTGACGTCACGAACCCCGCGCTCTGCCAAGATCTCGATGCGGATGGCTGCGACGACTGCAGCGTAACCAACGGGCCCCCAGACCCTGGTAATGACGGCGCCGACGCTGACGGCGATGGCATCTGCGACCTTTCGGATCTGTGCTTTGGTGACGACACCACTGGAGACTTGGACGGAGATGGCTTCTGCAACAGCGACGACAGCGACGACGACAACGATGGCGTGCTCGACACCAGCGACACCAACCCCTCGGAGCCCACCGTCTGCGCCGACAGCGACGGTGACACCTGCGACGACTGCGCCGTGGGCACCGACGGCTTCGGCCCGCTCGCGGATAACGTTCCCGCTGCTGACGGCCTCGACACCGACGCCGACGGGCTCTGCGACCTGGGCGACCTCGACAAGGACAATGATGGTGTCCTCGATACGGCCGATGGCGCGCCGCTCGACCCCAATGTCTGCGCCGACAGCGACAATGACACCTGCGACGACTGCGCTGTGGGCACCGACGGCTTCGGCCCGCTCGCCGACAACGACCCCGCGAACGATGGCCTCGACGCGGACTCCGACGGGATCTGCGACCTCTCGGACCTGTGCTTTGGTGACGACACCACCGGAGACCTGGATGGAGATGGTGTCTGCGACAGCGACGACAGCGACGACGACAACGATGGCGTGCTCGACACCAGTGACACCAACCCCTCGGAGCCCACCGTCTGCGCCGACAGCGACGGTGACACCTGCGATGATTGTGCAATAGGCGTCGATGGCTTCGGGCCCCAAGCCGACGCCCGTCCCGCTGCTGACGGCCTCGACACCGACGCCGACGGGCTATGCGACCTGGGCGACCTCGACAAGGACAATGACGGTGTCCTCGATACGGCCGATGGCGCGCCGCTCGACCCCAATGTCTGCGCCGACAGCGACAATGACACCTGTGACGACTGCGCCGTGGGCACCGACGGCTTCGGCCCGCTCGCCGACAATGACCCCACGAACGATGGCCCTGACACCGATGGGGATGGCACCTGCGACGCAGGGGAGACCGACAGCGACAACGACGGGGTCGCCGACGTCAATGACAGCGCTCCCTTCGATCCCACCCTCTGCATCGACAGCGATTCAGACACCTGTGATGACTGTGCTGTGGGCACCGACGGACTCGGCCCGCTCGCCGACAACGACCCCGCGAACGATGGCCTCGACGCCGACGGGGACGGCATCTGCGATGCGGGAGACGGCGACGACGACAACGATGGCATCGACGACGGCGGCGACAGCGCTCCCGCCAATCCCTTCGTCTGCCAAGACACCGACGGCGACACCTGCGACGACTGTGCCGTGGGCATCGACGGCTTCGGCCCGCTCGCGGATAACGTTCCCGCTGCTGACGGCCTCGACACCGACGCCGACGGGCTCTGCGACCTGGGCGACCTCGACAAGGACAATGATGGTGTCCTCGATACGGCCGATGGCGCGCCGCTCGACCCCAATGTCTGCGCCGACAGCGACAATGACACCTGCGACGACTGCGCTGTGGGCACCGACGGCTTCGGCCCGCTCGCCGACAACGACCCCGCGAACGATGGCCTCGACGCGGACTCCGACGGGATCTGCGACCTCTCGGACCTGTGCTTTGGTGACGACACCACCGGAGACCTGGATGGAGATGGTGTCTGCGACAGCGACGACAGCGACGACGACAACGATGGCGTGCTCGACACCAGTGACACCAACCCCTCGGAGCCCACCGTCTGCGCCGACAGCGACGGTGACACCTGCGATGATTGTGCAATAGGCGTCGATGGCTTCGGGCCCCAAGCCGACGCCCGTCCCGCTGCTGACGGCCTCGACACCGACGCCGACGGGCTATGCGACCTGGGCGACCTCGACAAGGACAATGACGGTGTCCTCGATACGGCCGATGGCGCGCCGCTCGACCCCAATGTCTGCGCCGACAGCGACAATGACACCTGTGACGACTGCGCCGTGGGCACCGACGGCTTCGGCCCGCTCGCCGACAATGACCCCACGAACGATGGCCCTGACACCGATGGGGATGGCACCTGCGACGCAGGGGAGACCGACAGCGACAACGACGGGGTCGCCGACGTCAATGACAGCGCTCCCTTCGATCCCACCCTCTGCATCGACAGCGATTCAGACACCTGTGATGACTGTGCTGTGGGCACCGACGGACTCGGCCCGCTCGCCGACAACGACCCCGCGAACGATGGCCTCGACGCCGACGGGGACGGCATCTGCGATGCGGGAGACGGCGACGACGACAACGATGGCATCGACGACGGCGGCGACAGCGCTCCCGCCAATCCCTTCGTCTGCCAAGACACCGACGGCGACACCTGCGACGACTGTGCCGTGGGCATCGATGGCTTCGGCCCCCAAGCCGACAACCATCCCGCTGCTGACGGCCTCGACACCGACGCCGACGGGCTCTGTGATGCGGGTGACGGCGACAGCGACAACGACGGCGTGCCCGACGCCAACGATCCGAACCCCCTCGATCCCGACCTGTGCGGCGACTCTGACTCGGACACCTGCGACGACTGTGTCGTCGGCACCGACAACTTCGGTCCACTCTCCGACAGCAACCCCGCCAACGATGGGCCCGATGTGGACGCAGACGGCCTCTGCGACCTTGACGTCGACACCGATGGTGACGGCCTCGTCGATGCCCTCGAGCGCTCTCTCGGCACCGACCCGCTCAAGAGAGACAGCGACGGTGACGGCATTGGCGACTTCGTCGAGACCAACGGCGGCCTAGCCATCAACACCGACAACACCGGTGAAATCGACGCCCTCGACCTCGACTCCGACGACGATGGGGTGAGCGACTTTTTCGAGGGAGTAAAGGACTCCGACCAAGATGGCACTGGCGACTGGCGCGACGTCGACGACGATCAGGACGGCCTCCTAACCAGCCAAGAACTCACCGAGGGACAGACCTTCGGAGGAGACGTCGACCTCGACAATATCCCCAACTTCCTCGACACCGACAGCGATGGCGACGGCAAGCTCGATGCCACCGAGCTCGACGGCGACGACGACAACGACGGCATCCCCAACTACCTCGATCCCGACGACACCGATGGGCCTGATGCAGACGCCGATGGCGACGGCCTCACCAACCTCGTTGAGGTCAACTTGGGCACCAACCCCAACAACCCCGACAGCGACGGCGACGGCATTGACGACTTCATCGAGACCGACGGCGGTCAAGCCATCAACTCCGACACCGACGCCCTCATCGACGCCCTCGACCTCGACTCCGACGACGACGGAGTCGACGACCGCTTCGAAGGCACCGTCGACAGCGACGGCGACACCATCCCAGATTGGCGCGATGACGATGACGACAACGACTCCATCCCCACCGCCACAGAGCTGGCGGATGGCCTGATCTTCGGCCTCGACGTCGACGGCGATGGCCTGCCCAACTGGCTCGACACCAACAGCGACGCCGACGCCAACCTCGACATCGACGAGCTCCTCGCCGACGCCGATGGCGACGGTGTGCCGAACTACCTCGACGCCATCGACGACGATGGACCCGATGTGGACCCGGACAACGATGGCCTGACCAACGCCGAAGAGGCCGTGGCGGGAACCAACCCCTACAACCCCGACTCCGACGGTGACGGCATCGGTGACTTCGTCGAGAGCGACGGCGGCAACGTGGTTGACACAGACAATGACGGCGTCGTCGACGGACTCGACCTCGACTCCGACGGCGACTCCCTGCTCGACTCACAGGAGGGGAGCACCGCAGACACCGACAACGACAACGTTCCCAACTGGAGAGATCCAGACGACGACGGGGACGCCATCCCCACCCTCGTCGAGCTCTTCGATTCTGCGACCTACGGAACCGACGCCGACACCGACGGCGACGTGAACTGGCTCGACACCGACAGTGACGGCGACGGCAAATTCGACAGCGACGAGGGTCGTGACGACGACGACGCAGACGGCACACCGAACTACCTCGACCCTGACGACAGCGATGGTCCCCTGGCTGACTTGGACACCGATGGGCTCACCAACCTCCAAGAGAACATCATCGGGACCAACCCGAACGTCGCCGACACCGATGGCGACGGCCTCCTCGATGGCGAAGAGGTCGGCGACCTGGCCAACCCGTTGGACACCGATGGCGACGGCTTCATCAACGCTCTCGACCCTGACGACGATGGCGATGGCCTCCTCACCGCCATCGAGATCGCCCACAGCACGGCCCTGGGAGACAACGACGTCGACGCGGATGGAGACGTGAGCTGGCTCGACACCGACGCCGATGGCGACGGCTACGGCGACACCTTGGAGGCCGGTGGAGATTTGACCAACCCACGCGACACAGACGGCGATTTGACGCCGGACTACCTCGACTTAGACTCCGACGACGACACCATCAACGACGACGTGGACAACTGCCCCACCCTCGCCAACACCGACCAAGAGGACCTCAACAACGACGGCATTGGCGACGTCTGCGGCGGGGTCGAGGTCTGCGGAAACGGCACCGACGACGACGGCAACGGCTTCGCAGACTGCGACGACACAGCCTGTGCCGCAGAACCCGAGTGCATCGACGAGCTCTGTGACAATCAAACAGACGACGATGGCGATGGCCTCATTGACTGTGCCGACGACGAGTGCGCCACCTTCCCCGAGTGCATCCCCGAAGTCTGTGACAACGAGATCGACGATGATCAGGACGGCGAGCTTGACTGTGATGATGACGAGTGTGCTCAGGCACCGGCCTGTTTGCTCGAGGTCTGCGACAACGGGCTCGATGACAACGGGGACGGGAGCACGGATTGCGACGACTCGAGCTGCGCTTCGAGTAGCGCCTGCGCTGAGGTCGAGAGCTGCGGCAACGGCATCGATGATGACCACAACGGCCAGACGGATTGCGACGACTCTCGCTGCGCAGGCCTTCAGAGCTGTGAGCTGGGCCCCGAGGATGGCTACGAACTGATGGGGGCGGATTGCAGCTGCAGCACGCGAAATCGCTCTGGCTCCGCACCCTTCGCTCTCGGAGCGCTGGTCTTGCTCCTCGTGGCGGTCGTGCGCAGAAGGCGCTGATTCTTCGTAACCCCTCAATCGGCCGCAGCCTCCGGACTCCCCTCGCCCACGAAGCAGTGGGCGAGGGGGTCGGGCGGTGAGGGCCGAGGCACCTCCGGCTCGACCCAATCCCGCTCCACCCAGGCCCAATCAAAGCGCAGCGCCCAGGTCACCAAGACCCTCTGGTCCGTGAGCGCACCTAGGTCCAAGACCTCGAACGACGCGCGGGCGGCGAGCTCGCCGAACAAATAGGGCGACAGGAACCAGAGCATGCCGAAGTTGGTCTCGGCGCCGAGGTTGAGCCTCCAGCCCGTGACGTCGCCTTTGGGGGACTCCCACTGCGTCCCGCCGGCCCCCGCGAAGACGCCGACGCCGCCGTAGAGGAACTGCGGGTCGTAGCCTCGCAGATAAAAGCCGACGTCACCGCCCCAGGCCCACATGGCGCCGCTGAGCGACTCGACCGAATGCTCTGCGTAGGCGCGGAAACGCAGGCTCGTGGCGCCGTGGGGGTCGAACATCCAGTGGTAGCCGAGGGCGGCGCCGGCGAGCAGGCTGGGAGGGGCGTCGAGGTTGGACGCGCGGAAGGTGAAGGCGTTGCTCAGCGTGGCCTCGAGGGAGACGGCGCCAGAGAACGCAGGCACGAACGGCACCGAGACGAACTCGTCAGCCCAGATTGGCGTCGAGAACAAGGCACAGATGAGCCAGAGCGCCGCAGACACGAGGACAGGAGCTCGGCGGGCGTTCCTCATGGCGAGCTCAGCGCTGGGTGTTGGCCTGCTCAGCCGCTTGGAGGACGCGCGCGATGGAGGGTCGGGCGAGGTAGCGCTCCCGCTTCCGGGGGTCGCCGAAGAGCGCCGCGACGTGCTCGACGACCGCGCCAGCGCGCCGGTACAGTGCGTGCGCCTCCTGGGTGCGTTCAGGTTGCAGCCTTTCAATCAGCTCGCCCTGCTCGACGAGGACGGTGACGAAGTCGACGACGGCGTGCTGTTCGATTTCTTGCAGGGCCTGCGCGCCAGACGCCAAAGCGTGTTCGTTGTTCCCAAGCCGCTCGTGGGCGAGGCTGACAAGATGGTGACCGTGCACGACGCCGTGAGCCATGGAGGCGACTTTGCCGAGGCGGATGGCCTCAGTGGCGTTCTCGAGTGTCTGGTTGAGGGCGTCTTCGGATTTCTGCAGGAGCAGGAGTCTGGCGATGGCGATGTGCGCGTGGATGCGCAGGTAGTTCACCTCGGTGGTGACGGCGAGTCGCTGGCCTTTGCGCAGCGTGGACTCGGCCTTTGGGAAGCGCCCTTGTTCTAGGAAGACGACGCCGAGGGTGAGCAGGGCGTCGGCGAGGACGAGGTTGTCGCGCACCTGTTTGGCGAGCCGCACGCCTCGGCGCAGGATTCGCTCGGCCCGTTTGGGTTCGCCGATGAGGAGGTAGAGGTGGCCGAGGTTGGGGAGAATGCCGGCTTCTCGGCGTTGGTAGCCGATGGAGCGGCAGCTGCGCAGGGCCTCCATGTAGCGTTCGAGGCCGAGCTCGTACTCGCCGCGGCTGACGTGGACGAGTCCCATGTTGACGGCGATGACCTCGCGCAGGTCTTTGTCTTGGATCTCGAAGTTGTCGAGGGCGTCTTGGTAGACCTCGAGGGCGTCGTCGTAGCGGCCCATTTGCCAAAAAGTGTCGGCCATGGCCTTGAGGGCCCAGGCTGCGGACTCGTGGTCGTCGACGGTGTTGAACTCGAGGAGGGCTTCGCCGAGGAGCTCGATGGCGGCCTCGGCGCTGCCGGTCTCTCGCATCATGGTGGCGGCCCAGGTCTTGGCGCGGGCCAGCTCGCCGTATTCTCCGGCATGCTCGGCGCGCACGAGGACCTCTTCGACCAGCGGCATGGCCTCTTCGAAGTTGCGTTGCTCGTACCAGTAGCGGGCGAGGCGGTTGAGGACGCGCAGCTGAGCGACCTCTTCGAAGTCCTCGTTGATGCCGATGCGTCTCATCTCGAGGAGGGTGGCGTAGCGCTCCTCGTGGTGGCTGAGGACGGCGAGGATGTGCTCTTTGACGTCGAGGGCTCGGTAGTAGGCGTCACCGCAGGCGAACTTCAGCGCCCGGTTGATCATGCGGAGCGCCTCGGTGTGACTGCTGTTCTTCATGGCGTCGTCGGCGGCCAGGAAGTAGAAGTCTGCGGCTTCAGCGGTGCGCGTGGCGCCCTCGAGGTGTCGGGCGATGTTGGCCAGGTTGGCGTGTCTGTGTCCGGCCTTGACCTCCGCGATGAGGTGGTCAGCGAGCCGGTCGTGAACGTCCTGGCGCTCTTCCCAGAGGAGCTCTCGGAAGGCGACCTCGTAGACGAGGGTGTGCTCGAATCGATACCCGGCCTTTGAGAGCAGGAGCCACTCGAGCTGCACGAGGCGCTTGAGTTTGGGTCCGATCTCTTCGCCGAAAACAAAGGTGGCGTCGCGCTCCTCGAACTCGATGCCGAGAATGCTGCAGTGTTGCAGGGCTTCTTTGAGCTGAGGTTCGAGCTCGTCGATGCGGGCGGCGATCACGGCCTCGAGGCTGGCGGGGAGCCAAGTCTCGTTGGCGGAGCCGCCCAGGGTGTAGCGCTCGTTGACCAGCTTGAGGACTTTGCGGGCGCGCAGGGCGTCGACCATCTCGCGGATGAAGTAGGGGACGCCACCGGAGCGATCGAGGATGTAGTCCATCGCGACCTTGTCGACCTCGAAGTCGCCGAGGCGCTCGCGGATGATGATGGCGGCGTGCCTGCGGGAGAGCTCGGTGAGCTGCTCGATGACCACGTTGCTGGAGTAGAGGAGGCGCTCGTGGTTGGCGTGGGTGTCCGCCATGGGTCGGGTGGTGAGGAGCAGGAGGATCGGGCGAGGCGGGGCGTTGCCGAGGAAGTCGGCGAGGAAATCGACGGAGGAGGAGTCGCAGTAGTGAAGATCCTCGACGACGACGATGAGGGGTTTGTTGAGCGCCAGCCGCTCGAAGAGCCGGGTCAGCGAGAGGAAGATCCGGCTGCGGCGGTGCTGCGAGGAGAGCACCTCGAGGCTCGACGGCGAGTATTTGACGTCGAAGAAGAAGCCCAAGGTGTGGAGGAGGTAGAGCTTCTCCTCGTCCTCGACGTTCTGGAAGAACTCGTCGACGATTTCCTCGATGCGGTGCTTGATGGTGCGGATGTCGTGTTCGACTTCGATGTCGAGTGCATCGGCGAGGAGCTCTCGGACGGTGGCGTAGGGGGTGTCGTTGGAGTGGTGGGTGGCGAGGCTGCGCAGGACGCCGACCGCGTCCCCCCACCGCGCCTCGGGGACCACGGTCTGCGACTCGACGCCGCGGAGGAACTCTTCGACGATGGAGCTCTTGCCCAGTCCGGTGGCTCCTTTGATGGCGATGCCGAGGCAGCGCCGGTCGACCTGCACCTTGTGGAAGCGCTCGCGCAGGGCCTTGAGGGGGAGCTCGCGACCGTGCAGCACGTTGTAGCTCTTGCGCAGCTCGGCTTGGCGTTCTTTGCGGGTCTTGGGGCGCAAGAGGCGGTAGACGCTGGGGTTGCTCCAGCCGTAGCGCTCGTCTTCCTCGAAGGGGATTTGCTTGAGGAAAGCCAGGTCGAAGGTCCTGCGGATGCGCTGGTAGATCTTGCCGCCGACCAGGATTTCCCTGGGCATGGCTTCGGTCGCCATGCGGTGGCTGAGCTCGGTGACCTGGCCGAGGATCTGGCGCTCGTAGACGCGGTTTCCGGCCGGTTGTGAGATGTGGGCGCGGCCGAGCGCCATGCCGATAGAGACGTGGATGGGGGTGTCGAGGTTGAGGTTGATGCCGGCGACCGCCTCGAGGAGGTCGAGAGCCATCCAGACGGCGCGCTCGGCGTCGTTCTCGCTGGAGGCGGGGAGGCCAAGCAGGATGAGGAAGCTGGTCTCGCTGAAGCGCTCGACGATCGCTCTGTTCTTGAAGGCGATGGCTTCGATGATGCGCATCAGCTCTAGGAGGAGCGACTGCCATTTCCCGTCTTGGCTGGCGGCGCGCAGCTCGGTGAAACCGGTGATGTGGCCAGAGACGCAGACGAAGTCTTTCTTGGTCCGGCGGATCTCACCGGGGACCGAGACGTCGGCTTGAATGGCGGGAGTTGCGGGCGTCAGGTCAGCGCCGGTGACCGAGGTCGAGGCGAGGGTGCCGACGATGGGTGGGGTGCGCGCCTCGGGGCCGTGCAGCACGGTCTGCGCTCGCGTCTTGGCGCGCTCGTCCTCGGTCTTCATCTCGATTTCCGCGATGGTCGCGGCGACGGTCTGGGCATCGTGGATGTCGCCGGTCGCCATCAAGATGCGATGCAGGTCGACTTGAAGCTCACGAGCCGACTCGTGTCGCTGAGCCGGGTCGCGGCTGAGGGCGCGGTAGAGGGTCTTTTCGAGGGCATCTGGGAAGTTGGGGTTGAGCGCGTGCAGGTCGGGCAAGATGGCGTTGCGGACCAACGCCAAAGTCTCTTCGCTGGTCGTGAAGCGAAAGAGCGGTTTGCCGTAGAGCATCTCGAAGAGCACAGCGGCGGCGGAGAAGAGGTCCGAGCGACCGTCCACTGGTAGGCCTCCGGCCTGCTCGGGACTCATGTAGCTGTACTTCCCCTTGATCGAGCCCTGTGCCTCGGAAGAAATCGTGCGAGTATGGGCGATGCCGAAGTCGACGATCTTGAGGTTGCCGTCCTTGCTGATGATGAGGTTCTGTGGGCTGATGTCACGATGGACCAGCCGCAGGGGCTCACCGTATTGATCGGTGCGTCGGTGGGCGTAGTCGAGGCCCTTGCAGATCTCGATACCGAGGAAGAGCGCCTCGCCCAAGGGCAAGGTGCCGACGGAGCGAATGCGTTGCAGGAGCTCGCCCAGATCGGTCCCTTCGACGTACTCCATGGCGAGGAAGTAGTCCTCACCGACACGTCCGAAGTCGTAGGTCTGGACGATGTTGGGGTGGTTGAGCGAGACCGCGATCTTGGCCTCGTCGATGAACATCGCTTGGAAGCGCTCCTTCTTGGCGAAGGCCGGCAGGATGCGCTTGATGACCAGCGTCTTCTCGAGCCCCTCGGCGCCAAAGCTGCGCGCCAAGAACACCTCTGCCATACCCCCAGACCCGATCATGTCGGTCAGTTCGTACTTGCCAAAGGTGATGGGTTTGAAACCAGAGGTCATGGGAAGGGGGGGCAAGGGGACGAGTTTGAGCACGTCCTTCCGGAAACGGGCTGACAGCGGACGCGAGTTGGCCGAAGTAGCCTATCACTATGGCGTCAGAAGTGGAATCCACCACCTCCAGACGTGTGAGGCCGCAAGCGCCTTGCTGCCTCGCTTCGCCTCAGCGGACCAAGCCTGGAAAGGACGACTGCCGAAGCGCTTCGTATAGGGCGATCGAGACCGCGTTCGCAAGGTTGATGCTGCGGACCGTGCCGGGCCGAAACGGGATCCAAACCAGTCGGTCCGCGTATCTCCCGACGAGCTCTGGGCCCAGCCCTTTCGTCTCTCGGCCAAAGACCAGCGCTGTTCCTGGGGCATAGGCCTCGGCCGCATAGCTGTGGGTTGCGTGACTCGAGAAGAGCACCATGCGCTCCCGCGGGAAGATCGCCTCGATGGCCTCGAAAGATGTGTGCACGGACAACCCGACGGACGGCCAGTAGTCCAGGCCAGCCCGTTTCAAGCGCTTGTCGCTCAGCTCGAACCCCAAAGGCTCGACCAGGTGCAGGTGAGCCCCACTTGCCGCACAGAGACGTGCGATGCTGCCGGTGTTCGGCGGGATCTCGGGACAGACCAGCACGACGTGGAAAGTCTGATCGGCATCGGTTCCCCACCTGGCGTCAACAGGGCTAATCACAATGGTCGAAGGCTCGGTCATGCACAGACTCGCGGTGGAAAGCACGGCGGCAGAAGGCGCCGCGCGAGCGGTGTAGCGCGAAAGTGCCGTGAACTCAACAGCCTTCCTTCAACTCAAAGCGCGTCCGACCTCCATGTTGACAGCACTTGACGGGCCAAGTACCGAGGATTTCGTTTCCACGACAGCATTTGCAGCGGTGGGTGTCGCGCTCCATGAATGTGAGCTGCGGATGCCCGGACGAATTGCGGCAAGGGCGCGAGTGCTCTATCCCCTCACATATGTGTATCTCCTGGCCTTCGTCATCACGATGGTGTGTACGACTTGGACCGCCGCGCTGATGCCCAAGACGCTCACAAAACGCCCCGTCGTGCTGAGCATGGCCCTGGCGAGCGCGTGGACCTTCGCGGATTTCTTGGGGAATCTCTGCGGTACTCCGCACCAGGTCGAACTCCTGGCGAGGGTCTTTGCGCCCATCTGGGCCTTTCTTCCGCTCGTGATCCTCACGCTCGCGGTGCTCTACACCCGGTCCACATGGCCCCCAAAAAACTCATGGTGGGTCCGGCTCGCGGCCGCCGTACCAGGCATCGCCTCTATCGTGCTCGTAGAGACTGGTGCCCTCTATTCGTCCTTTCATGACCCCTCCGAAAATGGCGTGTACTTCTGGTCGGAGACCACCGCCTGGCAGTGGCTGATCAACGTCTACTTCCTCACCTATCTGGCCATGGCCACCCAAATGGTCCGCAAGAGCGGCCAAGAAAAAGACGATCCCATCCTCCGTCGGACTGGACACCTGATGTTTGGCGTCACGTTCTTCGGACTGATCGGAGGCGGCGTCGCCACAGCCAGCGCCACCGGCGTGGAGCCGCCCTTTCTCGGCTCCATAGGTGTGGCGCTCATCGTCGTCATCGCCACGCGAGGGATCTTCAAGCACCGCTTCTTTACCTCCGTCGAGGCCATGCGCGTCGAGCGCGACCAAGCCATGCACGCCTTGATGAGGCGCGAAGAGGTGCTCGGCTCCTTGTCCCTCGGCGTCGCGATCGCGCGCCCCAGCTCCGCGGGGACACTCGACCTCGTCTACCAAAATGTGTTCTTCGACCGCTTCTTCGAAGGAGCGAGTCCCTTGACGTTGACCTCGATCTTCTTGCCCGCTGGCGCCAAGGCTCCACGCCTCTTCAGGGAGGTCGAGCACAACGGCCGCCAACTCTCGGTGCAGAGCTACGAAATTCTCTATGACTCGGAGCTCGCCTTCCTCTTTTCGGTCGACGACCTCTCGGAGAAGAAGTGGCTCGAAGCGGAGCTGGCGCAAAAGCACGCTCAGCTCCTGCAGGCGCAAAAGATGGAGGCGGTCGGGCAGCTGGCGGCCGGCATCACCCACGACTTCAACAACCAGCTCCAGTCCATCTCGCTGCTGACCGAGCTCATGGTCAGGCTGCCCAACGCCTCCGCCGACATCAAGGAGCTCGCCGGAGAGATCGTCGCTGCCGTGCGGCGGGCTCGAAGCCTCACCCAGCAGCTCCTGAGGTTCGGTCGCAAGCAAGTGCAATCCCCGGAAGTGGTCGACGTGGTCGAGGCGATTGGCAGTCTCGAGAGGCTGCTCGGCTATCTATTGGGCTCCGAGGTCAAAGTGCAGCTGCATTTCCCAACAGCGGCGGCCACCATCACCATCGACAGGGTGCAGTTCGAGCAAGTCCTGATGACCTTGGCGACCAACGCGCGCGACGCCATGGCCGACGGTGGAACCTTCGAGATCAGCGTCGAGGTCCTCGACGAGCAAGTCGCCATCCGCATCTCCGACACGGGCCACGGCATGACACCGGAGATCATCACACGGGTCTTCGAGCCCTTCTTCACCACGAAGGGACAGGGAGGCACGGGACTGGGATTGGCCGTGACCCAACGGATCGTCGAGCAAGCTGGGGGCTCCATCTCCGTCGAGTCAGCCCCAGGAGAGCAGACGGCCTTTACCCTGCGCTTCCCACTCACCTTGACGACCATCACCGTCCTGGAGAGCGAGGAGCCGCCTCACCGTGGCGAGTTAGAGGCCCGCTTCGAGGGCACGATCCTGGTCGTCGACGATCAAGTCCCCCTGTTGCGCGGCTTGGTCCGAGTGCTGCAAGCCGAGGGCTTCAGAGTCCTGGGAGCCACCTCGGGAAAGGAGGCGCTCGCCCTCTTCGAGACAGAAAAGGTCCACGTCTTGCTCACTGACTTGACCATGCCCGAGATGGGCGGCGTGCAACTCGCCCAGCTCCTGCTCCAACGGCACCCAGACCTCTGCGTGCTCTACATGACGGGCTACAACCCGATGACCCGGGTGTTGCGAGATAAGGGCGAAGCGGTTCTGACCAAACCCTTCGACCAGGACGTCTTGGTGGCCGAGATCGAGAAGCAGCGTGCGAAGGTCAAGCCACGCTCTTGAAAAACCGTTTCCCGCCCACCGCTGTCGCGACAAACGCCACGACGAGCACCCCCATCGAGACGATGAACGCGGGGCTCGAGGGCTCGAACAGCGACCCCCCCACCAGCGCGTAGAGCACGGCGCCAGGCACCAAACCCACGGTGTTCCCGATGACGAACGACTTGGGTTTCACTCCCGTGACTCCCGCTAGGTAGCTCACCAGCGTGTAGTGGGCGATGGGAACCACGCGCAGCACCACCATCGACAGGGCGCCTCGCTTCACCGCCAAGAGGCCCATGACTTGCCTGGCTTTGGGGCGGCTGGCTAGGCGTCGGCAAACCCAATCGCGACCCGCTCCCCGCGCCACGAAGTAGCAGATCATCGCGCTGGCCGTGTCGCCCACCAACGAGAGAGCGGCCCCCACGAACGGTCCAAACAGCAGCGCACCGGCCATGATGACCCACATGCGAGGCAACCAGAGCAGCTCGAGGACCATCGACAGCACGATGAAGACGACGAAACCCGCCGAGCCCGAGCGCGCGACCGCGCGCGGGAGCGACTGCGGCTCCACCCACCCTGCGGCGAGCGAGAGCACACAGAGCCCGATGGAGAGGGCCACCAAGACTCCGAGGCCGATGACTTTTCTGGGGATTCTTTGAACCTCGCCCTGCTCGACGGCGACCGACATAGCTGTCTCCTTGCTCACCGCCGAACAGGACGATGTCGCGCCGAGCTTACTCGCAGGTGATGGGTTCAGGGAAGGTGCAGTGCCCAGCCATGCACTCCGCTGGCGGCGAACACGATGGCCCTGAACCTTCGGTGCAGACGGCCCCGTCGGCAAGCGAGGCGGCACAGGTCCCCGTGGGGCCAGCCCCCATCTGACAATAGGACGCCGCACAGACAGTGAGACTGCCGTTCACAAGGCCACACGGCTCGCCGAGCGCGCCGACGCCCAGCGTCGCGCACACGTGGGTGTTTCCGTTGCAGAACAGCCCTGACAAGAAGCTGCAGTTCGGGGCGGTCTCCTCCGCCTCGTCGCACGGTTCACCAACCGCCGCCGCGTTGGCGCAAATCCCGGTGCCGCCAGTTCCCACGCACGACAACAACGAGGCGCACGGCGTCGCGGCTGTGCACGCGTCACCAGCGCCAGCCGGAACGACGCAGGTGTCCGCGTCGTTGCAGACGAGGCCACGGTCGCATTTGCCTCCGGCGCACGGTTGCCCTGCCTGTGGACGGAGCGCGCACGTCCCACAGGAGAAGTCGCCTCCTCCAGCACAGAAAGAGCTTTGGCACTGCGCCCCGTCGCCGCAGGCGGCGCCATCGACAAGCGTTCCTGCCAAGTCGCACTCTGCTGGCAAGTTGTCGGCAAAGAACGTTTCGCACCCCATGCTGTTCACGGCGGCTAGACACGCGTCGAGCTTGGCTTGGCTGAGACTGGCACCGGGAGCGGCGAGCGAACGCTCGCACGGGCCCGATAGCCGCGCGCCACAAACGGCGGCGTCACCAAAGCTCATGGCGATGAAGATGTGCGCACACCCGTCGAGCATATCGCACACAGCGGCTGCAAAGACGTCACATACTGCAGGGACATCGACTGTACCGTCGCCTGCTTGATCTGTACCTGTACCGTCGTCGGCCTCCTCTGTTCCGTCTGCTTGATCGTTGTTGGTCACGTCGGCGCTCGTAGCGTCCGAGGTCGAGTCGTCGACCTGGTCGGTCTGGGTCTGGTCCGCCATCACGTCGGTCGGTTTGGCGGTCGATTCGTCGTCGCAAGCCGTCGCGGTGAAGGAGAGCGTGAAGAGGGTGAGCAGCAGCAGATGTCTCATGATTGGCCTCCGTTGGAGATGTGGAACGTCGATGTGAAAGAGCTAATCGCCGAAGAGCCAGCGACGATAGATGCTCACCGGCATTCCAGGAGCTTCGTAGACCCAGGCGCCAGCCTTCTCGACGACGCAGGTCGAGGTGGGTGGACCGGGCTCGTCGGTGACCAGGGTGACGGCGGTCGTCGCCCCAGCTTCGTCCAGGTCGATCTTGATGGTGAGCTTGCCCTCCGGCGCCGCGCCTTGTCGAACGGCGGCGCGGTAGCACTCGACGATGTCGCCCGTCCCAGCCTCGACCGTCTTCTCCAAGCTCGTCGCCACCGCAAACGGGACGCCGTCAGAGACCTTGAAGCCTTTTGGCGTCACGCGAGCCACGATGTTCTCGTCGGCGATGGGGTCGCTGTCGCCCTTGTCAGCGAGGTCCGGCGTTACGACTGGGACGGTCACGACTGGGACGGTCACGACCGGAGGCGTCACCACGGGCACGACGGGCACGACCGGGTCCGTCACGACGGGCTCGGCGATGACCACAACGATGGGCGTCGTCGGTTCGGCGGTCTTGGGGTCCGCCGCCTTCTCTTTGTTGACGGCGACTTCGGCAGCGGTGACGGACTTCTCGGCGTCGGCGATGGCGTCATTCCACGGGTTGGAGGGGATCAGCGAAGCCTCGCGCGTCGGGTCTGCGACAGGCTGTGGCTGGCCACAAGCGCCAGCGATTAGGAGCAATGCCGCGAGAATGGCCAAGCGGACGACCGATATGAGAGGGCTCGAGTTTCGAAGGCTCATCGCTGTTCTCCAAATTCGTCACCCATCAAGGGTCAACTCAGTTCGCTAAGCGGCCGACCACGCAGATATTTTTGCCTAGCGGTCAACGGCCAGCAAAAGAATTTGCCAAGGCTCGGGTCCACCTTCGAGA
>Ga0210044_10004164_pt1 | contig 20310 bp, 14 predicted proteins | sample CryGey13umfilter_2_FD_183959 | JGI IMG/M metagenome (GOLD analysis project Ga0210044, IMG submission 183959) | Groundwater microbial communities from aquifer in Utah, USA - Crystal Geyser 4/9/14 3 um filter (SPAdes) (version 2) | ecosystem: Environmental > Aquatic > Deep subsurface >... | reverse complement strand
CTATTGAATTGTATTCATTGAGATAAATTCTCTCACACTTTGCACTTCTCCAGAACCGCTCGATACAAATATTATCTGTTGCTCTGCCTTTACCGTCCATTGAAATGATAACTCCATTATCAATCAATGTTTGCGTATGAATATGGCTGGTGTATTGGCTCCCTTGGTCTGTGTTGAATATTTCAGGTTTACCATACCTAGACAACGCTTCATTTAAAGAAAAAGTCAATCAAGTTTGGAGTACAGATATCACCTATATTAAATTCGAAAAAGGATTTGTATATTTGGCTGCAATCATCGATTGGCATAGTAAAAAGATACTTTCATGGAAGCTCTCAAACACTATGGATATATCTTTAGTCACAAGTGTGCTCAATGAAGCACTTGCACTTTATCCTAAGCCAGAGATATTTAACACAAATCAAGGAAGTCAATATACTTCAAAAGTGCATACAGGCATTTTAAAAAAACATGACATCAAAATTTCTATGGATGGTGTCGGTAGAGCTACCGACAATATTTGCATTGAGAGATTCTGGCGAACTATAAAATATGAAGAAATTTATTTGAATGAATACAAAAATATCAAAGAGCTACAAAAAGCCATTGCAAATTATATGGATTCTTACAACAAAAAAAGATTGCACTCGGCTATTGACTATAATGGAGTAGCAGATTTTAGCTATAATCATAAAAATATATTTTTTTACTTAAAAGGGTAAGATGAATGGCTACTATTGAATCAAATCAGATGCGACGCGCTCATAGAGTCGACATCCCTTTAACAATAGTAATCAATAATAAAGCTTATAAGTCTAAAGATTGGTCGATGACAGGTGCTGGTGTCGAAAATCTTGAGCTTGAATTTGCTAAAGACGAGATTATAAACGCTTCTATTGTTTTATCAATGAAAGAAGCTAAATTAGAGATGCCGGTAAAACTCCAGTTTAAAGTAAAACGTGGTGCTGTTAGTGGTTTTGAATTTGCCGAAATTACTGAAAAAAATAAAAGAGTATTACGAGAGTTTTTAGAGCTTTCTATTGAAGGTCGACTTGATCAAGTTGATGGTCTTTTAAGTATTTACAATGAACCAATAGTTGACACGCCAATTAAAGAGTCAGTTGTGTTGAGCGATGAGGAAGAGAGCGTTTTAAAGCAAGCTTTTGTGAAACGCTCAAAACTCTATATTCGACTCGGAATTGCTTTTTTCATTTTGCTTGTTCTAACTGTTTACTATAACACGTCTTATGTATATAGATCTATTGGTACAGTTTCTGGAAATTTTGTAAAAATATCTCCAAGTATAACTGGAAAAATAAGTCAAATACATGTCAAAGTGGGTGATAAAGTGCAGCCAAAAAGTTTACTTTTTGAACTAGATGATAAGATGGTTTTAAATCAAATAGATATTATCGAAGAGAAACTAGCTGACTTAAATTCTCGTACAAGCTACACTACAGTTGCTGTTAGATTACCAAACCCTCAAGTTTTGCAACTTTTGAGAAATAATATGAACAAAACATCTAAGTCATATGGCTCTGCTAAAGAACTTTACGAGAGTAGACTTATTTCCATAGGTGATTTACAGCGAGTATCAGATGATTACTCTAATGCAAAAGTGAAATATTTACAAGAAGAAGACAGATATGCAAGGCAAAGTATCCCGCAAAATGCAGGTTCAAGCATAGTGAGTCTCACCACAGAACTTGAGTTAAAGAGAGAAGAGCTTGTAAACAAACTTAACTATTTAAGAGTTTTTAGTGAAACAGATGGTAATGTTTATGCTATTAAATCTAATATAGGAAATCACGTAGGTTCGAGTGATGAAGTAATGGTTTTAGAGACAGGTGAAGCATCTTTTATAGTGTGTAAAATCCAACAAGAAGAGTCAGTAAAAATTCAAAATGGAATGGAAGTAAAAATTTACTCTACTAGTACAGATAAAACCTATTCCGCGCACATAGAAACAATAGGTAATCTCTCTTTAAATACGGAATCAGAAATTACTAGTGAAGTAAGTCTTAAAGAGGTTACTGTAAAAATAGCATTCGATGAAGAGAATTTGCGCCTTCCTCTAAATGAGAGAGTGAAGGTTTGGTTTTATAGACCACTTTTTTAGGCTGTAAAATGGCACTTCCTAAAAAAAGGTTTGGTAGAAGAGACGCTCTTATAAGTCTTATTGAACCAGCCATAGTTTATACTATTATGGCTTCTATCCTTTTGTATTCGATGTGGCCGTATGTTTACTATGCGAAAAATGAAGTTATTATTGTTCTTGGACTCTTTGCAGCTTGGAGATATGGTTGGTTACTTCTTAACTCTTTTAGAGCTTTTATTTATGCAAAAGTCGCCTATCCATTACTTAAAAAAAAGATATCAAAACTTGATGATGTTACAAAATACCCTGCACATGTTTACTTCTCAATTCCCTCTTATAAAGAAGAACCTTGGGTAAGTGTAGAGACTTTTAAGTCCATTATGAATGAACTCTCTCGTATACCTTCAAGTGCCACAATCATTGTAGCAACTTCAGGTGACCCTCAAGAGGATTCTGTTATTTATCAAACATGTAAAGCACATCATGTTTTTGATAAGGTAGAATTGGTTTTTCAACATCAAAAAGAGGGTAAACGCATCGCTATGGGACACTCTATGCGTGCCATAGCAAGACGCTACTTTAAAAAAGACAAAGATTATAATAGTGTTACATTTTTCATGGATGGGGATAGTTATTTAGAAAAAGGCTTTTTTGAAAAGCTACTACCGCACTTTGCTATTGATGCAAATTTAGGAGCGCTTACTACAAATGAAGCTGCATTTATTCGTACAAATTCTAACTGGTACAAAGATTGGTTTAATTTAAAATTTGGACAACGTCACACTCTCTTTCAGTCACACTCTCTTTCAAAGAAAGTTTTAACGCTTACGGGGAGACTCTCCGCTTATCGGACGGACATAATTGTTCAGAATAAGTTTATAACAAGAGTTGAAAATGACATTATAACTACTGTAATGAACGGTAAATTTAGATTTTTGATGGGTGATGATAAAACTACATGGTTTAACCTTCTTGAGGCTGGCTGGAATATGCGTTATCTTCCTGATGTATTATGTTACTCACTAGAGAGTCGTGACGCAGATTTTTTGGACTTAAGTCGTTCACTTCCATATAGATGGTATGGAAATACACTTAGAAACTCCAATAGAGCTTTGGCTCTTGGTCCAAAACGGATTAAAAGCTTTTTTATATGGTGGGCAATTCTTGACCAAAGAATCTCTATGTGGACCTCTTTAGTCGGGATTAGTGGTGCTATTATACTTGGTCTTACGAAGGCCTACTTCTACTTTTTATTCTACATAATTTGGGTTTTATATGTAAGGATTTTGCAGATGAGCTTCATTGCATATAATGGACATCCTGTATCTCTTCGAACTATACCCCTTATGTTATATACCCAGTGGCTTGGCTCTTTAGTGAAAATAAAAGCACTATTTCATCTATCAGATCAGAAGTGGTCAAAAGGTACGGAGGTACAAAGCAGTGATGATAGCCTTGCAAAAATTAAACACCCTCTCTTTCAATATATGCCGGATTATCTCATGACTTTTTCTTATTTGTTTTTTTTCTATGTTATGTTCCTTACACATGATGCAATAGCGCTACCGGATATAGATATTTTGAAGGAGCAAACAAGTGCACCTAAAAAAGATTACACACTTATGGCTAGAGATTTTGGAGTTATTGCAGATGACGGTAAAGATGATGCTGTAGCTTTAAATAAACTCATAAATTCTGTACAAGACAATAGCATCATTATTTTACCCAAAGGTAGACTTGATTTATACACCAGAATTAATATCACTAGATCAAATATAACCATAAAAGGTTTTTCAAAAAAAGAGACCATTATTGTCTCTCATCTTAAAACAGCAGATGAAGCTGCCATATACGTTCACGGCGAAAGATTGAATAAAATTGGCTCACTTAAAAGAAAAACAAAACATGCTGATAGCATCATAAATGCAGAACTAAAAAAGAGTGAAAATCTCAAATGGATTCAAATTAGAGAAGCCAATAGTCAAGAATTCTTAGATTCAATAAATGCTGTAGTATGGAGAAAAGAGTATCCATATTTAAGACAAGAGATAACATCAATCGAGTCCATACATAATGACTTAGTCTATTTAAACAACGCTCTTACAACGATTTTTACATCAAACGGTACGCAGATTTACGCTTTAAAAATGGTGGAAAATATTAGACTTGAGAAGTTCACGATTAAACAAGAAGTTGAAGGTCATTCTATCGAGGAAAGTTATGGTGTCTACCAAAATATGTTTCCTCTGAACATGGTTGACATGATTAGCTTTTTCTATGTAGTAAATTCAAATGTATCTGATGTAAATATCATAAATGCTGGAAGTCATCCTCTCTCTTTTGAAAATATCTATGCCTGTGAAGCAAAAAATTTATATGTAGATGGGGCTTGGAATAAGGGCAAGGAGGGCAATGGATATGTCAAGTTTTCTCGTACTTTTAACTCAAAAATATCTAACTCTACCATCAAAAATATAAGACATTTAACTATCCAATGGAGTAGTGCAAACAATAGATTTGAAAATTTAAATATGTTTGTTGACATCAATCTACATGGTGGTTACTCACATGACAACAGCATAGAAAATATCAAATTTAATGTCCCATTTTCTCATAAATGGAACGGTATAGTTTTAACACCGCCAAATGCAAAATGGGCACCACCAGATGGACCTAGGAACTTTGCTCAGGATATTACAATTAGTAAATAAGATTACTTTGCAATTGCATATTGAAGTATATCTTTAATACCATCTGCATGTATAAGATACAAAATGCTAATTAACTCTTTGTAAGTTGCTATTCTTTCCTGTTGGATTTGTGAATATTTACTCAAATAATTGTCAATAGTTTTTTGTTCACTGTTCAAGCTTAGATTTGCGTACGAAGCAAAGGCTGAGTTGTTGATAATGTCTAAATATTTAATACGTTTTTTTAGCTGTTCAAGTTCATAAGCATAAGTTTTTAGCTTCTGTTGCTTGTATGTGAAAGTTGCTATACTGTCTCTTAAAATCTCTTTTGATTGGCTATATTGTAGTCTAACTTGGCTCGACATGATGTTGTTTTGTATCTCGTCTAACTCTTTTGTTCTTGAGTAGCTTGAGAGTGGGATGCTTGCTTCTACACCAACGAGCGTCTGTTTTTGTGAAAGATACATTTTTCTTTGACCTGCATAAATATTAACTCTTAATTTATCACTCCACTCATCCATTAGAGGCTTCTGCTCTTGGAGTGCTTTGGCAAGTTTTAAATCCATACTATCTTTTTCAAGCATTTGTATCAGTATCTCTTCATCTACAAGTTTGACATATTCTATTTGATTTAAAAGAATCCATAAGTCTTTTGGTATTTTTAGTAAAGTCATATTTTTGAAGAGAAGTAATTCATCTTTTATTTTCTGAATAGAAAGTTTATATTCATCATACTCGTACTCTGTCATAACACCATTATCTACTTTTCTTTTTGCCATGTTTGAGTTCATTTCAGTAATACGAAGTTTCAAAAGTAGCACAGAGACGTTTATGGAGTTTTCATACTTTTTTATTTTTAAAAGCTCTTCTTCTTTTTTCAGAACATCTATATTTTTCATTGTTTTATAAAAGTTTAATTTATTATCTATTTGGTCCTGTTCATTCTTCTTTTTACTCTCATAATATCCTTGCTGAAAAATATCAAACTCGAGTCTCACATCAAAGGCGCTATCGTTATTTAGTGTGTCGTAAGCTGTATTTAACTTTAAATATAGACCATTAAAGTTCTCTTCTCTTTGCACGTCGAGGGCGTGTCTTACATCGTCTTTTTCTATATTTTGCTCAATATTTCTTGATGCGTCTGAAGCAATTTCTCTACTTATCAGACCCTTTTCATCGAGAGCGCTTATATTAAACTCTTCAATCTTTGCAGGAAACGTTTGTGATACTATTGTCTTTTTAGAAACCTCTGTTTTAAGATCTTCTTCTTTTGAATTACATGTAGTGACTGAAGTGTTTTTAAACTCCCTTCTTAACATTTTTGCTACTGTATTAGCACTCTCTAATGAATCAAATTTACCACTATAAATATAAAATTGATCATCTTTTATCTCACTTTTTGTTTCCGGTAGTCTATTTAAAATATAGTTGATTTTACTCTTTTGAGTTAGACTTTCTGCTAAACTACTTTCAAATACTTTTAGACAGTAGTTATTGATATCTATTTGCTTCTCTTTTTCTTGAACTTCTACTTGCACTTGAGGTTTTTGCACAATTTCACTAGTATGGGTATACTTTTTAGTATTTTCACAAGAAGTAACTTTCGCGTTTTTATATCTACTTTTAGTTAGTGCTAAAAGTTTACTGGCATCTTCATAATTTTTAAACTTTCCACTGTAAATTGAGAGCTTTTCATTCTCAATTTTCGCAGAGGGGTAAGGTAAATCGTCTAAAATGGCATAAATCTTGCTATCGTTTTTCGTAGAAAGGTCAAACTCATCAATATAGATGCAGTAGTTCGCAGAGAACAGGACATTTGGAAAAATTATTAATAATAAAGATAGTTTTATTTTGTTCAAAGGTATACCTTTAATAAGTTTTAGTTTTAATAAATGCAGATATTATAACAAATATATATGTGAATAGATTAAATTCATTTAAAACTAACACTTAACTGCTATAATTTTAAAAATTTAGAACCGAATGAAAATTGGAGAATAAAATTGAAAGAAGTGACATTTATTTTATTATTTGTACTAATAAGTATTTCTTTAGAAGCAAATTATTGTATACAAGTTTTAACATCAAATGCATCAGAGAAAAATTCTGTTTTAACTGAAGTGAAAAGTGGCAACTATAATCAATTTGAAAATGTAAGAGTTGATAGCCGTGGAAATTATTTAGTTTTCAGAATTGGAGATTATACTCAATACAATGATGCTAAAGATGATATTGCAGCAGTCAAACAAATAAGAAAAGAAGCGTATGTAAGAAAATGTGATTTTGAAAGAGAGCAAGCGGTATATATTTTAAATGCTAATCAAGCTCAGCAAGTAAGCCAAAATGTTCAAAATGTTCAAATTACTCCGGAAGAGAGTTATAAACAAGAGGTTCCAAAGCAAAAGACAGTTGTAAAAAAATATGTAAAAAAAGAAGAACTTACTTATAGTTATGAGAAACAAAGTGAATCTTTGTGGGGAGATTGTAAAAAATGTTTCATTCCTGTGTATGAAGAAGAAGGAGATAGCACTGTTTACACTCAAGAGAAACCTCAAACAGTAGTTAAGCGCAGTCCTCCAATAAAGGAAGAAATAGAAGTAAGGGTTCAAGAGCCAGAGCCTACTAAAGAATCGTTTTGGGCAGAAGATATTACTACACCTAAAAAAAGAAAAACAGAGGCTTCTCATTCTAAAAACAAGTTCAATATAGATGAACAATTCTTACCGTAAGAGTTTTATATGTATGAAAAAATAGTAGATTATATTTATGCAAACACTACCACAAGAAGTATTACCTTTTTAGTTCTCATATTTATCACCTATCTACTTATTAGCGCACAATACAATATAAATACTCAGTTCGCCATTGGTTATGGTGCAATCTTATTTATGCTTATAGCTTTGCAGTTTAAATCTCTTCCACAAAATGTTATTTTATTTGTAAAGTTTATGGGTTTCATAGTTGTTATGAGATATTTTTACTGGAGAACTTTTGAGACTCTAACATATAGTGGTTTTTTTGACTTTGTAGGTGCCATATTCCTTTATGTAGCAGAAGTTTTTGCCATCACCATTTATCTCCTGGGTATATTTACTTCACTCAATCTTTTAAAAAGAAAATCGATTGATTTAGAAGAGTTTCCAGAAGAAGATTGGCCAACTGTTGACATACTTATCCCTACTTATAATGAACCACAAATTATTATTGAAAACACTGTTCTGGCGGCGTTAGCTATTGATTATCCACAATATAAGTTTACAGTTAACCTTCTTGATGATGGTGGAACGACTCAAAAATGTAATGACAAAGATCCAATAAAAGCAGCTGAAGCGCAGCAGAGAAAAATAGATTTAATGAAATTTTGCGACTATGTCGGAGCAAGATATTTAACTAGAGAGAAAAATGAAAATGCAAAAGCAGGTAATCTGAATACAGCACTTAGCAGCGTACATAATGACTTTATACTTATTCTAGATACAGACCACGTTCCAGCAAGACAATTTTTAAAAAAAACGACGGGTTGGTTTTTAAAAGACGAAAAAATATTTTTAGTTCAAACTCCACACGCTTTTTACAATCAAGACCCTATTGAAAGAAATCTTAGAATGGGTGATACGGCTCTAAGTGAAAATGACATGTTTTATAAAAATATTCAACTCGGTCATGACTTTTGGGAGAGCTCATTTTTTTGTGGTTCTGCCGCAGTTCTTAGACGTAGTCTAATTGACGAACTAGGTGGAATTGCCGGTGAGACTATTACAGAAGATGCCGAAACAGCGATCAAACTACATGATAGAGGATATAGAAGTGTTTACATAAGCGAACCAATGGTTCGTGGGCTACAAACGGAGAGTTTTGGAGCCTTAGTAATTCAAAGGGTACGTTGGACACAGGGAATGGTCCAGATTTTTATACTTAAAAATCCACTACTTTCTAAAAATCTTAAATGGTATCAACAGATAAGTTATGTAAGTGCTAGTTTTTTCTGGTTTTTTGCATATTCTAGAGTTATTTTTTTTATAGCGCCTCTTTTGTATCTCTTTTTTGGACTTCGAATCTACAATGCAAATGGTGTTGAGATGCTTGCTTATGTTGTTCCTCATATGAGTATGGCGATTATGATGTCTTATTTCCTCTACGCAAAGGTACGTAATCCATTTTTCTCAGAGCTATATGAGACGGTTTTATCGTTTTTTACACTTCCAGCCATAGTCTCTGTTTTAAGAAATCCAAGGGCTCCTACGTTTAATGTTACGCCTAAAGGACAAGAGATGATGCAAGATCACATATCTGATCTTGCTGTTCCTTTTGTTGTAGTATTTACATTAGTAGGATTTGGTTTTGTAGCTTCAGCTTATAGACTTTATATGTACCCGTACGAAATGGAAGTTATTTTAATGACAACTGCATGGAACTTCTTAAATATATTTCTTCTTGTTGCAGCTATTGGCGTTACAAGCGAGAAAAGAGAGGTTCGGAAAAGCATCAGAATCCCCTTGAATTCTAGATGTAAACTCCTTGTTAATAATAAAGCTTATCTAGGTTCCATTACGGACATCAGTGAAGGTGGACTTAATATTACACCAGACGATAGAGATATAAAATATGAAGAGATACTGAATTCACATCCAAATGTTGAAGTTGAGCTTGAAGACGTAGATGGTAACCCTTTTAGGATTCCATCGAAATTTTTAAAAGTCTTTAAGTGGGGTAAACACTTGGTCTTTGTTTTTGAAGATATGGAGTTTAATATTCCATTACGTCAAAAATTGGTACAAATCATTTATGGAAACACAACAAAATGGAAAGAGATAGAAGATGGAAAACCTATTATGACTCCAGGCGCTAGTTTTATGTATATTCTGAGACAAAGTTTTAAAAATGCAATGTTCAAAGAGGCTTATATCTTTACGTTCTTGAAATTCAAAAATTATCTACTAAAAGGAAACAGATGAAACTTATTCTACTAATTCTAATGACTTTTTTAAGTCTATATGGAAAAAATGTTAAACAAGACCCAATAGAGAGGATTGACTTAGCTGATGGGAGCACAGTTCTTCGTGTACATTTTAACTATCTTAATTCATATGATAATACAGAAAGAGTTCGTGGTATAGATGGTTTTTATAATATTACTTTTCCTTTGCCAAACAAGTGGGAAATTATAGAAGCGAGTGGATATATAAAATATACTCCATCGATTCTTCTTTTAAAAGAGTTGTCATCTGCTGTTGTCTCATTTAATGATGTAGTTGTAACACAATTTAGAATCTTTGATAATGAACTGAGTGGTATAAAATTCAACATTGATCAGTCTCTTTTTTATGAGAACAATTCGCTGAAGTTTGAAGCCATACAGCACTACACATACCAATGTGAAGATGGTGCACATTCGTCTCTCTGGAGTGATATAGATTTAGCGCATAGTTACATAGAGCTTCACGTTCGTCCTCGTCCAATTAAAGAGATAGTTGGTTCAATAAAAAGTGATGTATTTGATCATAAACAGTATGCTGTTACACCTCTAAACTTTGTTATGAATAAAAAAGATGACGAGAGTTTAAAAAACTTTGCTCTATTTAGTGCTGTTGCTTCTACAAACTTAAAATATAGATTAGAGCAGATAACAGTCTCGGATTCACTTGATTTAAAAAATCACAATCTCATTATATCTTCTAAAGAAAATGCAAGAGCAATGTTGTCGGGACTAAGTGACGAATATATATCAGACGAAAAACCATCACTTTCGATGTTTTTCAACTCTCAAAGTTGTAATGCTTGGCTCAATACCTCAAAATTTGCAACGGTAATGCCAGATAAAGACGTGAAAATAGTAAAAGAAGGGGCTCTTTTTGGAAAAAGTCTTTTTCTAGATAATAATAAAGTATCTCTTAGTAACTTGAAAATAAAAGATAAAGATGCCGTGACAGTTGCATTTTGGTTTAATCCAACAGATTCTAAGCGTTCTATTTTGTTTGGTTTTGAGACATACTCACTTATGCTTTTTGATAACTACATAGGTTTTAATAGTGCCAATAAAGATCTCTATGGTGCAGAGTATAAATTCAAAGAGAACGACTGGTATCACATTACAGCAACTTTTCATAATGGAGAGATTGATAAAAATACAATCTTAGTAAATGGAAATACTCTAAGCCTCAAGCAGATATCTGGACAATTCGTATCTGATAATGCAAAAATTACAACAACTGCTTATATTGGTAATTCACCATCAAGTTACAAAATGCGTTTCACTGGTTTTATCGATCAGTTTTACATGTTTGACCATGCAATCAACACTCTCAGTGCAAATAAACTTTATAGATATAGTGTTAACCATAAGAAAAATAGAGCGACTGAAAGCTTATATATAGACGATAAATTGGCACATGACATTAACGTTATACAAAACCCTTATCAAGTTGATAAGGCTATTATTATTTTAGCTCCTGAACAAGAATCTAAACAGAGAGAATTGGTATATGCCCTCTACAAAGAAGACATTGAAAAATACAAGAGACAGGGTCTTGACATAGAGAGTGTAACTATCCCAGAACCTGCACCAGCGTATAGTGCAAAGGGTTTTGTTCCTTTAAATGAAAAAGTTTATTTTAAAGAATTAGGGTATAAAACAACGCTTCTTAAAGGTTGGTACCCTCCAAAAATATCTATGAAATTCAAAGTTTACCCTGATAATTATTTTGATGCAAAAGATATGATTGATACTAACATACACTATGTTTTACCTACAGTTGTTCATGAAGACTCTGTAGTAAATATATATATGAATGATATTTTTGCAGATCAAATAGATATCATGAAAACTGCTTATGAGTCAAGAATAAGTATAGCTGCAAACAAACTTTTTAACTTTGACAGAGAAAAAGATATGCCGGCATACTTAATTGGTAAAGGTTTTAATGAACTTAGATTAGATTTCTCATTAGTCCCGTTGAAAAAAAGTGCTTGTGAAGTGTATAACACTGAAAATCTTGTAGCTTCTGTACTCGATGATTCATACTTCATACTTCCTGAAGCAAAAAAATGGGTAGAACTTCCGTATATGCAGTATATTACGAGTGCTCAGTACCCATATTCAGTATTTCCTGACCTTCAAGATACCGTTATATATTTAGCTAACAATAAAAATGCGACAATCTCTAGCGCTATGAATTTCATATTTGTCTTAACTCAGGAACTTGACTCTTATCCGAACTATTTAAAAATCACTTCAACATTAACGGACGAAGACAAAAATAAAAATATTATTGTTTTTGGAACTATTTATGATGAAAAGCTACAAGAATTAAGTGTAAACGCTCCTATTGTATTTGACAAAGAGTTAATGAGAAAAGATTATCCATACATAAATAGATTTGTAGAACATCAAAGTATTTTAAACAAAGATAGACTTAAAAAATATAAATTTATCTCTTCCATGCAAGAGACAAACCTTGTTGATAGCTCTATAGTTATGCAGATGTTAAGATCACCATATAACGACGATAAAACTCTACTTATGTTTGCTGCAAATACACCTACTTGTTTAGATGATGGAGTAAATTCAATCTTTAAATACGAAAATAGAAATAATATTATGGGTGATACAGTAATATATGATTACGAAGATGAAGAAGGTGTTGCATATAACATTAAAGATAAGTACATAATTTCTGATTTTAACTGGTTGTATACTCTCGCTTTAATGATTGGTGCTAATCCTGTTACATATATGATTGTATTTATCCTACTATTGATTATTTTTGTGTGGATTGTAAAAATACTTCTGCGTAAGTTTAAAGAGGAACACCATAGCGATGCTGAATAAATTACTTTTTATTTTTTTTATTATGACAACTATTCTTAGTGCTGATTGGAATGAGTATAAATCACTCTTTATCGCTGATGATGGGAGAGTGATAGATAGAGTAAATAGTGATATAACGCACAGCGAGTCTATAGGTTACGCTCTCTATCTTGCAATTCAAAATAGCGATACTCAAAGTTTCAATAAAATCCATAACTGGTATCAAAACAATTTAAAAAAGAATGAGTTTGGACTTTTTGGTTGGAAATGGGGAAAAGATCAAGATGGCTCTTGGCATACACTTGATCTTAACAATGCAAGTGATGGAGACATATGGATAGCTTATGACAATCTTCTTATGTTTGAAAAAACAAAAGAGGCGAAGTATAAGCAAGAAGCTATCTCTCTTATGCAAAATATCAAAAAATATCTTATTATGGAACAAAATGGAATGCTTTATCTTCTTCCTGGTAAGCAAGGCTTTGTGTATGATGATACTATAGAAATCAACCTCTCTTACTATATCTTTTTTATATTTGATAGATTTGAAAAATATGATAATGACACTATCTGGAGTAGATTAAAGCAAGATGGCATCAAACTCATCTACCAATCTAGATTTACTCCGTTACAACTAAATGCGGACTGGATAAGTATTGATAAAAACACAAATAAAATCTTGCCAAGTAAAAATAATTCTTTTGGTTATGACGCTCTTCGTATTCCTTTTAATATTTTAAATAGTGACATTCCAGACAAAGGCAAACTCTTAGAACCTTACAAAAACTATGTAAACTCGATGAAGACTGCATCCAGTATATTTGGTGTGACAGATTTGAAAAATGGAAATATTAGTTTGTATAACTATTCGTATGGGCACTTGAGCATATACAATATGATTGATAAGCATTTTAATAATATGACATCTTTTAGCACTCAAATCAGACAACTAAAAGGAGAAAAAAGAAATGATTATTACTCTTACTCAATATATCTTCTTACTACTTCTCATTAATAACTTTGTTTATGCAAAAAATATAGATGTGACTTTTGAAGTCTTTCATGCAAAAAATAACTATATTGACATAGCGCAACAAAAAGCTATAGAACTGCAAGAAGATGGTTTTAAATGTTATGTAATTAAAGGTAAAACAGATCTATCATTAAGATGTAACGATTCAAATACTACTACAGAAATGCAGAGAAATATAAATAAACTTAATAAAAAAAATATAGTATTTAGCATTATAAATAGAGATACAAAAATAACTCAAACACAGTATAAATCTCTAAATGAGTTCTATCTTGGTTATGCTGCATTTGATAGAAAAGAGTATGTAAAAGCACTAGAAATTTTTGAATACAACTACAAACAAGAGAACAATTATGAACATGCTTATGCATATTCTCTCGCTTTAATGAAAACAGGAAATTATGAAAAATCGCTTCAAGTTTTAAAACAATATGATAATATAGATAAAGCTAATAAACTCTCAAATGACATTGCTTCGACTTTTATGTATAAAGAATTAAATAGGAAAAACTACAAAAGAGCACATGAAATTGTAGATAAGTATAGAAAAAAAAGTCAAAAATTTCATAACATCATTGACAAACAAGAGGTTGATGATTCTATAAAAAATAAAGAATATGTCAAGGCTTCGGCATTGGCAAAAGAGTATGACCTAGCGGACAAAAGTTTTGATATCGAGTATATGAGAGCTTTAGACCTTGTTAAAATAAAAAAATACGATGAAGCAAATCTTATCTTGGCACCATACGCAGCTAAAGAATCACAAGCTTACAATCTTTTTTTATCAAATGTAATTGCAAGTGCATCTATTCCTTATGCGGCAAAAAATTATAAAGAAGCACTTGAAAAATTAGAAAAGTATCGCGCTTCAACAAAGGTTCAAGCGCTTTATGATGACATTTTATATAACCGCTCACTTGAAAATGGCTGGACATTTGTAGATAAAAATCCACAAAATGCTCTTACCTCGTTTAAAGAAGCGTGTAGAATCAAAAAAGAGTTTGGCTGTTATAATGGAATGATGTATAGTTACTTCAATCTTGAAATGTTCGAAAAGTCATTCTACCTTGCAGAAAAACTGTATGATGCAAAACCAAGTGATGAACTCTCGGTAGTGGCTATGCGAAGTTCTTTAAAGATGAAAGACTTTGACAATGCAAAGGCATGGTTTGACAAGGTTAGTAATAAAAAAGGGTTAACAAGTCCCTATTTACTGGAGACTTTTTTAACGATTGACGACTATATAAAAGTTAAAGATTATGATGAAGCGCAAAATATTGTCAGCTATCTAAAAAGTCTTTACCCTCAAAATATGGAAGTACTCAAACGAGAGATGCAACTTTACATAGTTCAGAAGAAATATGACGAAGCACAAGACGTGGCACAAGAGATTCTACTTATAGATAAGGAGTCCATTGAAGCAAAATACACGCTTGCACTCTATGAATTTGAGCATAAAGATTATTCAGGATGCGCCTCAAGACTCTCAGATGTTAATCTCACGCAAGAGTATCAATCGCAATTGTATAATAGATGTAAAGCTTATACCAGTGTAGAGAAAAAAGATATAAATTCGGCTATTAAGTATATGAATAAAATAGATGACGATGGAATGAAGGTGGCTTTTTACTTAGACGTAGGTGATGTATACAAAAGCCAAGGTGAGAGTGAAGCAATAAGAGCATATCAAGAAGCAAAAAAGTATAATAATTCTTTTAATGTTGAGCTGATTTATCTCTATTCACTTAAAGATTTTACAAAAGATGATGATTTAGATAAAGAGTTACTAGCGGCCTACAAAAACTATCCAGAGAATACAAAAGAGTTAGACAAGTTTAAGATAACGTATCAAAAAGATAGACTCTATAGCTACTATAAAAATAAACGTTATGGGGAGTGCTATAACTATTCTAATGTCATTGAGGAAGAGCAAAATGATGAAGATGTTTACAAGATGGGCGGATGGTGCGCTTACTCTTTAGAAAAGTATGAAGAAGCAAAAGAAAAATTTGCGAAACTAAACACAATCTTTGGAGAAAAAGCTCAAAATATTTATCCTTATGCACTGAGTTGTTATCAAAATAAGGAGTATGAAAGAGCTACTCAAGCACTCAATAGAATAGAATTTATAGATACTAAGAAAGATACTCTTTTGATAGCTTCACTTTATATGGATTTGCAAGAACAAGCTAGAGCTAGAGAATTACTTCTAAAACTTGATGAGTCTAAAGAACGTGATGCAATGCTTGTTAAGATTAACAAAAGTTATACAGTAGATAGATATGAAACTGCAGCTTCTATGGGTATATACTATCAATCACAAACAGGTATAGAAGGTAAAAATAAATTTGATAAATTTGTTGTTCCAATTGACACAGATTACTATGATAAAGAGTATACATACCACCTCTTCTTTGATGGTGACTTACTCTATCTTTATAATGGTTATCTCACAAATGGCAACGCCTCATATCTTGATTATGGTTTGGGAACGAATACTCAAGATGATGCCCTAGCAAGTGATGTAGGCTTTATGCCAAAGGTTGGCATAGACTATAAAAATATTAAAGCACAAATAGGGACCACACCTATCGGAGCAAAAATATCTCCAGAACTTACATGGCTTTTATCTGGATATCTTACTGCAAGTGATTGGATATTTAGCCTTGCATATGAGCAAGAAGAGATGGATGAAACTATGCTCGCTTTTGTTGGTGAAAAAGCTGTAGATGGCCCTTTAGAAGTGAATTGGGGTAGAGTTGTAAAACGTGGTTTTGAAGCAGGTGTAAGTTATGATGCAAACGTGAATTTATCGCTTAACCTTGCTTACTACCCACAAATATTTGGTCTTAACGTTGAAGACAATAGTGAGAAAAAAGCGACTTTAACAGCTATATACCATCCAAAAGTTGAAAGTATCTCATATGTAGATATTGGAACGCTTGTTGCCTTTGATAGTTATGATAAAAATAGTAACTCTTTCACTTATGGACATGGTGGTTACTTTTCTCCACAAGACTTCTGGCTCGGTTCACTTTTTACTCAGTTTGGAGATATACTTAGTACAGATGTATACTACCAAGCGAAGCTTGCATTAGGATTTGAAGGTTTTATAGTAGAAGATTCCTTGAGGTTTCCACTCGATGATGGTGTTGTTAACTCAGGTGCGATACAAAAAGGTTATAGAGATGGAGGACTTACTTATAAAGGAGCTTTGCAGTTAGGATATAAGTTAAATAATAATTTAGACCTTATTTCAGGAGTTTCGTTAGAAAAAATGAATGGTTATTCAGTCAAACAGCTTTCATTTGCGCTTGTTTATAGATTTGAACCTAACATATACAGAACTTTTAATACTTTTGGTTTGAACCATAGAGTAGATCAGATAATAAAATAATAGAGGGTAAAAAAATGATAAAAAAGATAATTATAGCTTTGAGTGTCGTACTTGCATTTAGCGCTTGTGAGACAAAAACGCTTAACTATGCTAAGACGTTTCCAAAGAGTGTTGAGATAGTCGCAGATGAGCTTACCCATGGAATGGGTATAACAGGAGATAAAATTGTTTTTACATCTTTAGTTGATTTAAATGATTTTAAAGAGAGTTCGAATTTTGGAAGACTTTTCTCAGAATCTTTAATGACTCAGATGGCGCTAAGAAACTACAATGTTATAGAATATAGAGGTGATGCAGTAGTCAGTAAAATAAACAAGGGTGAATTCAGACTAAACCGTGCACGAATCCAAAAGTTAGATGATAAAAATATACTTATACTCATTGGAACTTACTCAAAAATGGACGATAGTGTTATAGTGAATGTTCGTATACTCAATAGGGATACTAATATTTTAGTTTCGGCAGCAAGTGTTTACATACCGATAAAAGAGACGAAAAGGCCACAAATTATCAAAAAATCTAGTCATTTAGTGCAGTTAGTGCCTGCTGATTGTTCTAAAGGCGACTACTGCTGGAAGGATATAAATGAGTAAGATTATCTACATTATAGTAGTCTTACTGCTACTCTCTGGATGTAGTCAAAATGGAAATATTTTTGACAAACAAGCATATACGAAAAGTGAGTGTGGTGTTAATCGCGGCATAAAAGCATACTATGATTACGACGTAAACTACATAAACCTAGCAGATAATGCTGTTGACTCACTTTTTAGCACAGCTGATGTTAACCCAAAAAATTTCATAGTGACTGATTTTGTAGATTTAACATCACTCCAAAACTACTCTAAGTTAGGTTATATACTTTCAAATAGTATTAAAAACTCACTTATTACAAAGCATAGTGCAAAAGTTGTCGAAGCTGAAGTCTCAAAATACTTTGAAATTTCAGGTAATGGATTAAGAGTGCTTTCTCGTGATATAAAAAGACTTAGAACTGACACTTTTGAAATAGACCGTGCTGTTGTTGGGACATATACGTATACGGATGAAGAGATAGTATTTTTTGTAAAACTCATAGATTTAAAAACAGGTATCATAGAAGGTTCGTATGCTAAAAAACTACCAATGACTTGTGAAATGATGTACCTTCTCACTCAAAAATAGGAAACTTATTATGAAATATATACTATTGCTTACACTAACTTGGCTCACTTTATCGGCGCAAATAGATGAAAAACAGATGTATGCTAAGGTGACATCAACCAATGCAGACCTCTATCAAAAACCTTATGAATGTTCTAAGAAAAAGGAGAACTTCTTTAAAAAAGGCGATATGGTAGAGGTATTGTACTGCGATAAGTACCAATGGTGCAAAACAAAAAATGGATTTGTAAAGAAAAATCTTCTGAGACTTCCAGAACCTCTTGTAAAACAGGACAAGAAAATGCCTATAGCATTAGTTAAACCTAAGAAAGCAGTAATGATTGAAAACCCTATTACTGTTGTGCAATTACAAGAACCAGAAGTCATACAAGAGGTGCCAGCAAAACTTATTAAAACAGAAGAGAAGCCTTTAGACGCTTATGATGAATACTTTTCAGATACAAGCGAAAAACTAATTTTTAAAGAAAAGAAATAGGATGAAACTTATGCAGACTCTCTTCTTGCTCTTCTCGTTACTATTCTTTAATGCTTGTCAAAAAGGTGCAGATGGAAATATAGATTCTTCCTTAAACCTGCAAGTAGCTCCCTTAAAGTATCCACTAAAAACTGGGCAAGAAGCTGCATTTGCTTATCAAGATGTAAGTACTAACCCTGCCACATTTTATCTTGATGATGGTGATTATAAAAATCGTAAAGGGTATACTAGAGAGTTTTATAGACTTCCTGATGGAACAATTTACAATGCAAACTATGATCTTTATTGGGAAGATAGTAATAGCACTTTGGAGTACAACACAACTGTCGCTCAAAATTATTGTGCTGACTTAAATATATCTGGAAATGCTGATTGGAGACTCCCAAATGTTTATGAACTATTGACTCTACTTGACTTGGAATCAAGAACCGATCTAAGAGAAAGTTTGTTTCAGAATATGCCTACAGGAGCTTATTTTACAAGTAACGATGTATATGGAACTCCTAAAACAATAATCGTAAATTTTGGAGAACATGACTTTAATATTACAAAAGCCTATAAAGTTTATGAAGTGACGGCCAGTGATACAAATGTAAGTACTTCTCAATATGGCGTCCTATATGCAACGACTTCTGTCCCAACCTATCATATACCAAATGCAGATGATCCATATAACTATATAAGCAAGGTTGTTATCTGATTTATATTACAACCCTAGCACAGGTTTTCAGACAATCGTAAACACAGATACTTCATTTGACTCTAACGGCACAGTTACAATCGTGTTTGGTCCTTATGTCGCTTCAAGTGGAGGAACACAATTTAATCCTGTAGTTCAGCCAAACCCACCAGGGACTTATACAAAGTGTGTGAGTGGACCGGAAATTAAAGGTTTTGACTTTGTGCGTGATGATAGAAACAAAGTGGTCGTTGATAGAGCAACAACTTTGATGTGGCAAGATAATGAAGATGTTGTTCAAAATAATCATCGTTGGGGAGAAGCTGCAAAATATTGTTCAGAGCTTGAGCTAGCGGGATATAAAGATTGGAGACTTCCTACAATAAGTGAGCTAGTAACGATTAATGACTTTGCATATGCTGGAACATATACCGTCAGTGACATATTTTTATATAAAAGTGCAAACAAGTTTCACTCTTCATCGAACTCATGTTTTTTTAAACCAAATGATCCAACATGCTACCAAAAAAACTATCAGATTAATGCTTGTGGCTATCTTGATGATAAGATAACCCAAAACTTTGATATAGACATTAACCCTTATTATGATAATAACGAGCCTTATTATAAAACTCGCTGTGTACGGCTTGGAAGTTATAATTAAGAAAAATTATTTGTATCCATTAGGATTCATAGATTGCCATTTCCAGCTATCTTCGCACATTTCATGAATATTCTTTGTAGCACTCCAGTCTAAAACCTCTTTAGCATAACTTGGATCTGCAAAGCATTTTGCAATGTCTCCTGTACGACGTGGAGCGATGGTGTAGGGAACATTTTTGCAAAAAACGGAGCAAATCGGACACCTCTGCCGTTTTAGTTCGGACACCTGTGCCGTTTCTAATCGGACAGTGATGCCGGAGATGATTCGGACACGTTGAAGAAAAAAACGGCACTTTATTTTCGT
>Ga0210044_10004162_pt1 | contig 20323 bp, 18 predicted proteins | sample CryGey13umfilter_2_FD_183959 | JGI IMG/M metagenome (GOLD analysis project Ga0210044, IMG submission 183959) | Groundwater microbial communities from aquifer in Utah, USA - Crystal Geyser 4/9/14 3 um filter (SPAdes) (version 2) | ecosystem: Environmental > Aquatic > Deep subsurface >... | reverse complement strand
GCATCTCCCCAGTTACACCATCCCACATTACCACTTATAATACAGTCTCCATTTTTCATCACTGTAATGCCTGCCGGAAAATCATCATTTGACCCTCCAAATCGCTTTACCCAACGAAATTGCCCATCGCAGGTATAGCTTACCACACAAAAGTCCACACCGCCATAGCCAACCATCCATTGCAGGGTATCCAATTGCAAAGACCCATTGTATCGGCAGACTCCGTAAATATTGCCCTCGTTATCGGTTCCCAAATCGGTAAAGGAATAGTCGTCTAAGCCTGTACCGTTGTATCCACCTTTTATCCATTGCCAGTTGGGTGCTTGGCTAAAGCTGGTAAAGAAACAGCTAAGCATCAAGCTTATCATTATTATTCTTTTCATAATATCTAAATTTTAAGAAAGTACCGAGCGAACCAATCCGCTCGATACTTTAGTTATTTACTTTCTAATGTATTACTACCAGTTTTTCAATATTGATACGTTTGCCGTTTTCCATCAATTCCACAAAATATAATCCCTGCGGATACTGGTCAAGACTGATATCTGTATTTCCTTCATTATCAATAACCTGAAGTGAAGAGATCTCCTTACCAAAGGCGTCCAATATTCTTAAAAGAAGTTTTGGATTCTGATCCTTTGGAAGATTTGATTTATAATGGATTGAAACCTTGTTATCAGCAGGGTTGGGTATCAGCAATAATATTGAATTATTATCTGGCGCACCAAGTGAATCATTATCTGGTTTTGCAAGTCGCTTTGAGCAACCTGGCAACTGAATAGTTAAATTGCCCGTACAATCATCATTTGGACAATAAGCCATAATATTTAACGTAATTATTGTTCCAGATGGAGCATTAAAATATCCGCTGATGGTTGTTGCCCCCATATTTAGTGTAGCTGGTGTACTTGTAATATTACTTACAAAAGCTCCGCTAAGACTATAAATGGCATTCGGGCATATCACGTTGGAAACCTCAATTTCGTAGTAATAGGTAGTTGTACCGTTTGGTAGGACAAGATAACATTGAATTGTATGTAAAGCCAATGTAACATCATCGCAGCAATATTCTTTGATATATACATTCATATAATTAGATTGCTTTTTACATAAGCCGTTATTTAATGTCCAATTATAGTCGCCATTTCCCTCTCCATTAGGCATTTGGTCAATGATGAGCGGATCTGTTACAGAATTAGTTCCCGAACCACTATAGCCTCCATTATTTGTTATGGTTGTATTGTCCTTTCTCCAATCCCAGAAAGCAAAATTGACAAACCAAGGGCCATCAACTTTTTTAGGTAAATCTCTAGGACAGAAGGTATAACATCCTGTGGGGAAACGCCAAAAGTAAATATCTGGCGACTGAGGAACTTCTATGTCTGTATGATTTTCGCATCCATATTGGTCGGTAATCCACAAACGATAGGCGCCTCCATTGTAAACATAGGTGGATTGGCCTGAAGTTCCGTTACTCCAGTTAAATGAAGGAGCAGGGCTGACGGATGAACTTCCCAGCAACGCTATCTTATATTCATCGCAATTAACCAAATTCAGTGATACTGTTGGAGCATTTGGCTTCGAATGAACCGTTAACACAAATGGAGATGAAACCACTGTCGGACAGGTAGAATAACCACTTACTTTCAGTGTGTAGATATAGGTACCAGCAGAATGACTATAAGTGTATTTCTTAGCGGTTTGCCCACTGATTACGGTGTTTACTCCATCCGAAAAACTCCATTGATAGCTTAATCCTGCTGATGACAGCATGCCCGTAAGTGCGGTTAGAGTAAATTCCTCGCCTTCGCATATATCGCTCTTACCGTTGATTATTGCCGTAGGTGGATATTTTGCTGTTATCTTGGCTGGAGTGGGATTGATGGCTTTATAACAATTGTTGGCATCCGTTACCTTTACCCAATAGGCTCCCGTGCCGGGTAAGGTGGGTGTGCCTGTTAAGGTAGAGCCTACCTGACCTGTAAGTAAAGTGGTTTCCTTATACCATTGATAGGTATAATTTCCTGTTAATGGAGTAAAATTAGGTGTAATAGAAGTTGATAATGCATTATTAAAACAATAATCTGAAACTGCAGGAGAATAGGTTCCACTTATTAAAAATAAAAATTTATTCTTAAAAACCTGAACATTTTTCGTTATCTCATCATAACAGCCATATTTATTGGTTACTTTTAAAATAATTTCTGCAATTCCATTATTACCTTGTACATATCCACTATAACTATAAACCTTTACAGGGTCAATCTGAGAGCTATAAGAATTGTCATTAAAAGTCCACCAATAGAATTTAATATCGGCAGTAGGTGAGCTTAGATTAGTGAGTTCTATTTCTCTACCTTCGCAGCTTTTGTAAGGGCTTGATGGGTTTCCTGGGTAAGTGGTTACAGCGCTAAAGTCGGCTGTGGGTAAGTTAGGAATGGTAACCTGTATGGTCTTAATACAAGTATTTATGCCATCGCTTACCGTAAATTTCACATTCTGCACCGAGCCAGGGGTAAGAGCGGAGAGCATGAAATTGGAAGTAGTGCTTACTACCACATTATTCACCTTCCATTGATAGGTTAAAGGTGTATTGGCTGGATATACAGAAGAATAATCGGTAAATTGTAAATCGTATGTTGAGCCATTAGTGTTACATGTTATTGCTTTGAGATAATCTTCTACCAATGGCACTGTGATATATGCATTCTTTGAGATTGGACAGTTCTGAGTTGGATTGTTGGCATCTTTGTATTGCACGTTAATCTCCAGATTGTAGATTCCAGCCTTGGTAACAGTGTAAACTTTCGACTGATTTTGTGTTTCTGTGCCAGAACTTGTATAACTGCCAGGACCAGTCAACGTCCACATAAAGCTATTGATGTTCGTTCCAACGGTGCCTGCGGTGGTGCAGGTTGCCTGTATTTCGCCGCAATTATTTGTAATACTGAAATTTGTTATACCATAGGGCGACATAGGAGTGCAACCTACCGGAGGCGGGGTAGTGCAACTTTCTATGACCGATTTTATATTGGTCTTTGAACTGCAACCTGTACCCACATTTGTAACTACACACCAATAATCTCCGTCGCTGGTAGTGGAGGCGGGATTCGTTGAAGGGAAGGTGGAACTAATGGTAAAGGTTGTTGTGGTGGCTCCTATAATAGCTAATGGATTTATAGCATTTACCGCATGAAAATACCATTGATATGTGAAGGTTCCGTTAGAATTATTAGATACTGTAACTGGATATGTGCCTATGGTTGGACAATAGGTTTCTAAATTGGAAGGATTTAATCCCACATTGGGTTGGGGCTGAATTGTTATATTCTGGGTATAAACTGAACTAGGGCTTGCATTATTACAACAATAGGCTGTAACCATTATGGTAAGTACCATATTATTGTTTGTCAAATTGCTATAACTGTGATTGGTCGTAGTTATGGGCTGGCCTGCTGCGTTTTGTGTAATCACAGTGCCATCGCCAAAATTCCACTCTATGGCTGTGGGAGTTACTCCGCTGGTATTCACTGTAAAAGAGGAAGACAATCCACTACAAATAATGTTAGGCCCTGTGATTGATGTTATTTGGGTAGAGGCTAAAATACTAATGGGTAATGAAATGACGGTTGTTACACCGCATTTGGTTACATTGCATTGTATTACAGCAGATAGTGGATTGTAAGGATGATTCAGAAAATTAATATCCACCGTATTAGTTCCCTGTCCACTGGCTATTCCAGCATATTCCGATGGCGATACAGTCCACACTATATTCTCTGGCACTAGGCTTCCTGTCAAATTCAAAGTATAACTTTCTGTCCCATCTTCTGCTGGCGCGGTATTGCCTGATATTGTGCCACTTACAACTATATTATTTATCGTTTTTGTGTAATTTAACGATACGCATCCCTGCAAATCTTCCCATTCTCGGTAGGCAGTGATGGATTTTGGATTGGCTGGTAGCCACGTGGCATTCGTCGTAAGACCATAGGCTACCGGATGTATGCTGCCATTGCTTGCCGTCCAATGGGTTATGGTGTTTTCTTCGATATCAACCGAATAGGAATAGGGATAATACGAACAAACATAATCTTCTCCAATTATAGAGGTGGGTGCAGCTGGTACATCGCGCACTGTAAATAACACAAAATCAGGATCACAAAATGAAGCAGGGTTAGTTGCAAACAAGAGGTAGTCTCCTGCCACAGTAAACGTATTGACAGGTATGGTTATACTCGAATTAGATGTGCTTCCTAGCCATATCTGATTGCCTTGATTATCTTCTATAAGCCAATTTGTACTTCCAATAAGCGTCGTAAAGTTACTCAATGATGCTGTGAATGGAAGGTTTATACATACCACTTCAGGTGAAATTATGATTGCCTTTTCTTTTACATTCACCGTTATATCTGCCAAACCGCCACAGTTATTCTTTGAAATCGTATTTTCATACACACATTTTAAAGTAAATGAGCCCTCGATGCCTCCTGTTCCTCCTGCACATGCCGCTGCCAGTACGCTTATATGTGCAGCGATTTGATATTGCATCCCCACTAATAATGTGGCAATTAAAACGATTTGTATTAAAACTTTCTTCATATCTCAAGTGATTGGATATAAACAATTTATTTGTTTTTAATTGAATGCCTACTGCCAGAGTCTAAAACACCCTTGAGCAGCCCAACCTCATCAAACTTATTCTTCCCCAACCAAAAAATATCAATAAAAAACGAACTTCTTCTATTTCTTCCGGTTTTTTGAAGTGAGCCGTAGCATCCAAAAAACGGATTTAAAACCGCAAAACGCCAAAGAAACTTACCTTTTAAATAACGAAAGAAACTCTTAAACCAAAACGTAACTGTTTGATTGATATATATATATATATATATATATATATTCTGCAAAATATTGCTGGAATTTGTAGAACTCAAAAATTTATATGACTCTTTGTTCATGCGCAATTAGTGTAGTGGTTTAAGAATGTCAAAGATAGTAACTTTTTAAGTGAAAAGTGAAAAATTAAAAATTAAAAATTAAAAATTAAAAATTACGAATTACGAATTACGAATTACGAATTACAAATTACGAATTACGAATTACGAATTACGAATTACGAATTATCGAATTTACCATGAGTTTACTATAGGGAAGAGCACTTTTAGTTCTAGTTATTCACTTTAATCTCGAAAGTTATTTGAATTTCACTTTTATTATCACCAATATCGCCATAGGTTTATGGTTTTGTCAAAAGTCTATCGACACTTCCATTTAAATTAACCAGCAATATTGCCTTAACAAATGCAGAATATTGTTCTAAATTTGGAGGCGCTATTTTCGTAATTAATATTCAAGATTAAAGAACAAACAAATATATGAAATAGATTTCTATAAAGTGTCTTCTAATAATTTCTTATGTCTTTCAATTAGTTCTTTAACAATTTCGGGATTTGTAAGTGTGGTGATATCGCCATAATCTTCAGAGTTTTCGGCAATTTTGCGTAGAATTCTTCTCATTATTTTTCCTGAGCGAGTTTTAGGCAAACCTGTTGTAAACTGAATGATATCGGGTTTTGCAATGGCGCTAATCATTTTGCTAACGCCAATGCGCAGCGAATTTTTTAGCTCCATACCTTCATCTTTCTTAGGTATTTCAGTACAAACGACGTAAGCATAAATACCTTGTCCTTTTATAGGATGAGAATATCCAACGACGGCCGATTCTGACACTAAAGGATGTTCGTTAATTGCATTTTCTATTTCAGCAGTACCTAAACGGTGTCCTGAGACATTTATCACATCGTCCATACGACCCAAGATTCTATAATAGCCATCTTCATCGCGTTTCACACCGTCGCCAGTAAAGTAATAACCGGGAAATTGCGAGAAATAAGATTCTTTAAATCTTTCATGGTCATGCCAATGTGTGCGAGCAATGCCAGGCCAAGGATATTTAATGCAAAGATTTCCTTCTACGCTATTAGCATTTAATTTTTTGCCCTCGTTGTCCAAAATCATAGGCTGAATTCCGGGTAGTGGTAGAGTTGCAAAGGCAGGTTTTGTGGGAATTATGCCAGCCAATGGGCTAATCATTATGCCACCAGTTTCGGTTTGCCACCAAGTATCTACTATCGGACATTTGTTGTTGCCAACATGGTCGTGGTACCAATGCCAAGCTTCTTCATTTATTGGCTCACCAACGGTTCCCAAAACTTTCAAGGATTTTAAGTTCAGATTTTCAACCCAATTTTGTCCCATAGCAATAAGAGAACGGATGGCTGTTGGGGATGTGTAGAATTGATTTACCTGATATTTTTCAATAATTTTCCAATATCTGCCAGCGTTTGGAAAGGTAGGAATTCCTTCAAACATTAATGTTGTTGCACCTTCTAAAAGTGGCCCATAAACAATATAGGAATGGCCTGTAATCCAACCAATATCGGCAGCGCAAAAGAAAATATCACCATCAGAATATTGGAAAACATTGCGAAAAGTGTAGGCTGCATAAACCATATAACCACCAATGGTATGCACTACTCCTTTAGGTTTTCCTGTGCTGCCGCTTGTATAAAGAATAAAGAGAGGATCTTCGGCATCCATGGTTATAGCCAGAGCTATGTCATCAACTTTTTCCATTTCATCGTGCCACCAGAAATCTATTTCTTTATGCCATAAAATATCTTTGCCAGTACGTTTTACAACAATATTTGATTTTATACTTGGGCATCTTTCTAAAGCTTCATCTGCAATAGATTTTAAATCGAAAGATTTGCTTCCTCTAAAACCGCCGTCAGCAGTAATTAAAATTTTGGCTTCAGCATCTATTATTCTTTCGGAGAGTGCATTGGCTGAGAATCCAGCAAATACGATAGAATGAATTGCTCCAATTCGGGCGCAAGCCAGCATCGCAATTGTCAATTCTGGAATCATGGGCATATAAATAGCAACTCTATCGCCTTTTTTTACATCATGATTTTTAAGAACATTTGCAAACTTTTTCACTTCTGTGAAAAGTTGATTATAAGTATAAGTTTTGGCTTTCTCATTTGGGTCATTTGGCTCCCAAATCAATGCTATCTGTTCGTACCTAAGGAATAAATTTCGTTCAAAAATATTTTCGGTAATATTTAATTTTCCCCCTTTAAACCATTCAATTTCAGCTTTATTGAAATCCCAATTCAATACTTCATCCCATTTTTTGCGCCAATGAAATGTCTCTGCTATATTGCTCCAAAATCCTATTGGATTGGCTACACTCTTTTGATATTCATGCAAATATCCTCCTAATGTCGAAATTTTTGGGATCATAATTTATGTTTAAATGTTAGAATTGTAAAAGTAGAAATAATTTTCAGTTATGATGTCTTGTAAAAATGATATTTGTGAGCTTTTTGGAATTAAAAGATAGAGGTTTATGCAGAGTTTTCTGATTAAAATAATTACTGATTATCATTTATTTTTAGAGCTCTTAAGCTTTTTAATTTACTATAAATTACTGTATATAAAATAATTAATGGAATTATGTTTAATATTAGAACTATAAAAGGACTTTCAAGATGTTTTACCAAGAAGAAATTTATGATAATTGATAATGTAGTGTAGCTTGTGGTAAAAAATGCAATATTATTCTGTTTCCATTTTAAATGAATCAGAAGGTGGTGTAAATGGTTTTTATCAGCTAAAAAAGGAGATGAACCTCTAAAAATTCTTGTAAAAACAACTCTTAATGAATCACTTAAAGGCAAGATGAATGCTAAAATACCATAAACTATTGGTTTCTGAATGTTAAAATCTCCAGCTAAATTTTCTGTGTTGAGATTTATAAATTTAATAAAAGCAAAAGCGAGAATAAATCCAATGGTTATGGTACCTGTGTCGCCCATAAAAATTTTTGAGGGAGAATAGTTAAAGAAAATAAAGGCAAATAAAGAACCGGCAGTTGCCATAAGTAATAGTGAGAAATTGTATTGCGAAGTTAGGTAAAACCAAAAGCCAAGTGGAATTAAAATAACTACAGCATTTAGTGAAGCTTGCAAATCTATTCCATCAAAAAAGTTGTAAGCATTTATAAACCAAATAAATACAGCAATGCTAATTAGATAAGAAATAGAATGTGGAATATGAAAAATCTCATTGTAACTTTCAATATATTCGATTCTTAATCCTCCTAAAAAAATTATAATGGAGGCAGCTGCTATTTGACCGATGAGTTTATCAAAAGGTCTAACTTTCTTAAGGTCGTCTCTAAGCCCAACAAGAAAGATAAAGCTTCCAGCAGCTAAAAAATATTTAATTTCTTTAAAGTCTTCAAAGTCGCTAAAAAATAAAGTAACGAATAAAACTCCCGTAAATATTGCAATTCCACCAAGCGACGAAACTTTTTCGGGATGAACCATTCGATATTGCCGCGGCACAAATAATTTTTTGGAAGAGGCAATTCTAATAATAACTGGCAACATAAGAAAGCATACAAAAAATGATATTATGGTGGCAATAATGATTTCAGTCATGCTGCAAATTTAGAATAATATTTCAAATATTTTAATTTTTATTAAAAGGAGAATCCTATTAGCGATAAATTATTTTGAAGAATTTGAAACGAAATCAGGAGCCGCCAAACGCGAATATTTTTTCAAATCCATTGATGGCTATCTATGGCTGAAATCTCAAAAGATCACTTAAATATCTTAATTGTTTCAATATCAAAATATTAAAACTATATTTAGGAAAACGCAAAAAACTCTTGCGAGAGTAAGAAAAAGATTTACTTTTGCCGACGGAGAAATGGCAGAGCGGTCTCCCGAAGGGATCCCTTGGGGATAATGCGGCGGTCTTGAAAACCTCACAGTCAATGTTTTACACATATATTCTTAAATCAGAAACTCATGGCAATTACTATTATGGTCATACAAATGATTTAGAAAAAAGAATCAAACAGCACAATATGGGTCAGGTAAAATATACAAAGGGCAGAAGGCCTTGGAAGTTACATTATTTTGAAGAATTTGAAACGAAATCAGGAGCCGCCAAACGCGAATATTTTTTCAAATCCATTGATGGCTATCTATGGCTGAAATCTCAAAAGATCACTTAAATATCTTAATTGTTTCAATATCAAAATATTAAAACTATATTTAGGAAAACGCAAAAAACTCTTGCGAGAGTAAGAAAAAGATTTACTTTTGCCGACGGAGAAATGGCAGAGCGGTCTAATGCGGCGGTCTTGAAAACCGTTGTACTGCAAGGTACCGGGGGTTCGAATCCCTCTTTCTCCGCAGTTTTAATTTAACAGAATCATGAAAATCCCTGATTGTAAATTTCAATCGGGGTATTTTTTTGCTCGCAATTATTCTACTAAAAAGTGAAATTTAATAAGGTAATTTCTGCCATAAAATTAATTACTGATTTTATTGCGGTTTTTATCTTTAATTTAAACTATTTTTGCTAAGAATTTGACGTTTTCATGAAAATATATCTTGTCATATTTTTTACAATATTTTTGGATAAAATAGCTTTTGCTCAATGCAATAACGACACTCTAACAATAGGGCAGGATACAACTCTATGCACCGGACAATCAATTACTTTACATGCCGACCAAGCTTATATAAGCTATCTTTGGAATAATGGAACTACTGCATCTTCAATACAAGTTACTACTCCTGGAATATATTATTGCCGGGCAAAAATTGTGGATTCTTCAAATTTAGTTGTAAATGGTGATTTTTATTTTGGCAGTATGTTTTTCACGAGCAACTATATTTATGGCACTGGTGGCTCTTACGGTTTGTTGTCCAATGAAGGACAATTTGCAATTAGCACTAATGCAAGTTACACTCACATAAATTTTTCAGCATGCACTGACCATACTTCTGGTACAGGAAATTTTATGATTGTCAATGGCTCGGCTACTGCCAATCAGAATGTATGGTGTCAAACTTTAAGTGTATATCCTTCAACAGATTATATATTTTCGGCTTGGTTCACTTCAGTGCATCCCACAAATCCTGCAATTTTAAACTTTTCAATTAACGGAATTTCAATAGGGGCTAATGTCTTTGTAAGTTCTACAACTTGCTTGTGGCAGAATTTTTTTCATACCTGGACTTCGGGGATTTCACAGACCACTGCAAATATTTGTATCACAAATCAAAATATAAATCCCAGTGGAAATGATTTTGCTATAGACGATATTTATTTTGCTCGAGTATGCGAATTTCATGATACTGTAGTTGTTGATTACGATACCTACCCTAATATAAACCTTGGGAATGACACTTTAATTTGTACTGGTGATACACTTCATTTAGATGCCACTGCTGATACAAACTCCACTTATTTATGGAAATATGGTTCGACAAATCCTATTTTTGATGCCATTATTTCAGATACATTATGGGTTGATGTGGCAAATGGATACTGCGCTTCGAGCGATACAATTATTGTAAATACTTCTTCTTATCCAACTGTTAACCTTGGACATGATACAACAATTTGCAATGGCGATAGCTTATTAATTGATGCAGGAAATTCTGGAGCAAATTATCTTTGGCAAGATAATTCTACAAATTCGCAATATCTGATTAGCAATAGTGGAATTTACTGGGTAAATGTTTATAATAATATCCACTGCATTAATACTGACACTATTAGTGTTTCTATTGGAAATAATCCTATTCCTTTTCTCAATCCAAATTTAGCTTTCTGCCAAGGCGACAGCGTCAAACTTGATCCAGGTAATTTTGCTAATTATTTATGGACAAATGGAAATCAACAATCATATATTTGGGTGAAGCCTTTAATATCAACGAATTATGGAGTAATAGTTTGGGACAGTCTTGGCTGTTTTGATAGCACTTCTGCAAATGTTATTCCTATAGAAATTCCCAAAGTTGATATTATTTCCAATGAAGATACAATTTGTTTGGGCAATACATTGATTCTTGAAGCTTCTGGAGGTCAAAATTATATTTGGAATAATGGTATTAGCTCAGGCAATATATGGCAGTTTACTCCTGCAAAATCTGATGTTTATACTGTTACTGTCTCTAATTCTTTTAACAATGTTGAATGTAAATCTGATACTTCAATTTTCATTTACACTCGCGATTGCAACACATTATTTATCCCAAATGCATTTAGTCCCAACGGCGATGGACTCAATGACGACTTCGGACCAGTTGGTGAATTTAACCTCCAGTCCTATGAATTTTATATTTATAACCGCTGGGGAAAATTAATGTTTTCCACTAAGGATATCAACAAACATTGGGATGGAAAAGATGACAATGGTGAGTATATGCCCAATGGCGTTTATGCTTATTTGCTCCGCATAAAGGAGCCGCTTATCGATTCTTATATGCTTTCTGGAACAGTTCATTTGCTCCGTTAATATTTTATTCTTTTCCATTTTTGGGGAGCACTATTGATAGAGATATGAGAAGTGAAAAGTTGAAAGTGTAAAGTGTAAAGTTTGGCTTGAGTTAGAGCTTGAAAAACCCATCTTTGAACCGCAGACATAGCTCCAAAAACTCTGTAAAAACACAAACTAAGTATCATCTGTATGTTTTATCATATAATAGCTTGTATGTGTATGATTAATTTCTATGTTTGGTTTTATTTGTTTCATTTTTTTGTTTTTAAAGCCCAGATTTCGGGGCTTTTGCTTTTTATGTATTTGATATTATGTTGTTTATGGTAATGCGGAGCATTTGTAGTGTGTTTTCTTTTTTGTCATTCCCATGGCATTTTGGGCTCTTTCAAAGTTGAATAATTTTTAGGATAGTTTATCTTTTTCATATTATTTACACCGAGATACTTCCCTAACTCTAGTAAAATCTCATATTCTTCAATTGTAGAGATTGGCACTTTTTTTACTTTTAATAATCTCACCATGTGTGGAAGACTCGGTAATAATTCTCTTCCAACTAACACATTTGGGTTAATTGTATTTATAATTACCATAGTTTTAGTTTCATCAATAACTTTAAGTTGAATGAGAAAACTAACGTAATATATTAACTTTGTCCCATGTTTATAATAAAGACTAGAGGAAATACAGTAATTTTCATTTACCAACAATATATTACTATCATTTATTTGAATATCATTTAACTTACAAAAAATAGTATCATTCGATGATGTTTTAACTTTCATTCCCTTGTAATTATTCATGTCATTGATCACTATTTTTTTAACTTTATTAAATTCAACGTCAAAAATATATTGAGTAGGGTTTTTTTCGACTAACTCCAAAGACTTATATGATTTGCATGAAATAAACAAAATCATTATCAATATTAGATTTATACTTTTCATAATACGCTATTCAATTATTTTATCTTCTTTATATTGTTCCATCCCACCCATACCAGAGCCATTATTTACACGGTCATTGGCTTGTTGATCCGCTCTTTGATTTCTCGTTGTCTGAACCTTATCGTAATTGCTTTTATAATCTTGGGCAGCTTGTTTAACTTTATCATCATTTAATCTAAATAAATTTAACTCTTTTACAAAATGTAGTATACCATTAACTTTATTTTTAAGACCATTTGTTCCATTCCAAACTTGATAATTTTCATGAGATGGGGAAGTTTTATCCATTATTGCATGCCCGCCTTCCCCAAATGTTTTTAAATCTCCACTTTCAATATACGCATTATTTTTCGATTCAATAAATTCATTAGTGCCTTGTTCTGCTTCTGACTTTGATTGTCCAGGTATTGCCATTCCATGTTCATTTGAAGAACTAGGTAATTGAGAACCTGGCTTTGTGTCGGTATAATCACTTGCTTTTTGTAGAGTTTTAATTTCTTCTTTTGTCATAGTTCCTTCAAATGCCAACCTAATTATCCTATTATGTACCCACTTTGGTCATTTGCCGTCTGTATCTAACATTTTAACCGGATTATTAAAGCAATACGCGTAAGGAGAAATCCAAGGTCCTTTATCCGCCAAAGGATCCACACTCAACCAAATAGACCCCTCCGAGGAATAGTAGCGGGCCCCAATCCCGATAGCTATCGGGAAACTGTAGACAGTTTGCTCACTCTCATGTTTATTTTTTAAAGGTGTTCGCGAATCTGCGCCTAAAAGCTTGATTTCATCATCTTTCTCCTTACCAGAGAAAGTGTAAGGCATAGCCCAATAGCTGTTGCGCTGGTAGATGTAGTCTTCGCCGAAGGCACTGCCCATTGCAACCCCCGCTGAGCTTGTCGAAGTGTGTCGAAGGGGCAGGAATTGCAGCTTCTGGAAGGCTAAGTCGCTGTTGCTATAATGAAATTCATCATAAATGTAAAAATCGATATTGTTAACTTTATTCTGCATTTACATCCCAAGTTTATTTATCATATTAAGACTTTCGAGATTCATTTTTGAAAATGCAACCCAGTTTTTTCCTAAATCTTTTAATGATGCTCCAATGTGATATACTATTTGATTATCAATTATTAGAAAACGATCGTGAGATTTAGAAAATACTTTTACCTCTATTGCCGGATATTGTTGATTATGTTTTTTGATGTCGAGTTCTAATTGTTTTGAAATCGCTTTTGTAAAAATTGTTGCAATTACTCCATTTTGCCTTTTAGTTAGCAATGTCAAAACGCTTTCGTCAATGTAGTTATCGATTAGTACAATTGATTTCTTTGCTGTTTTAATAATATTGCAAGCCAAAACATAAGCATCGAAAATTTGACCTTCGTAAAAAACGCCTTCTTTTGGAGGGAGCGTATTCTTTTCAATTGCATTAAAAACTGCTTCAAAACGTGTTTCGGTTTTGCTTTCAAAATTAATATATCTAGTTTCGAGATTATCTAATTTTTGGATTAGATATTTATTTGAGGCCATTACTTTTCTGTATTGAACAAATACTTTCATAATTTTAATACTAACTTCAATAGCTAGGGGTGAATTTAATACGGCAGAAAGCATTGCTACACCTTGTTCTGAAAAGGCAAAGGGTTTAGCACCTCCAAAATATTTTTTGTGTGGTATCACAGATTGTGATACCAGAAAATCCATTTCTTCATTAGACAATTCAAACATGAATTCCAAAGGAAAGCGGCTGATGTTTCGCTTTACCGCCTGTTTTAAAGCTCGTGTTTCAACATTAAAAAGGAAGGCAATATCGCGATCCAATATAACCTCGGTTTGTCGAATAGAAATTATTTTCTTTTCTAAATCCTCGTATTTTACTAATTCATTCATTTAGGTTAATAAGATATTTCTGTAAAATTAGAATAAAAATTAAATCGAATCGACTGAATTTTGACCCTTAGCAAATTATCTAAAGCATAACCTATTAGCAGATAATTTTTTAGCACTTGGTTAGCCCAGATCCTTAACTGCGTGCCACTTTGCGATTTGACGCGATATCCAACCGAAATAATGACATCAAGATTGTAAAACTTTGTTTTATATTTTTTCCAATCATTGGCAGTTAGTAAGGATTCCTTACATACTGAATTTTCTTCCAATTCTTTTTCACTAAAGATGTTTGAAATATGAAGAGTAATATTATTTCTTGTGGTTTGAAAAAGCTCAGCCATTTGAGCCTGTGTCAGCCATACCGTTTCATCCTCCACCCGCACCTCTATTTGGGTTGTTAGCTCTTTTGATTGATATATGATGATTTCGTTTTTCATTTATGAACTTGTTATTGCAAAAACAAGAAATAATAAAAGATTCCTAACAATAATATGTTGCGATGCTGGAAAAGCATTAAAGTCCCTTTATTGAGGCTTTTGATTTTTTATGTATTTGATATTATACTGTTTATAGCAACACGGACGACACTCCGCGATAGCGGGCTTTTACAGCCTAAAAATTATTCGGGTTTGAATCGACTTTATAGTACTTAAATAGATCAATTAATATTATTCCTGTATCAATTTTCTGTGTTGAGAAAAGTGCTACTTCTGTTATTATTGCGGAAACTGGTATTTTCTCAATCTTTCCATTTTCAATCTCCCACGAATCATTTATTGATGTAATATGACTTCTTTCAATATTTCCACCTAAAATCTCAATAGTGTATTCAATGGTAAAATAAATACTATCATTAATGACTTTGTATTTGCCGCAAATACTTCTAATTCTATTCAAATGATCATATTGAGAAACATTAAATTTGAAACTACTATCGGAGAAAAACTGATAGGTATCCGTGTATGCAGAATTTACTTCTGATGTATCTTTTTGCCAAATTCCAACTAATGTTTGGGAATTACTCTTCACAATTACAAACAAAATTGAAATAATCAAAATTACTCTTAGTTTTTTCATTGTCTTATGGTTGCTGGTGATAGACTGTTTGGTAAATATACAAAATAGCTTTTTGGTTTGGATGCACCAATTGCTCTATTCAATGGAACAAATCCAGAATAGGCTCTAGGACCTATATTTGAAACAGGTCCTACCTGCTGATTTGTACCAACTGTAAATGTGGCAACATGTCCATGACCATTTGGATTTTCATAGGTAACAATTGATAGCCCACCATTATTGGCATTTTCTTCTGCTGAAGCTTGATCAGCTGGCATAAAATGATAATTAGATTCACTTGATAATGTTTGAGCCATTTGATTAGCGGTACCATTTATTATGATTGAATTATCGTTCTCAATGGAAGAAAGCATATCAAGAATATTCTGATTCGCTATATTACAATACGTTGTACCATTTGCGCTTTAGTCTATAGCAGTATTTGATTCATTTAACTGCTGTTGTTCCTGAACCGCCGTTTCCAGATTTACAGCGTTAGTGCCATTTTGACTTTCATCATATCTATTAAACTCATAATGCAGATTTGTTCCTGTACCAGTTTGCCGTAGAACAGCATTTGAACCGTCTTCAATATGTTCAATTTGATTTCCTGCAGCATCTTCTAAGTTTGTATCAAAAGCCCCCGTCGGGTCAACCTTACCAATCGGATTATTCTGGCAATAACTATACGGGCTAACCCAGCTTCTTTGGTCTGCCAATGGGTCAACACTCAGCCAAACACTCACATCCGAATCATAATACCTAGCACCGAAGTAATCAAAGCCTGTCTCATCATCTTTCTCCTTGCCAGAAAACTTATAAGGAGTCTCCCATGAGGTTGAGGTTTGGTTTACAAAATGCTCACCGTCCCGATAGCTATCGGGAGGCATGTATTGAAGGTGTTGAACTGCATCACCTCCCACATCGGTTATAAAACTGCTACTTCCAAGATGATCACTTACAAAGAAATACTGCAAATCTTCATCGGCATCTTGATCAATAAAATCTTCAATTCCGCGCAAAACACGATCTACATTTAGTTCTAACTTTTCCACATTGGTACAACTAATACTATGAATTACATGTTGATTGAAATTTTCTGAAATTGATCGCTGATCGCCATTAATAGGTTCAATAATATCTTCATTTATTGGATCTATTGAACCAAATCCACCTCCTATCTTACTACATACACGCTCATTTTCAATAAAATAATGCTTGGTATAATTATTATCATTTGCTACAAGATATGGGCTTGAATACAATGTCTTATCAGTAATATTAGCCATATTGATGAGTTGGTCACCATTGAGAGTCATTTGCTGAATATCTCCTGAGAATTTCCATACTCGCTCGCCGCCGGCATTATAAATATAATCACTTAAATTAGAAGCATCACGAACACTCATCAACCTGTTTTCTTCGTCCCAACATAAAATACGGACTGTACTTGCTTCTCCATCAGGATAAGTCATCGATTTAATTCTATTCCAACTGTCGTATTCAAAGTTCATAGCAAAGGTATAATCATCGCCTCCAGGAACAACAAATGTACGAATGTTTTCAATTACTTCGCCCAACATTCCATAAGAAAATTTTTGGATGGTGGAGGCATCTTGTACCCCTTACCTGAACTTCTTGGCATTTCTACCATAAATATTTCAACAGGATTATAGCCACTAACAATAAAATACCAAATTGTATTCGGTTAAGTATTGAAGAGTAGAAACCTTCTGTAATCTTACGTTTTTTTCTAGTAAGAATAATAGCAAGTGCAAATAATAGAACAATTGCAAACACCCACATAAATAGACTACCTGGCCAAGCAAGTGTAACAAAAATTAAACTCATTATATAAATTGAGAAGCATACTCCAGAAATAATTGATAATAAAATCTGCACCCTACTGTTTTTTCGATAGGAATTTGACTTCAAAAAGCTGCCATCTAGAGTGTTAAATATCAATATTGAAAATCCAAAATAATAAATAGATAATATAAAACCAGGAATAAAAACAGATATAAAACTAAAATTAATAGATTTAAAAAGAAAAATACCTACACAAAATACTATCAATAAAAATAACTCGAATCTTTTCATAACTAACTTAAATTACGTACATAAATAGAATTTTTTTTCACAACTATTACATAACTCCGCCTTAGCATCATTAATACTCATTTCATGAGAACAATAGGGGCATCTAACTAAAATTCTTTTACACACCTCACATTTCCCAACCTTGGCTTTTCTAATAATTCCAAGAGATACTGATATCTCTCGAAAGGTATAGAATCTTACTCCACCAAAAAAAGAGAAGCCAAAATAATATTTATCACCACAAAGTTCAGAGTTCTTAATGGGTAAAAAAACACTTTCCTTTTGGCATTTTGCACAATAATCTTTAAACGCCATAATATTAATGTTTAATTCCAAATTCAACATTGATGCTTACACCAAAAATTACAGCTCCTTCAAGACCAATTTTGACGCTAGTTTTTCCCGTATTATCCATTACGAGTGGGCCAAGATTATATTGGTGTTTTTCTGTACCTGACACATGACCATGTCCTGTAGTCTCGAATGAATGCTTATAGCCAGCAATTAATGAAATTCCTTGGCTAATTTCCATTTTACCATCTTTCCCTATATAACTACCACTTTTCTCCCAAGGTTGCGAGTCACTTCCTGTCTGAGTAGCATCTTCTTTTAGCAAAGTTACTGAAGCAATATTGCCAGAAACAGCAATTCTTGTTTTATTTACGGTCACCCCTCCGCCTAATTGCAAACCAAGTGAAACACTTCCTCCTACCTTAAAAAAGAGTTCTCCTTTGCTTTTTTTCTTCTTATCAATATCAACAAATGCCCATGTTTTAAGTTTTGTATAAGTTCCATCTTCATTAACATATTGTTCTCCTTCTTCCCAAGAAACCCTCCAACCTGTCTCAGTACGTGTTTTTGTTGCTCCTGTGTGTTTTCGTTCAATATTTTCAGCCTTTATTCTATGGTCTGTTTTAAAAATATTTCTCCAAAATCCAGCACCTTTTACCCATCTACCATCAGGATCAATCAACATTATAGGATTACCCATACAATGCATATAGGGAGAATTACCTGGATACATACTCGCCAGCGGATCCACACTCAGCCAAACGCTCAAATCCGAATCATAATACCGTGCGCCGAAATAGCTGTACCCGGTTTGCCTCATTCCTCGATTGATTTCAAAGGTATTCGGCGAATCTGCGCTCCGCTTGATTTCAGAGTCTTTTTCTTTACCAGAAAACGTGTAAGGTACAGCCCAGCTATTGGTGCGCTAGTAGATTTTATATTCAATTCCATGAAGCATGTTATCTACATTAAGCTCAGGGCTTTCGATATTTAAAGTAGGTTGAATCATTTTTAAATATTCATGTTTTCTTCCATATTTTGTGCTTGCATAATGACAAAATTAGTGTTTTTAATTAAACTATTCTTGTCCAATATTACAGGGGGCTGTTACATTACTAATTGAAAAAGCAATAAATGGAGAATAGTGATCTTATATTTTCCATAACTTTTCAATTTTCGATGAATTAAAATAAAACCTAGATTTTTTCACTTTTCTCCATTCTTTATAGAGACTATAAAAGTCAATACCTTGAACAATATGATATCTTGCAAACTTTTTAGAACTTATGTATGGTTTATCTCTAACTGGATCAGAAATTATTGAATAAAACCACATAAATCTTCTGAAATCATTTTCATGAAATCCTTGTAACCTAAAAACTATGTCAATTCCTCTAATATAGGCCAAATAATATTCATCCTTATAAAGGTCTGTATTGATATTTATTCTAATAAAAATAACGCTTAAGGTATCAAATCCCTGTATATTAGGAATTGTTTGGAATTTGTAGGTGGAATCTACATATAAACTATCAATGTTTCTAATTATATTGACCCTATCTATGAAACAATATAATTTTGCAGTATATTCTACTTCAATTAAACTATCTGAAATAGCAAATGTAGACATTGCTGAATTTAAAAAAACTATTAGAATTAATATCTTCTTCATATTAATGAATTAAGTTATTTGCTTTATTTATATTTTTCTCTCTAGCTAATCTTAGATAAGCCGAATTTCTATCAGAAGTACCTCCATATACGCCAATATTATCAATAATATGTATATTATTTATTTCAGTTTCTATATTGCCAAAAACTGTGGCTAAAACATGTATATTAGGTGATTTGGAATTAGTTCTATTCGCTTTCAAATAATATGAATTTTTTCCACCAACTGACATTAGAATTGGGTATATGACTTCTTCACCATCAAATGTTGTTTTACCTAAATCATATGTTGTATTAGCTCTATCAAAGCCCCTAACTGCATTATTTGCTCGGTCAAGGTAAGTTGCTCCCCTAGTTTTGCCAGTACCAATATATATATCAACCTCATCTCCCGCAACATTTGTTAATTTATTATAGTAATTATAAAAATCTTCATGCTTTTTCATTTCGTTTATTATTGTTTCAACACGATTATATTTTTTTACTAAACGATTATTCCTTCGGTCAAGTTTTTTAATATCTTTGTTTAAACTTTTTGTAAGATTTGCATCTCCTGATGCAGCATCTCTTTTTAATACTAATTCACTCCTTTTTTTATCATAAGCATCTTTTCTTTTCTTAAAAAAATTAATTATCTCTTTCCCATCTGGATCCACAAGCATTACAGGATTACCAGCGCAATACATATAAGCACTCATACTCGGATACTTATCACTCATCGGATCCACACTTAACCACACACTCAAATCCGAATCATAATACCTCGCTCCGAAGTAGCTGTAGCCAGTCTCCGCATCTTTCTCTTTGCCGGAGAAAGTATAGCGAGTTTGCCACGAGTTGGAGGTTTGGGCGGTATGTGGGTTGGACGATTTCATCTGGTAAAATTATTCAAAAAAATTGTCGGATGTCCATTTTTTTGGATTGGCTTGCATATATTTTTCGTAGGCCTTACATATTCTGGAGTTTCTAATAACAATATCGTAATAATCAGGTT
>Ga0210044_10004161_pt1 | contig 20325 bp, 18 predicted proteins | sample CryGey13umfilter_2_FD_183959 | JGI IMG/M metagenome (GOLD analysis project Ga0210044, IMG submission 183959) | Groundwater microbial communities from aquifer in Utah, USA - Crystal Geyser 4/9/14 3 um filter (SPAdes) (version 2) | ecosystem: Environmental > Aquatic > Deep subsurface >... | reverse complement strand
AACGAAACGGGGTTTGGCTCGGATTTCATAAAACGAAAATTTATGCTCTCACTGCTTGGAAATAGCTATATTAATATGAGTGAAACCGGGTTTGGTTCATGAAAAAAATGGAGCGAAACGGGGTTTGACCAACAGCGATTCCTTCGGAATCGCAATAAATATTAGAAAGTGTCGTGGTTGTAAAAATGTTGATAATTTTGCTTTCGGGGTTGCTTTCCGCTTATATAGAAAACAAAAATCATTCAGGGAAGCAACCCCAACTCGGCAGGAATATGATAAGAAGACATCTGAACCTTTGAGGCTGCTGTTTAGCAACTCGTTATATGTAGGTATTCTGTGGTGTAGGCTGCTTTGTTGTTTGCTGTTTGGGTGCTGAAGGAAAACTCTGAACGAAACGGGGTTTGGCTCGGATTTCATAAAACGAAAATTTATGCTCTCACTGCTTGGAAATAGCTATATTAATATGAGTGAAACCGGGTTTGGTTCATGAAAAAAATGGAACGAAACGGGGTTTGAGTCGAGTTATTTCTTGAGAGCAACTATGACAATAACCGCAACAACCAATATCAAAACAACTACTGACACTGTGGCGTGTATTTTCATGATTCAAGGAATCATGAATGATATGATCTTAAACAACTCCATTTGGGCAGCGAGGTCATTTCCAAATTCCTGAATCTGATTTGATAATTCCTGTTTCACGTCGGTAATGATGTCGTCCATTTTAACATTTATCTTAATTCAAAGAATTAAGATAGCTTCGCTTCACGTTATCTTAATACGTAGTATTAAGATTGATATACTTATGCGATACAATAACTAACTGAGAAATTATAAATACTATTTAATCCCAGAGACCATGTTGTTGTAGTGCTGGCATCTCTATAGATCATAATATTACCATTTGTTTGGAACACCGCTAACCCGAAATCGGCAACACCATCATTGATTATTCTTATTGGGAACGATATTTCTTGTTTAGGTCTATAAGCCGAACCAATTGGTCCGATATTGTAAAAATTGGCTGGTGAGCCTGTTTGTGTTCCTGTTTTTGCTATACTGGTAGTATTCGTATGTAATGTGATGGTTTTTCCGATAGTACATACGGATATAGGGATAGAATCGAGATTACTAAATACACCGCCATTTACGTTAAATTGTCCTGTTATTTCATGATTAGTATAAACATCGAGTGTACTGCCAAAAGTTCCAAACTTGATCCCGTAATTACTAACAGTAAGCATTCCGTTGGGGATCGACACATTTTGAGTCTGGTCGATATCGATAGCAATAGTCGGCTGTGAAGACCAGTTTGAAATCTTAGGGGGTGAACCGGCTGGAGCCCCACCAGTCATTAAGCGTAAACTACCTCCCGAGGTGGAATCCGACGCTATATATCCATTGTTAAAGTAATCAATCCCCATAGTGAGTGCAGATGAAACATTATCGGTGCTTAGGGTTAGCGTCGGCAAATCATTCTCATCGATATTGTCTGCGTCTGATGCTATCCAAACATCGACTTTTTGATTGCTTACAATTTTGACTAATTGATCGCCAGCAGTAGCTGAACCCATAGTTATATTTTTTTCAAGCAGTTGGTTCGATGCTGAAACCGTGGTATATCCGACACGATTATTGGAATCGTCCACAGCGAGGATTTTGAGGTTTGTTGAAACTTTATCTGTAAGTAGTGTCTTATTTAGCTCAAGGGCTCCTAATCTGACCGGGAGTGTTGATGAAACTCCTTCAAAAATATCCATACCAACCCCAACAGTGCTTCTTATATGTTCTTCCAAATGAGTCCCTAATACCATTTGCTGATTTGCGTAAACATTCAACCCAGTACCTAAAATCGTTGACCGATTGAAACTAAAACAATCATTCTGGTTTCCGACAATGCTGTGTCCGTATGAAAAATTGTCTAATGTGTTGTTTACACCCACAACAACCAGATCCCCACCTGAAATATTCGTATAATCACCTATGGCAACAACATTAGCGGTCGAACTTGCGGGTCCTGTTAGAAATGTCTCTCCAAATAAATAACAATTGTTGTATGTGATATCTGGAATATTTTCACCAATACTGAGGTAGTTCGTGGCAAAATTGGAGTGTATATAATTTGTGCCTATTGTGCTCCCAGACACGTTAATAAAAGGGCTTGCTGAAGTATATGTTGTGCCAGAAGATTCCTCCACATAACCGAAGTTCTTATTGTAGTAAGACATGTTTGTTTTATCTTCAAGCTATATCTTAATACTGCGTATTTTATTAAGCGTAGCTTAATAAATGATATGATATATTAACACTTTTATAATACCTCGTATTATAAAAAAATGAAATAAAAAAATCATCGATTTATAAAACGCATATATTGAAACTACGTTTCGTATCATCTATCTATTGTCGCCGAGGTTTTTGATGATTGAACTCGTAATGTATGCGGTTAGTCTATTGAATGCGTGTTCGTTTGGATCTTTCTTGATTTTGTCGGCTGCTTGAACAAATTCAGCATCTGCCTTTTTTCTATCTTGTTTTGAATCATAAGCGATATCGTGTTTCATCGCAGCAGCGTCCAATTTGGTTTTCGGGAGCGACCATGGTTTAGGAGTATTATCGGGATTCAAACGTGTCTTACCTTTGTGTAGTTGGGTACCGGGACCGACAAAATTTGACAGTTCAACAGTGTTTGTCTTCTCATTGAATTGCGGAACATGTAGTTCGAAAGGCAAATTATTAATCACCCAATCGATTAAACTTCCGCCAGACATGTTATTCTCAGAACCATGTTTCGAGAAAATGTTCAACAAATTATATAAAACCGTGTCATTCTTTGACTTATCCTTCTGGTCGAATTTATCGAGAATCAAATCGAACTTATTGGGTAGCGTGCGTTTAGTGTATGCGAGTGCCATCAAACAATAAAAACCGCATCGCTGACTTGTTTTGTCTTGGATTTCAAAATCAGAATAGAAGTTCACAACATTAGGAGTTTTATACTTCTTGAATTGGTTCAACATTTTTTGAGGTGGTGGGAACCCATATGAATCGAAGTAGTATAAGAAATTTTTAGTTTTTCTAACACATGTCCAATGAGAACCTGGACCTTCAGGTTTATCGAGATTGATTATGACAGCGTATTCCTTCTTCCTCAATGTTTTTACCGGAACGTGATCCTTGTTATAAATCTCAACGTCCATGTTTAACGCTTTCGCAAACTCTGCCAGTTCGAAATTTGATGTAATTTGACGTTTCCAGGCGTCTTTGAATCCGGGAATGTTATTTAATCGCCCACTAAACTGAGAGTTTTGTGGACTCGAGGTGTTGGATGCCTCACCCCCGCTTAAAAATCCATCTTCTTTTTTCTGGTTGATTTTACCTTTTTGGGAGCTCCTTCGCCATTGAGATAATTAAAAATACCTTGGGGCGCATTACTCATAGTGTCTTTTAAGATTGCTTGGATAAATCCACCTCGCTGTTCTTCAGGAACCATTTCAATAGCTTTTCCGAAAATCGACTTAAGAACCTTCCCGATCACCTCGATCACACCTCCGTCGACTTCAGCACCTTTACCTTTTACAGCTCCGAATATCTGTTTGATCAATGGAAGTAGCTCCCAAGCCAGACCCCCGTCCACAGAGGCGCCATCAGCGGAACCGCCTTGTTCATGATGTTTCACAGAACCTTGTTCTGTGAATGTAGAATCATGAATGCCTTTTCCTTTGAACAAGTTTGAAATTAAACCTATCGCCAAGGGAATTAATGGCAACACACCTCCGGATTTCATAGAATTCAATTGACGGCGAGTTAATATAACAGATTTTGAACCTGAACCGATTTTTTTTTCTTGCGCTTTTGTCAGTGGAACCGGCACATCAATACCATTTTTAGACAGCTTGAGGTGGTAATTACCAGACCCATAAGCGGCGTTGTGGAGTTTAGTCAACTCGGATTTTGAAACTTTTACAGACATTGTAAGAACAAAAACTTGTATACTAACACTATTATAGTTCTGCGAACTATAATAAAATAAAAATAAAAAAATGGAAATATATAAATAAAGCGCACGATACGAAATTCGAAGAATTCTATCATTGTCTACGCTTCTACGACCTGAACACGCCCGCCGAGCTCAGTAAGCTTAATATGTGAATCAGACAACACAACAATATCAACGTCAAGGTTAGCAGCCGAATCAAGTTGGTAATCAATTTGAATGGTGGCAGGTCCTGAAATGCTGGAGAAGGTTTCATTGTAAAGAGACACGTCGAGAACCCAAATACAATTAGAGGCATTCCACTCCTCATATGTCATAACACTGTCGAGATTTTCATTAAATGCCTTTCCGTCAACCTTAAGGAATTCGAAATATCCACGCAACGACTGATTAGTAGCAGAATTCTTTTCAAACGGCTGCAGTGGCAAAATCTTTCCATTAACACGAGCATACAATCGAGCCATATCAGGATTCTGATAGTTGAAAGTTGAAGTTGCGTAGTTGTTGGACGAAGTGGTTGCTTTCATGCCGACAAGAATCATTCGAGGGTTAGAAACACCAGATTGAACCTGAATAACATTTCCGGAACCGGTCTGTGAAGTTCTGGAAGTATATGAACGAGAGAAATCAAAATGAACAGGGGTTTGAGCAGTCTGAAGACGAGCCAAAGCAAGGTTAAGTTCCTCATTGAAAGTAATGCTGGGAAGCCAAAGTTCAGCTCGGTTGATCTTAAGTTTAGCATCGGCACCAGCGGTAGCTTTTACGAGCATATCGCCCCAATTGTTAGCCTTGTTAAGTCTCAATGTGTACATACCTCCACGAATCACTTTAGGCACTGAACAGAATCCGAAAACGTCCTGAAGTTTCAATTGAATGGTGAATTGTTTGTTAATTCCTCCACGTGTTTGGTTTTGGTATGCAGAAGCCCTTGTCCATCCATCACTGGCAACAAGAAGTGCGTTTGTTCCGATATCCCTGGCGATGATTGGGTAATAACCTTCAGATTCGGCAATCTTCAAGTTTCCAAGAGACTTTGATTTAATGTTTGCCATGTTAGCAACAATACCAGGATTCAACACATATTCAACTTGAGTTCCTTCAAGTTCGAGTTTGATGTCATTGAAAGCAGCCCATCCATTAGTTAGGTGAGCACTCTCAGTAGTTGGAAGGGCAAAAGCAGCGTCGCCGGTAGTCGTAAGTTGACAGACAAGTTCAACATAAGCTTTAGACAGATCCGTGTAGCGGTCAGAACCAATCTTGGCTTCGATAATGATGTTATCAACTGCCGAAACATCGTTGACAGAAGGGCGGAACAATACATGATCGTATGATTGATAGATATTTTTAGCGAAGTCAATCTTCGCAGTCTGGAGTTCGAGGAAGTCAGAGTTTTCCATATTTATCACAACACAAGTGTTGCGATAGGGTGTATACTTAACAAGCAAAAAAAATCATAAATATATTATTAATTACATCCTCTTTAGACCTCGACCCTTTTTTATACCTTGTCCATGTAATGACAACCCGTCGCCGGTAAATCGCCGGATAAGTTGATTCATCTCGTCTTCGAGCTTTTCAGACCCTTTTTCGCCTACGTGTTTCTGAAGTTCCTTAATCCTATCAACAACATATTTTGGAGCGCCTACTTTGGCAGCAATCTTATCGGTGATACCGGGAACTTGATTCTTTGCGAACTCGATACCTTGTTTAACGATACCGGGACCGTATTCTTTTGCTTTGCTCTTGAGGAACGGCAACAGCTTAGACAGATTTCCTTTGAAAAAGGTAGCGAGAGATTTCAAGACGGATCCAATAGACCCCCCGTGTCTCATGGTTTGCCCATGTAGATACAGACCTTGTCCATAGATTTTGACTTTACGTAGAAGTGGCAAATGCTTGGATCCGCTTCGGATAACAGTTCTTCGTAGAAATGACGGCATGTTTATCTTATTACTTCGTAACAAGATATCTCGCAACACTTGTGTTGTGATAGAGTATACTATAAGATGCAAAAAAAAAATGCAGGAAATTATATTATATCTATCACGTATCTATGATGATTGTTCTATCAAACATGTCATAGAAAACGGCTCACCACGAAGATCGACAGATCGGTTTTGGTTATCAGTCAAATAGACACGGATAGTCTGCGCCATTGAAGAAGTAATTTTGACGGGTGCTTTTACTCTATTTTCTATGTTAAGAGGTGCCCCTGGTGGAGAACTTGGAACATATGTTTGGACGACGTCGGAGAGCCGTCCGCCGAGCAAACTACTACCTGAACATAAACTTAGATGAATCTGGATGTTATTGAGCCCGTCTGTAATATCTCCGACAATTTCGGCTTCGTATGATGCTGATTTAACAGCGCTTACGGTTCCAAACAATCGATATAAGTTAGAAGTTGTCCAGTCGATGGAATACCCGCCTGTGATTGTGAATGTAAACTTGCCTGTATTGTAGTTGGGCTTAAGTTCGATATCATATGATGGCGCATCAGCAGTTCCAGTATAATCACCGACGCTAAACATATAGGATTTTATTACAGAACGTAAATCATCAACCGTATAAATTCCCTGAGGGATAACAAGGGTTCTCGTGTCGACACCGTTGGAATATGTGAATGTTTGCGTGGCTCGTTCTGTTGAAATGTTTGGTGCTGAGTTCCATGTATCGATTTTGAGCACTGAAATATAGAAATCCGCAAATCCAAAGTTCATTGGCTTATCTAATTGAATGGTGAAATCATGACTGGATCCGTATGTTTTATTGTCAGAAGACAGAACGATGAGTTGTTTGTAAGACATTCGTAAAACGAAGTTTTCTTGATTGCGTATCAATTTTAGATCTTCGATCTAAAATAATCAACGTGTATACTTATAAAAAATATAATAAATGGAGTCGATATTTATTGTTGTGAATGTTCTGACAGAAAGGCTTTTGTTCGATCTATTTGATACTTCATCCTGGCAACAAGGTCATCCGCCGGTAGTTCACCGGTGCGAAGAAAATGATCGCACTCGGCATTAAGTCTTGACCTATTAACATCATTAAACGCCAACCAAGTGTATACTTTTGTCATCCATTTATTTCTAATACTGTATGTGGCTATATCTTCGGCATATTCAAGTAGTGGATTTGTGTAGTTGCTCTTCAGTTGCCGAATACACATATCGAAAGTTTCTTTAGAGGTAGTTTCATTAAGCTGATCTAAGCCGTCTCGCATTTTCAGGTCTAAAACGAAATCACTTTTTACAACAGTTGCGTTGATCATAATGAATTATATATATTATTAATATTTTAGATCTTCGATCTAAAATTGATTCGAATTATAATACGTCGAACAAACTTTTAAATTAAAAAATATATTTATTAAAACGAAGATTTAATAAAAACAATTAATAATGCGTTTCAATATAACATTTTGATAAGATCAGAGTATTGCTTCTTTGTGAGCCACTTCTGTTTCTTCATGAAGTTCACGATTTCGACGGTGTCATTAAATACACTACGGTTATCGTTGCCCGATTGTATTTGACCGATGTGTGATTTTAGTAAATCCATAGCATCAGCCCGAGATGCGATTACAGTTAGACCCCCACCAGTATCTCCATCAACACCTACTGGAATAGCCAATGATGGAGAAGGATTCTCTATGATGTTGATTGTACGAGATTTGGGTGGATTGCGTCCTACAAAGTTTTTCCATCGATTATAATCATCTCGTAAAATTTCATCTGTATCAGCAGCAAGAAAACTGGCAAGACCGGGATTGAGAATTATTATTTTATTTTTTCTGGCGTATACCGGTTCTCCTGCTTCGTTCTTTGCCAGTTTAACAGTGGTCGGATCTTGACCGTGGAAGATCATATTGTTTGCCTTTCTGAAATTCCAGAGGGTTTTCATTTGACTCTTTGAATCCCGAATGATTTCAAATACATTATCAGCCATCGACTTTGGTGGTGCTACAGGGATTTGCTTAAGAGTTTTCCTTAGTTTTTTATTAATGGGTGTTGGTGGGTCTTGTCTTTCCATAACACTACGTTCCTTTGGTTGGGGTGCTTTTTCACCAGGTTCTGGAACCTTTTTCACAACACTGTCTTTCACGTCTTGTTGTGCGACCTTGTTTCCTGTTTTTTTAACAGTTGTTGTCGCATTTGGTTGGTAATCAGTTGGACCGGCTTGTTTGTATGAATAGAAGTTATTTTCAACCTCATAATCGACGGCTGTTTTCCAAAGTTTTGCGGTTTGTTCTTGTAGCTCGAGTTTCCTCAATGCTTCGGCGGTTGCTTTTTCGTAATATGACATTCGTAAAACGAAGTTTTACGAAATTATCTTAATACGCAGTATTAAGATTGTGTATATTAACGTATATTTTTATTTTCCACATAATATATAATCTATCATTCATTCATTCATTCATTCATTCGTAAAGCAAAGCTTCACGAAAAACATGAAAAGCATATACAATTTTGACAAAGATGTTAAGGACGATGAATCAAATTTTAAAAAAGAACTTAATTACTCGAAATATCTACCTCAGCAATTTTTCCGCTGGGCTATATGTGGTGCGACCGGGTCTGGAAAAACCAACTTTTTACTACACACACTGATTGGAAATGAGGATACATTTAAATTTGATAGAATCTGGTTTTATGTCGCTGATCCTACGGAAGACAAATATGAGGTTTTGAAGTCGAGATTAGATGAAGTGGCTAACCAGGCTGTTCAAACTATGTTAAAGATGGGTCATAGAATACCGAAACCTGATATTTATAAGGTGTTTACATCAATTGATGAAATCCCAAAGTTAACCAAAGAGATTAAAGATGAGAAGCTTTCAAAAATCCTTATTATCGACGATTATAACGGAGATAAGAAAACAGACGCATGGCTTGATTCATACATTAAAAAATGTCGAAAGTTTCATGTAAACATCGTATACTTAGCACAGAATTACTATCAAATACCGACTACAATCCGGCAAAACATGGACTATATTTCTATCTATGAAATTCCGGATATGAGACAGATGAGAAACCTTGCACAAACATATAGTTTAGGAGTAAATAAAGACAAGTTTATGGAAATTTATAAGAAAGCTACCAGTCGTCCATATATGCCTTTGACTATCGATGTGAGTCCGAAAACACGCATTCATAATCCAGAATTAATGTGGCGATCCGGATTACTACCAATCAGCGAAATGGAAAAAAATGAAGGCAACAAATAAAAAAGTTTAATAAATCGCAAATTTATAAATGCTTTAATATACACAATCACAATTCCGAAGGAATTGTGATAACATGTCCGAAACTGATTATTTTCACAGGAATTATGGTTGGATTACCGACACAGATGCAGATGCGGATGGATTAGCAGATAATGTTAACATAATTGCCGCAGATGAGATGATAAATTTAAGTCCGAATCCAATTACAAACGTGGGTAGTATCGGTTTAAACCATATCGAATATTCAGCACCTAATATTAACATTCTTGGCGGAACGGCTGGTACCGGAACAACGAACACACCTAAATTAGGTCTAAATAAGACACTCCTGGTAGATAGATCTGCAGACACCGGACAAAAAATTCTGGTCGTTTCAGATACTAATAATGAAGTTGCATACATTCCGGTCCCATCTGTTGCTCCTACCATATTTTACTATGCTGATACATACACGTGTTATATAAATCACGGTGGTTTTACGTTCGATAAACCAATGTTGATGGACGCATATAGGATTGGAAAAATATGTACGGTTAAATTTAGAGCAGTCGGTGATGGATATTATACGATTGATAATACAGTAAATGGACCCCTGCGAATTGGAATTTCTGGGATATATGGTTCGCCTGTTGACCCAGTATTAAATCGATATTTCGCACCAAAAGATATTACTGGTGATGGGGGAAGTGCTGGAAGTGCTGTCATGATGACAATCACAAACCCGTCAATTGTGCGGGCTCATTACTATTTACAAATACATGCTTTTGATTTCAACACACCGTATCGGAACGTGAACGCTCAAATGTATAAATCTGTTGGAAGCACATTCACGAACGCAATTTCATTAACTGCCAGTGAAATTATCTATTTTGATGATATGTGCATTACATACACAGCGGAATATGATTAATGTCTCTCAAAATCTTTTTCCCCTAAGTATACACATTGTTCATTTGTTCTGATACTCAGAACAAACCTCAGAACAAAACACAATACATTCACAAAACCAATTACAGATCGAATATCTGCGATACTCGTGAAACATGGTTGAACCGATAAGTATAACAGCGTTAATTATAGCAGTCATGTCAGGAATTGGCGTGATTATAAAAAGTATAACCGACAGTGTGAATAAATCAAGTTGTATGAGTGAAAAAACAGTTAGCTCGAGCGGTTCAACTCGAACAGTTCGGAGATTTCAAGGTAATCATGATCTGGATCATAATCGTGATAGCAACTCATAATTTATAAAGCTATTGCAGATCTTCGATCTGTGATATTTTATAAAAGTCCTACTGAGGACATAAATGGAATAGCCAGTGGGAAAGAATCACCGATATCTGACCATATACCTGTTCCCAGTTTTTTTGTGTCATCACGGCTCATGATTTTAGACATCTTACATCCACAATCACACTTACCAGAGGCTCGAGCACATCCGTTTTTTAACTTTGTATATTGGGGGTTGTTCATTTTTGTTTGTTTTTTGCATTTAAGACAGTAGCCGTTCATTGTTTTTTACGATAGTGTGTCTATACGAAAGGTACGATATACTATAAAAAATAAAGTAAATTATAAAACAATGATAGAAATTCAAAGAATTTCGTATCATAAACTAATACCACTTTGGCTTTAGACCATTGAAGAATACATTGCCGGAGTGTTCAATCTTCCAACCGCCCATCTCTGTCGAGGTTTTGATTTTTTTAGCAGCCTCACGGGATATAACTATTGAATCAACATAGATTCGTTTAGGTTGCTCGCCGCATTCAATTATGGTTTTCTGGATCTTTAGCTTTACATAATCATAGATAAACGGAGTTCCACGGATAAAATCGAACTTGTAATACCGCTCTGACTTGTCATGTAGATCAAATGAAATTGTGCTTTCGTCATAACGCTTCATGGTTTGAATTTCGTATTTATCAGGGATTTCTTGAAGATCACCATCGAGGTCAACAATATGGGAAATTTTATTCTTTTTACTTAGGACTCCGTGAAGATTGTTTAACATTTGCTTGCCGATGTTTTTAAGGGCTGGTTCGTCGTCGGACATTTTCCATTCTCTAAACGTGTCTATGTAGTTTCCGAACATCCGACGTCCCATTTCACGTTTATCAGGTGTGTATACATATGCGTTTCCGGTGAGCTCGAAAGGCTCATTTCGCATAGTTTTTAGCTGGAGATAGTAATGTGTAAACCAGCATTTATGATTCTCCGAATTCTGAACAACATAAACCTCGTAAAACCCATATTGTTTAAAATCAGTTGCGTTTTCAATAAACTCGCCGGCTTTAATTGGGTGAGTAATTTGGTTCATAGCCCACGGATAAGCGCTGTTCAAATCCAAAGAGACATAATCGACGTAATTCCCACGAACTTTGTTATCAATCCAACCACCTCGCATTGATTCACGTATAACATCCTCTTCTTGTAAACTGAGAACTTCTGGAACATCAAAGCGATTACGTGCTGATCTCGCATATGCCCATAGAACTAAGCTTGAGAACTTTCCAGCTGTTGAAATATTCATACCGATTTCTTTAAACTTGGCGGCTACTGTTTGGAAATCTGTTAGGGTTCCGAACTGATCTAAATTAAACACAGTGCCATCTTGCTTAGCTTTGTATAGATCTGCGTTTGATGTATATTCGTGATCGAAACTTACAGACATTGTTTTACCAACGTTTTTGTAAGCATGATAAGCTAATTTCCTGTAATAATCTTTAGAGGGCTCAATGATGCCGGACTTATTCTGAGCATGAATAAAGTTATAATGTGATTTTGTGAGATCGAGCGTTATTGTTGTTCTGTAATTGGTGGTTGACATACGTTGAACATCCCCAACTATTCTTATATTAGCCTTAATAAAGCGTTCCACTTTTCCTATTTTGTTAACATCAACTTTGTCATCGAACTTAGTCTTGCAGATTCGAGTTTTAAATTCACCGGGAGTTATCTGCGATGACAAGCACGAACCAAATTTGTCCAGAGCTGTATACAAGCAGTGATTATTTTTGTCATCATTGCCTCCTTGTTCAGAGATACTGAGGTCGAATTGACATAACAAATCGAGCTGAACAGTGCTGTTCTCGTATGGTATGGAATAGTCAAGGTCATCTTTGAAGTTTGATTTCTCGAAACTATAACTGGCACCTGTGAACAGTTTGCTATTGATCCAGTATATACCTTTACGGACGATATTGAGTTCCGTCATTGTTTGTGGAATGAGTCCTATGGTTGTAGTAATTCGGTTATCAGAGAAAATCGTCGTAGCGTCTTTGAATTCTACTATGTATATTTCTCTGGAATTATGGGTGCGCTTAGAACTGATAACATTTCCGGTCGATAGTTTATTGTTATCGTTCGTATCCATCAAGTCTAATATGTTTTGGAAGAAATTCTTGGCTTTTGCTACAGTCATAGTGTTTGACACATTATGCTTTTTCGTGGTAATCGGTGCTCTTCGGGTCCTTGGCATATTTATCGTGAAGCTTCGCTTTACGATACGCTATATGATTGTATATATTAATTGTTTAAATAAAAAATGAAATAAATTAAAATAATTGAAATCTGAAAAAGCATCTAAAGGTTTGGCAGATACAAAACATATCCAAAAGAACAGATAAGAACAGAAAAGCCGAGCTCATAAAAAATGCCAGACTATCAAAATTCAAAAATCTATAAAATTGTCTGTAATGAAACCAACGATGTGTATATCGGCAGCACAACAGTAGCACTCAGCACTCGAATGAGTAAACACAGAAATGATTACAAAAGATATAAAGCAGGTAAAATGAATTATATCACAAGCTTTGAGATACTCAAATACCCAAGTGCTAAAATTTTGTTGGTAAGAAATACACCGTGTAATTCCAAAGAGGAGCTTCACGCAATTGAAGGAAATTTCATCAGAGCAAATGAATGTGTCAATAAAATCATTCCCGGAAGGACGGATGCAGAATATTATCAAGATAACGCAGAAACAATCAAAGAATATCAGAAACAGTATTACAGGGATAATGCTGAATCAATCAAGCAAAAACAGAATCAAAAACATGTCTGTGAATGCGGTGGTAAATACACCATAACGAATAAGAAAAGGCATTTCCATTCAAAGAATCATGTTGCTTTTAAGAAACAGCAGGTTTCTGACTGGTGTGATGTATTCGGATTGCCAGTATCTGATTTTAATTATTCGATCGCATTTTAACTTAGGATTGTCATTGTTCATTTCCTTTTTTTTTTTGATCATGATTTTGGTAGCCGGCGATTTTCCATCTAAACAATTGACATTTATTTATTTATTCTTCAATTAAAGATATTTCCAAATATATACCCATTCTTAATTCGAAAAATTAAGAAAACATGCTTAACCGAAATACTATCATCAAAGCAGTTCGATCGGACAAAGAATATTCACAGGAGTTTTACACCATTATTAACACACACTTTGTTGTAGATTGGCAGTCTCCTGATGTTATTCGATGGGTTGTTAACGATCTTTCAATCGGTCCTCTGTTCCCACAAGACGTTCTCGATTTGCTTGTTTATGAAGTTCAATTAAGGACTCCGGTTGCGCCGGTCGTTGTTAAAAAAAAGCAATCTGTTAAAAAAGTTGTTGCCAAAGACAACATAAATACCGAAATCGATTGGAATAACATTGACAAAGCTGATTTCAATACAGATGAAAACGATGTTGTGAATGAGTTTGAAGACAATGATCCTGACATTCATGATTATAATGATTTTGAACAAGAAATCATTCAGGCTGACACATGGACATTAAATGATCTTAAAAAAACGATTGCGGAATGTAATTCATTGATTGAAAACTTCAATCTAAATGATACCATGAAAAAACTCGGTTATGTTAAAAAAGGACGCTCGTATGTTCGATTATAATCAGTGTGATCACGATACGTTTTATTTTATGATTGATCTTTGATTTTCTATCATTGTTTTTTCACTCTGGAAGCTAATGTGAAGCTATGTTTTGGAAATAATCTTGTTCGATCGAATCCACTTAGCACATACCCGACAGTTGACTGATCTGGTAAAATAGCATAGTCTTCTATGTGGCGAGGTTCTTTCTCAATCCTGAGGTCTGTAGCACGCCAGTTAGAGCCCAGTTTCTTATTTCCTACAGGATCTTGTGGACGGTCCAAAAATTTATACACTTTAGTTCCGATCGGGATAATTACCTTATCATTTTTTGCAGGATCTTTGTATTTGCCCGGAGTTATTTTGATCGGATTCTTTTTGAGACGTTTCTTCATTTTAGCGTTGTATAACTTCTCGATATCGGGTAGTATTTTGACCCAATCAGTATTGTGCTTCTTCCAGTTCGATTTAGCTTCGGCTCTGTATTGAAGGTTGAATATCACTTTGGATATCACTCCATTTATAACTTCGACGTGTTTTGTCGTTGCGTGCCGATCTGGAAGTCCCATCTTATGATTTATTTTCAAACCCCGGGTGTATGTTTTGAAAGAGCCCTTGAATTCTGTGCCGTTATCTGTGTTTAATCGAGTCGGTGTTTTTAAAGGACCTCTGGCGTATATCTTCTTCATAGCAACAACAACAGCGCTTGGTGTTTTGGTCTTTATCGCCTCGAGACCTATCATTTTAGATCCGGAATCGACGACAACAAGCACATATTTGTAGCCTCCATCATGTGGCAAAAACAGTAAATCTGATTGGTGTAAGTAATTTGCTGTGAATTCAGGGTATTTTAGCAATTCATGTGATTTCGGTTTTTTGCGTTTCGCTAATGCGACCATCACAAAGTCCTGATCATCGTCTGTTAATTTGTTGTTTATAAGGCGATCTATCAAGCTGGTAGACATTGTATATTAGTGTTTATACAAGAAAATGAGTTATTTTATTTTGGATTGATCGGGATTATTTATTTATTTATTTAAATATATAGTATATACACATTTATATACACATTTATACCCTTTCGTAAAACAAAGTTTCACGAAACAACAACCATGAGAGCACGTGGACGACCCGAAACACAAATCGATGAAGAAACTAAGGCGAAAGCCGTCCGGATGACAAACAAGGGATATAACAAGAAGGTTATATGCGAGAAGCTGAATATCAGTTATCACTTATTGATCAAGATATTAGTGCAATCACAGATCTAATCGCAAATCGAAGATTTGTGATAACTCTGTGATATGGATGAAAACACTGATTAGACAGAGGGTGGATTTCTTTTTTTTTGAACCAAACGGGGTTTCACTGTGAAAAACTATAAGCCAAGTGGGGTTTGGTCCAGAGTAAAAATAGCTATTTCCAGTGCGTGAGAGCATAATCAAAACTATAAGCCAAGTGGGGTTTGGTCCAACATTCCAACAATATCACAAACATCAAACAACAAAGCAGCTAACACCACAGAATAACCACATATCACGAGTTGCTAAACAGCAGCCTCAAAGGATCAGATGTCTTCTTACCGTATTAACAGAGAGTTGGGGTTGCTTCCCTGAATGATTTTTGTTTTCTATATAAGCGGAAAGCAACCCCGAAAGCAAATTTACCAACTTTTTTACAATCCGGACACTTTCTAATATTTCCCCGGGCGCAGTCGATTGACTCAAAAAAAAAGAATATATTGTGATACTTCAAATGATGTTAATTTCGTCAGCTTCATTCATGACCCGTGGTTCCACAATATCTACATATTCGGGCATATCTGTTTTTGTCTTAGTAATATAGTCGGTTTCTGGATCTCTGTTATTTTGTTTTACTATCGTGTATCCCCATGATTTCTTTAGGATTGCATTTATAATTTCGAGGTCTCGTTTATGATCACCCCAGTTACTTATATTGGTGCCGCAAGCTATTTGGAATTCATTCAAATTCGGAATCGTTTTTTTCAACATATCTATTTGCTGCATCATTAATTCCTTTGAAATTACTTTTCCATTCATATCAGTCGGATCGATAATGTTAAATGCTGCTGTCATTCCGAAGCCTGCTTTATATGCTGGGAACTTGTCGAGTTCTGTAATCACTGACCCATCAATTTCCTGTGTGTTTTTGAGCAATACCCGAACAGATGAAATGTATCGATCAGCACCAACTTGCCTCAACAGCGACCTGTTTCGCCATTGGAAAATACCGTTTGAATTAAAGATATTCAAAAGCCGTTCTACGGTCGGTTCAGACTTGAAAATTTCACGATATCGCTCAAGACGAATAAAGTTGATTTGATCGGGTTCAAGCGACCCCTCAAGTAAACAATCCTCAATAATACTCTTCGTAATAAAAGCCGCTTCGGAACCTACCGGATTCGATGTAGCTTGTCTGCAAATATCAGCTGCTTCATCTTTTTTGAGTTTCGTCAAGTGCTCTCGAGCGACTTGTTTGAACATCTTAACAATCGTATTCGGTTTCGATTTGTCTCGTTTAATAGTCATTCCAGTAATCCGCTCCTGCTCTAAAAATCGCTTTCGGAAACGGTTCATATCTTTATGATGCTCTTGAATATTGAGCAGCGAAAGATTAAAGCCAAAATCCCGATATGGGAAAATAACAGTTCCATCTTCTTTGAATGAAACTTCCTTATTTCCGAACTGTTCATATATATCGTGAAGATGATTCTGTTTATATAACTCGCCGATGTATGTTTCAATCTCGTCTATTTCTTCAGGTAATTTAGATTCACGAATCGTATCAAAATGTATGTAGATCTCGTTATGCCGAATCTTACGAATTCTTCTCAGCATCTGGCGGCTTGTTAACACGGAAGTTGATTGATCTGTGAATACTCCAAATATTCGGTCGAAATGCTCAATATCGAAATTACAGCCGGCAGTAATTGTGGGCGTAAACGAAAGAAAACTAACTGCCATTTCCTCGTTTGGATTTTCTGCGATTCTCTTCTTTAATTCAGGGTCTGATTTGCCATTAATAAATAACGAATCTTTGAAATGTGGAAAGTTCGATTCTATATATGCTTGTATCTTTTCTTGGTGTGAATATGAGTTCGTGATAAACGCAATTGATTCGTTCTTTAACAGTGATTCGTGTATAATTTCATATAATCGATCCAAATACATCACGTCAATCATGGTTTGTCCTGAAAAGCTCTTGTATGTATTGATCATAAGGAAGTAGTTCTTTTCACGCAGTCTCATCAACCAATCACTGCGGGTTCCAAGATTTGCGTCTAATGCTAACAATCGTGGGGTCGTCATAACGAGGTTTTGAAATACTGAGAAACACATAGCACGTCGTTTAATTTGATTGCTATTCAGCTGTTCCATGATGGACTCAATTTCATCACAAATCAGCAAGTCATATTTACAGCCGCAGATTTTGTAAAGTGAGTCGACTTGAATAATCAAACGATCTTGTTCACGCAAATTCTGAACTTCTAAGTAGTTTGCAAATCCGAGGTTCTTAGACATTTCTTGAGTGAAGCTTTTTCGGAAACTCAACATCAATACACGACCGGTTTTATGATGTTTCACAGAACCTTGTTCAAAATCATAAATGTTCTCAAGCATTCGCCTCATTTGAAAAGTCTTTCCAGAGCCCATAGGACTGCGAACACAAAGCGTTTTGACATTTGGGAACTCCTGACAAAATTTATTATCAAACGTCTTAATGTTTGGCGTTGTAAACTGATCATATCGCACAAGTTCCGAATCTGTTTCAAAATCAGGCTTGCCATAAACAAGCTTCGACTGTTTTCTATTTCGGAAGCACTTGAGCCAAATACAGCCGCCGGTATATACAAAGTAAGATGAAATCTTATCATGTGTTCGGCAGCATACTTTACAAAAGCCTGTCGATACTCGCTTAAGTTCATTTGTGTTTGTAAGTTCTAAACCATCATCAATATAGCTTTTCAAAATAGGGATCAATTTATCGGGTAGAGGCACAGACACAACTTGTGATACAACAGCACCTGAATCCACACAAATCGGCATACAATCAACGTTATAACTCAGCAACATATCAGAGAACTCACGAGTTTTAAATTCAAGTATCTCGAATTCAGGTATATGTCCATCTCCATGAATATCGAAATTACATATCTGAATTCTGGGCATAGTCATCATCGGTAGAAGTCTCGAATTCGGATCATCTGTTTTGAAGGAATATGGCAGGCGCATACTCGATGTTTTTGTTTCATCCCGAGTGTATGGATTTGTGTCAAAGATGTCCCGCAATTTAGGGTGTAGATCAGTGCGAACCGCAGCAAACACAGGTGTTATAAATGCCAACAAGTCCGGTAGTTTTTTGAAGTAATATCCAGGCAAAACGATATGGAATGAGTATTTATATGCGTTTTTCTTTTGTCTTGACCCGTTGAGAACAACGAAATCTTCATCCTCAACATAAATCGACTTGTCCAGCTTTCGTAGTTCAATTGAAATGTTGAATAACAACAACCCGATCGCTCTATACATGTGAAAATCCATGTTCTTACTTTTCACTGTTTCAAAGTCGATATCGACGATCAATTTCGAGCCGAATGTAGAGTTAGTGATTTCATGAAGTTCCGCTAATTTAGCAGCCCTTTCAACTTCGTATTTTAGCATGTGCTTTCGCCACATTTTAGCATTTCTGACTACAATATCTCGGGCATGTGCTTGGAATATGTTATCCATTGTTTTATTATAAAACTGTGTTTTATAATACGTGAACTATCTTAATTCTTTGAATTAAGATATGCGTATATATTGAGATATATATTTTTTTAAATAATAAATCAAATAATAAACAATTGCGAACGCTTCGCTTTATGATAAATGACCTAATACACATTATAAATATGGTAAGATCTGAATCTCACGAGGTCATTGAATTTTATTTTGGGTGTGAACAACTCGTTATCTACACGACCCACAAATCGTTTGCCGGTTGTTTCATAAGACTTCGTCTTATGAATGTGTATTACCTCAACCCAAAAGCGCTCGCCATATGCTGATATTTTGACCTTGTTGCCGATTTTGATGTTATCCAAGGTTTTCTGCGATAATTTTTGAAAGCTCTTGGGATGCTTTTCGTGCATCTTTTGTGCGTTGACGAATCTGATTCCTTTTTTGATCGCACTCGGTGTGATTGTTGTTGTCGACATGATTGTATATATAACACCGAATATATTTAAATAAAAATAATAATATCAATCTTAATATACTATCACAGATCGAAGATCTGCGATACTCGTAAAGCGAAGTAATCTTAATTCGAAGAATTAAGATAAACGATACATGCGTGTTCCAACCAGTTTGATATACATGAGATGGATCCGTGGTGAGTCAATACAGCAGCTGGCTGAAGATTATAAAATAACAATCGAGCAAGTTCAGAAAGCGATTGATTTGGCTCATTCATATTTCGATTTTTACAAAGGGAATTCAAAATAGCTTCACGAACCAGTAAAGTAATCTTAGAAACGTTCGTAATTTTAGGGTAATTTTAGGGTAATTTTATAGTAATTTTAGGGTAATTTTATAGTAATTTTATAGTAATTTTAGGGTAATTTTATAGTAATTTTATAGTAATTTTAGGGTAATTTTAGGGTAATTTTATAGTAATTTTAGGGTAATTTTATAGTAATTTTAGGGTAATTTTATAGTAATTTTATAGTAATTTTATAGCTGAGATATTGTCATAGTGCCCTCAAGAAATAAACTCTGATAGTTCATGAAGCGCAGCAATCTTAATTCTTCGAATTAAGATAAATGAATGCTCACTCAAACCCCCTTTGGCTCAATATATTTTTTTGAAAAATAATTCCCTCGACGACATCCAGCCACCACACAGCAACGACCTCCCCAGTTCTTAGCCTACACACCATTTTGGGAAAGTTGCATCTATATATATATATAAGATCAAACAATCCGCTTTTCACTATAAAACAGCATATCAGACAACGACCACACAACAAACCAACCTCTTAAAACTGCTGTTGTGATTTTTCAAAAATCCGAGTTGAGCCAAACCCCGTTTCGCTCCATTTTTTTCATGAACCAAACCCGGTTTCACTCATATTAATATAGCTATTTCCAAGCAGTGAGAGCATAAATTTTCGTTTTATGAAATCCGAGCCAAACCCCGTTTCGTT
>Ga0210044_10004158_pt1 | contig 20328 bp, 31 predicted proteins | sample CryGey13umfilter_2_FD_183959 | JGI IMG/M metagenome (GOLD analysis project Ga0210044, IMG submission 183959) | Groundwater microbial communities from aquifer in Utah, USA - Crystal Geyser 4/9/14 3 um filter (SPAdes) (version 2) | ecosystem: Environmental > Aquatic > Deep subsurface >... | reverse complement strand
GGGTGCTAAATGTAATACTGGTGATGGTTGGCCAGGTACTTGTACCTCTCGTTCAAACTGTAATGAAGGTGCAGCAAACATAGCTTATGATGGTACTTCTTGTGATGGTGCCCTTGGTTGTTGTGGAAAACAACCCAGTGGTGAGGGTGCTAAATGTAATACTGGTGATGGTTGGCCAGGTACTTGTACCTCTCGTTCAAACTGTAATGAAGGTGCAGCAAACATAGCTTATGATGGTACTTCTTGTGATGGTGCCCTTGGTTGTTGTGGAGTACAACCTGGGTCAGTTGCGCCCACAAAGCCGACGGGAATTTCAACAAAAGCACCAACAAAACCAGTAGCGATACCGACTGGAGGAGCTGCAACAAGGTGTTATTGTAAACCTAGTTGTAATATTAATAGTCAATGTTACTATTCTGATTTACCTATGCCTTATGCAGTATCGTGTTTGGTTACTTTCTGCAAAACAGTAAACCCAACAGTAGTACCGACAAGTCCGTATACTGGTGGAAGTAGTGCGACTCCGACAAAGAAGCCGAGTGGTGGGGGAGACGACGGAGGAAATAATAAATGTGTACAGGTATGTAGAGAGGGGGTGGGACAATTATCGAATTGTACTCCACCTGAAGCTGATGGAACGGCAGCCGTTTCAATTTGTAATATTGCTGGTAGATTGGAAACTTGTGGTGGTAGTCAGTTTTGTTGTCCGGTGGCTGAGGGAAAGTGGACTTTGGATATGACAAAATGTCCCGATATTACTCCAACTGTCAGTCCTGGTCAAGATTCGGTATTAAACTATAAAATAGCTTTTGGAGGGGTTAATCCCAATAGTGCCCAATGTGTGGTAAATTGGCCATTGCAATTTATTGTCTTGGGTGGGGGAGAAAGCATGGTTTATACTGATATAGTGCCAGAAATAAAAACAGTTGTTGGTAATAGATTGGTATTTTCGGGTAGTTTGGTTTTGACTGGGTTTAGTAAAACTTCGGATGTGGCAGTTTTTATAAGTGGACCTAAACATTTACAGGTAAAATATGGCAAAAATAATCAATCAGATGCCTATAATCAAGCTGGGGGTGAATTGGTTTTGACAGCAGATGTTAGTACTAGCCCAGTTTATGATTTTTCGAATTATCCAATTATCCCAGGAGATGTAGTGGGGGTTAATTCTGATTTTTCCGATGGTTGGATAAACGGGGTTGATTTTGCCTATGTTAAAACTAAATCATTAGTCCACGAAACTGTGGCTGAAGGTGGTTATCTAAAAGGCGATCTTGATGGTAACTGTCAGGTTAATTCAAATGATGTTAATTTATTAAAAATTTCCTTGCAAGATAAACAAGGACAACTGTATTAAAAATATGAACAAAAATGTAGTGAAAATCTTAATTCCTTTAATAGCGATATTGGTTGTTGCCGAGGGGGTAGTATTTATTTCAAAATTAAATACTCCGAAAACTGAGGTGGTACCAGTGGTGGGAAAGCCGGCGGTTTTACAGCCAATAAGCTTGACTTGGGGAGAAACAAATGATGTGTTTGTGGGGAGTGATGGGGAATTACCTTTATTTTTAACTTCAGACAAAGATGTATTTGTTGATGCTTTGGATTTATACATTAAATACGATCCAAGTATGGTGACTGTGTCCGAGGTAACAACTAATGCTGATTTTGTGGAGCCTAGTTTTAAAAAGGTTAATCCGGAAAAGGGAATGGTGGTAATGAACTTTTTAGTTTCAGAGGCGACTGGTTTTAGACTAACTGCAGGGACAAAGATAGAAATTGCCCGATTAAAGGTAAATTATGCTAAAGAGGGTGAGGTTGAATTTGGGTTGGGAGAGGCGACCTTGGTGGTTGAAAATGCTACGGCGAAAGTGTTACCTTTTAATAGTGAAAAATTAGTTATTAATATTTCTCGATAAGAATGAAAAAAATCTGCTTAATAGTGAAAAATTAGTTATTAATATTTCTCGATAAGAATGAAAAAAATCTGCCTAGTTATATTTGTGTTTTTAGCTGTAACTTCGGTTGGGGCAGTACAAGCTGGTCCAATGTTAAAATTAACTTCACCGACTGGGTCGTATGAAAATGGGACGACATTTAAGGTGACGGTGGGGGTTGATTCGGGAACTGCCAAATCAATTGCGGTTGATGCTTGGGTGACGTTTGATGCAACTAAACTTGAGGTGGTGTCGATTGATCCAGCCTCGACACCAGCTTTTGTCAATTCAATGGGAAAAAATATTTACAACACTGAAGGTAAGTTTGATATGTCGTTTAATGCTGCTGGAGATGCGGGAATTGCTGAGGCGGTGGCCATTAAGGGTGATTTGGCAGTGGTGACATTTAAGGCAAAAGCTGCGGGAAGTGCAGCAGTTAATTTTACTTGTACTGCTGGATCGACGATTGATACAAATATTTTTGATACGACGGGAAATGACGTGATTGATTGTGCTTCCAATGTCAATGGTAGCTATACTATTACGGCGACTTCTGGAGGGACGACTGATCCGACAACGGCGCCGACTGCAGTGCCAACGACAGTGGTTAATAATGTGACGACAGTTCCAGGAGAGTTGCCTCGAACTGGTGGTGTTGGGGCGACACTAGGATTAATGATTTTTGGTATTGTGGGAGCTCTGGCGGGAGTGGCTCTTAGATGGCTATGAATAAAACGGGGACTGTTAAATCAGTCTTGATTATTGTGATATTGTTGTTGGTGGGAGTGTTGGGAGTGTTGGGAGTAAATACAGTTAAAACTTATATAGGTGGGGCAACAGCTGATACTATACCTAAAAATGTTTTAGCGACTCCACATGATGATGGTAAATCGGCAACGATAACATGGACATCGGATAAAAGTACGATGGGAATAGTTGAGTATGGAACAAGTCCGGCGGCATTATTATTGAGGGCGCCTGAATCTGAGGCGGCGGTGTCACATAGTGTTGTTTTATCGCCACTTAAGCCAAATGTTAACTATTATTTTAGAATTCGGGTGGGAGAAGAAGTTTTTGATAATAATGGTATTCCCTATTCTTTTAAAACTAAATTGATAGAAGTGAGGGTAATGCCTACGGCGGTACCTACTGGAATAGTTTCTGAGTGTAAAAAAGGGGCAAATGTGATGGATTATATTAATTGTGTCAGAAAAAGACCAATTGAAAAATGTCCTATAAATGTTGATTTTAATAAAGATGGGGTAATAAATAGTTTGGATCGAATAAAGTGTTTACAAACTAAATAATAATCGATAGAATAGGTCTATTAAAAAAGGAGGTGTTTTAAATTGGCTATTGTAGTAAAAAGAAATAAAGGAGAAACAAAAGATGATATTGTCGGTAAATTTCGCAGATTGTGTCTGGAAGAGGACATAACTGAAGAAATTAAAAAGCGGGTTGCTTATAGTAAGCCGTCTGAATTGCGTTACGCGATTAAAAAAGTAGTTTTGTGGCGAGAAAAATGTCGTCGCAGATCTAAAAAAATGAGAATCCATGTGGCGAAATAAAATAAAAGTGGATGCCGATGAGGCACTAAAATTAGGAGATAGTGAAAAAGTGGGGGTATTGAGGTATCTAATATCAATTATTGATAAAAAGGCACTAACATTGCCCCCCGATTTGATGACTGAAAAAGATGAATTGGGTGTATTGCAAAAAGAACTAAAAAATAAACAGGAAGCCCGGGAAATGTTTGAAAAAGGTAATCGAGTTGATTTGGTGGCGCAACAGGATTATGAAATTGAATTACTGCAACAATATTTACCCAAAGCTATGGAAGAAACAGAGCTTGAAAAAATAGTTGATGAGGTGATGTTGGGAGAAACAGTGTTTGGTAATATTATGAGAGAAGTGGGTAAAATTGTGGCCGGTCGAGCTGATGGGGGACAAGTTGCGCAAATGGTTAAAGCTAAATTGTCGTGATAGAAATTAAACACCCAAAAAATTGGGGTCTTTCGTGGAGACTGGTGAATAAGTTAGCTATTAGAGCTTTGAAACATTTTGGATATAACGAAAAAGAGGTGGAATTAAGTGTCTATTTTGTGGGTAGAGATAAGGCAAAAAAATTAAATATAGATTATCGACAAAAGAGTTATATACCGCAAGTATTGGGTTTTCCGATGTCAAAAGAGAAAGACGTTGATGGAATAATACATTTGGGTGATATTGTGATTTGTACCCAAAAATTGAAATATGAAAGTGTTTTTTTGAATAAAAAAATAGAAGTGGTGTTGCGAGAGTGGCTAGTTCATGGGGTAGAAAATTTGGTGAAATGATATAGAATGGATTGATGTCAGTTTTTCATTTAAAATATAGACCAAACAAGATTTCTGAGCTTGATTTGACCGATGTATCGGATAAATTGACTAAAATTTTGGGATCAAAAGATATGCCTCAGTCGTGGTTGTTTGCGGGACCAAAAGGATCGGGAAAAACATCGGCGGCACGAATTTTAGCCAAGTCAATAAATTGTTTGGATCCTGATGGAGTGGAACCGTGTGATAAATGTAAAAATTGCCAAGAAATAATGAGAGGTAATTCATTGGATATTATTGAAATTGATGGAGCCTCGAATAGGGGAGTGGATGATATAAGAAATTTGAAGGATAGTGCTTATTTGAGTCCGATTAATTTAAAAAAGAAAGTGGTGATTATTGATGAAGTTCATATGTTGACCCGGGAAGCTTTTAATGCCTTACTAAAAGTATTGGAAGAACCCCCTAAAAATTTGATTTTTGTGTTGTGTACCACCGATGATAATAAAATTCCGGAAACAGTTTTGTCGCGGTTGTGTCAAATCAGATTTATAAAAGGGAATAAGGAAAGTTTAAAAAAATCTTTAAATAAAATTATTAAAGGAGAGAAAATTAAAATAGATGAGGATGCGATAAATTATATTTTGGAAAAATCAGATGGAAGTTTTAGAAATTTGCAAAGAAATTTTAATGAAATATTTTTACAAACAGGCAAAAAAATCAGTTTAAAAGATATTGAGGGATATTTATTAAAAAATGGTGAATATGAGGGAAAAAATTTAGAAGAAGATTTAATGGCGGGTGAGGTAGAAGTAATTTTGGAAAAATTAGAAAAAATGGCTGGAGATGGGGTTAATTTTGCTGATTTACGAGAAAAATGGTTACAATATTTTCAAGCAAAAATGTTAAGTTTTTATGGTTTAGGTACGAAAAGTGATGGACTTGATTTAATATCTATAAAAAAAATTATTGATTTGTTAATTGAGGCGGGTGGAAGAGAAAAGTTGACAGAGATAGGGCAATTGCCATTAGAGATGGTGATTGTTGATTTTTTAGGAAAAAAATCAACACCGAGCACTGAGCACCGAGCACCGAGCACAGAGGATAGGGAACAGAAGAAAGAAAAAGAAAGAGAAAATATGGTGACTGGTGAGGTAGCAGAAATTGCAAACAAGTGGGGGGAAGTATTGATGGCGGTCAAGCCATTTAATCATTCGGTGGAGGCGTTTTTACGAGCAGCTAGGCCGTACTCAATGAAGAATGGGGTATTAACATTGGAGGTGTTTTATAAATTTCATAAAGAAAGATTGGAAGAGGCGAAAAATAGGCAGATTGTGATGGTGGGGTTGGAAAAGGTGTTGGGGAAGGGAGTGGAGTTTAAATGTGTTTTAATTGAGAACAAAAAAAATAATTTCCAAATTGACAATTTCTCCCTAAAGGGACTTCCTTCGGTCGCCACAAGTTCCAATGAACAAATTCCAAAAATAGAAAAAAAGGCAGAGGAAATATTTGTATAAAATGTTAGAATTGGGAATTGTTAATTAAGCCCAGCCGGCGAGGCGAAAGTTAAATCGAAACATTAAAAATTATAAATTTATAAATTATTCATTAAATTAAAATATGTTTGATAAAGCAAAAATGATTGCTCAGGCTTTTAAGTTAAAAAAAGCGGTGGAAGCAGAAATTATCGAATATGAAGAGGCGGGGATAATTATTAAAATTTCGGGCGATCAAAAAATAAAGTTTTTGTCGATAAATGGGGTAGAAAATAGAATTTTGATAGAAGTAATCAATAAAGCTTTGAAAAAATCACAAGAAGCGGCGGCTAAAAAAATGAAAGATATGGGAGGTTTAGATGGTTTGCTTTAAGAAAAGCAAACGAAACTAATTTTCAATTTTTAATTTACAATTTACAATCAATTTATAATGTTTAAATTTAAAATTATAAATTAAGATTTTAAAATTGATTAAAAATAAAAAATTTTAAATTAAAAATTATTTTATGAAGTTACCAACAGGGTTAAATAATTTAGTTGAGTTTTTACAAAGATTGCCAGGGGTGGGTCCCAAAAGTGCCTTAAGAATGGCGTTTTATTTGTTACAAACTTCGGATAGTTTTAATGAGGAATTGGCAAAAACAATAGGCGATTTAAAGAAAAATGTTTTTGTTTGCAGTGAATGTTTTTCGGTGAGTGATGAGGAAATTTGTGAGGTGTGTAAAGATAATAATAGAAACAAACAATTGATTTGTGTGGTGGAGAGGGCAGATGATGTAATAATTATTGAAAGTTTGGGTGGTTTTAATGGTATTTACCATGTTTTGGGTGGAGCAATAAATCCACTAAATCATATTGGGCCAGATGATTTAAGAATGACAGAACTGCTGGAAAGGGTGAAAAAGTATGATGTTTCTGAAGTGATAGTAGCGACGAATTTGAGTTTGGAAGGTGAAGCGACGGCGCTGTATATAAAGTCTAAAGTCCAAAGTCTAAAAGTTGAAAAGTTTGAAGGGGTTAAGGTGACTCGGATTGGGACGGGTTTGCCAATGGGGGCTGATTTGGGTTATGCTGATATGGCGACATTGCAACGAGCGATGGAGGGACGACGTGAAATATAATTTTTAATTTAAAATTTTTAATTTAAAATCAATTTACAATGTTTAAATTTTTAATTTAAAATTATGACTGGAATAATATCGGGATTTATTAAAGGGATAAAATCGATAGGGGGGGAGACGTGAAATATAATTTTTAATTTAAAATTTTTAATTTAAAATCAATTTACAATGTTTAAATTTTTAATTTAAAATTATGACTGGAATAATATCGGGATTTATTAAAGGGATAAAATCGATAGGGGGGGAGACGTGAAATATAATTTTTAATTTAAAATTTTTAATTTAAAATCAATTTACAATGTTTAAATTTTTAATTTAAAATTATGACTGGAATAATATCGGGATTTATTAAAGGGATAAAATCGATAGGGGGGGAGACGGTTGAAAAATCGGCTGATAATGTGGGTAAAATTGTGAGTGGAATTATCACGGGGGCTGATTTGGTGGGAGTAAAACCAATGACAGATGCACAAGAGCAAAAAGTAAAACAGGAGGAAGCTAATAAACAAAGAGAGATGGCAGATCTCAGATCTCAGATGGCAGAGGGAAGGGATGTTGAACAAGAAGTTGAAAAAGTGAGAGATGAGAAAAAGAGAAAAGATGAGGAAGAAGAAAAGTTTTTAAAAAATTTGGAAAGACAGAGGGAAAATGAAAGGAGAGAAAGAGAACAGATGAACTTAAATGTTCCAGGGAATTCAAAAAAGGAAGTAGCCAAACATCAAGGGCAACGAGGACATAAAAAATATGCTCCTGACCCGGTGGCGATGTCGGCGACGGGAGAAAAGAGTGGGGGAATTGATTAGGGAAGTGTACACTTGACTGTACATTTAAGTGTATGTATAATAGATTATGGATTACATATCAACAACTAATTTACGAACACAAATTTCACGAATAATCGATACTATTGAGATGGGGCAATCGATAGATGTTTTTCGTCGGTCTAAGTTAATTGGTAGATTTATTCCGATTGAAAGTGAAGATACACCAAAATTAGATTTTGTAGAGCTAGTTAAGTCTTTTCCAAAAACATCAAAATCTATGACAGTAAAGCAAATGGATGTTATATATAGAAAAGAAATGATGAAAAAATATGGCAAGTATCTTTCTTGACGTTAATGAGTTAATTTCTCTGATTAAAGATGAGAGAAATGATATTTGGGGAGGATTACAGAAACAAAGGTTGGTTGTGTCAGTGTTGTCTTGGCATATAGTGTGTTATTTGTTAAAGTGGAAAGTACCACATGATAAATTGAGTGATCTTTATGATTCATTGGTATCGGTGGAGATGAAAAGATCGGTTGTTAAACGGGCGATGGAAGGACCAACGGATGATTTTGAGGATAATGTTCAACTTCATTGCGCAGTTGAGGCGGAGTGTGATTATTTTCTAACTTTGGATAAAAAATTGTTGAGTATGAAATATTTTGGGAAAATGGTTATTTGTGATAGATTGTAGTTTGTTTGAAGCTTGACAAGACTATGTACGTCGATGTACACTAGATTATGGTTACACAAACAATGTCGGTGACACAATTAAGAGAGGATATTTTTGATGTAGTTAAGGCGACTAAAATTAATAAGCAAATTACTGAAATTACGCTTCATGGAGAAATTATGGCTGACTTGGTGCCACATGTTGAAAAGAAAAAGTTTGATTGGGATAAGTACGAAAAAGATATGAAAGAAGGACTAAAATATCTTAGATCTGTGGGATGGAAAGAGAATAAAAACTTTAGAAAGAGTTTTAAACTTGCAAAATGGTAAAAATTGTTGTTGATAGTTCTTTGTTTATTGAAGAAATTAGACATGGGAGTGAGAAATATCAAGGATTGGTTAAATTGCATAAAAAGGGTGATGTTTTGCTTTTAGTACCCATGGTGGTAATTACTGAATTATGGTCTGGAGAATCAATGGATAAGAAAAAAGAGGTAGAAATTGTTGAATTGATGTTAAGCATAACGGAAAAAGTTGTTTTAAACGAAAAAATTGCAAAATTGACAGGAGAATTAAATAGAAAATATAAAACTGGAGTTGTAGATGCGATGGTAGCAGCTACAGCTTTGGAAAACGATGCAATTGTCGCAACACTTAACATAAAACATTTTGTGGGAATAAAGGGATTAAAGTTGTATAATACATCCAAATGAAAATATCAAATTATTTTGAATTGATTTGTTGCACCTCTTGTTGATGCGGGAGTGTTTTGTTTTTTACGCTCCCATAAGGGAGATTTTTTTATTTATTTAGATTAAAATAGAGTTATGAAAATTTATAGTACATTAACTAAAACAGTTGAAGAATTTGTTCCAATTAATGGGATGAATGTAAATTTGTTTGTTTGTGGACCAACAGTTTATGATTATCCTCATTTGGGTCATGCCAAAACTTATATTCAGTTTGATTTTGTTGTTCGGTATTTGAGATGGCGTGGTTATGACGTAACTTACTTACAAAACATAACTGATATTGACGACAAAATTATCAATAGAGCGAACGAAAATGGTTTTAAGTGGAACGAGTTATCGAGAAAATTTGAAGAAATTTATATTGAAGATATGAAATCTCTAGGAAATACGTCAGTTAATAAATATGCTCGTGCTACAGATTATATAAGCCAGATTGTAAAACAGGTGCAAACGTTAATTGATAAAGGATTTGCATATAAAACTACTGATGGAATATATTTTGAGGTGGCAAAGTTTAAAGATTATGGAAAACTCTCTAAGAGAACTGAAGTAAAAGAGAACGATTCATTGTCTAGAATTGATGAAGATAAAGAGAAGCGTGGTTGGAATGACTTTTGCTTGTGGAAAAATTATAAAGAAGGGGAGCCATTTTGGGAAACTGAACTAGGTAAGGGTAGACCGGGTTGGCATATTGAAGATACGGCAATTACCGAAACTGAATTTGGACCTCAGTATGATATCCATGGAGGGGCGGTTGATTTGATTTTTCCCCACCATGAGGCAGAAATTTCACAAATGGAGGCGGTGTCAGGTAAGGTTCCGTTGGTAAAATATTGGATGCATACTGGTTTTTTGAATATAAATTCGGAAAAAATGTCGAAAAGTAAGGAAAACTTTACAACAATTAGAGAAGCATTAAAGCAATATGACTTTAGAGTAATTAGATATTTATTTTTAAATACGCATTATCGATCGGAAATTGATTTTTCGGAACCAACCTTGATTCAGGCACAAAATTCTGTCGAAAAGCTAAATATCTTTGTAAATAGTATAGATAAGAGCTTTGATGATGTTGAGCATATTGAACTAATTAATAAAATAAAAAATGAAGTTGTTGAGGCTTTGGATAATGATTTTAATGCTCCGATTGCGTGGGCAGCTATTTATGAGGGGGTCAGACAATTTAATATTGCAGGTAAGTTGGGTAAAAATGTTTTTAGGTTTTTTGAGGAATTAAATAGTATTTTTGAAGTAATTGATTTTTCTAACTTGGAAGTACCAGAAGATATATTTAAATTGGCAAAAGAGAGGACTGATGCTAAGAGTGCCAAAGACTGGGCGAAGGCTGATGAATTGAGGGAAAAAATTAAAACACTAGGATATCTAGTTGAAGATTTTAAAAATGATTGTAAAATAAGAAAGCTTGTGTTAAGCTAAAAGACTTTATGAATAGTAAAATTATGTACGAGGTAACGGTGGTATTTGTTCCTAAAACCGAAGAAAAAACTACCGAAATGGTTTTTTCTAAATTAGAAACATTGCTAATTGCGGCGAATTTGGAGAAAAAAGATCATTTAGGGTTAAAGGAATTAAGTTATTCCATGAAAGGGAATAAAAAAGGTGATTTTTGGATGTTGACGGTGGTGTCTGATAAAACTTTGAAGTTAAATGAAGTGAATTTGTTTTTAAATCGTGAACCTAGCGTTATTCGTTATTTAGTTATTAAAAAGTAAGTATGCCAAGTAGATGTCTTAATCGTGTGCTGTTAATTGGTAATTTAACTCGTGATCCTGAACTTCACCATACTCCAGGTGGGATGGCAGTTGTTTCTTTTGGATTGGCAACTAACCGAGTTTGGGTAACTAAACAGGGTGAGAAAAAAGAAGATGCTCAGTTTCATCGAATCGTGGCGTGGAATAAATTAGCTGAGTTATGTTCACAATTACTGTCTAAAGGTAGGCGGATTTATGTGGAAGGTCGAATTCAATATCGAGAAATTGTTGATGTCAATAATTTACGAAAACAAGTTTGTGAAATTGTGATTGACGATATGATTATATTAGATAATAAGAATTTAAATGGGGGTGGTTATACAAATAATAGTTCGAGTAATGGGGGGCAGGCAAATTTAGGTCAATCTGATGTAGTTCCTGAGTCAGATATGCCGGTAGCTGGGGAAATGATTGAAGATGTGGTAATTCCCGATGATTTAAGTGTTCAAATCCCTAACGAATAATATGAAAAAAAATAAAAGAGGAAAAGATAGATTTAAAATTCCGACTAAAGGTAGGGGTAAAGAATGTCTGTGGTGTAAGGAGAAAAAATCACCGATGTGGCAAGATTATGAAAAAATGAAGGATTTTTTATCCGTCAGGTCTCGGATTTTGTCGGCTCCGATTACCGGTGTTTGTATGAAACATCAACGTCAAATGGCAAGCGCCATCAAACAAGCTAGACATCTTGGTCTGTTGGCATTTACGACCATGACAGAATAAAAAATCTGAGGGATAGATAAATTATTTTTTGTAATACTCGTGTAAAATATTTGAACTTTCACTTTCTCCTCTATGTATGTCGTTACCTATGAGAGAGGTATCACGTACGATTGCGCCTCGTTCAAAAACCTTTGGTGGGATATCAGGAACTTCTGAAGTTGTTTCTGTTAGTACCTTATAGGGAAAAATTCCTAAAAAATGACGTGTTTCTGTTTGACGAGTTCTTTCCCATGGTCGTTTCATCCATTTGCCAGCTAATTCTTCCATGGACATATAAGTATCACTATTTGACATATTGTATCTTATATAATATCATAAATTGAATTGATTTTGGGTCATTAAATAGGCTTTGAAAAATTAACGGTGAATAATGTAGAATAGGTAATGAAAATTGCATGGAGTGTGAAGGTTCCCCAAGGGGCGAAATTAAAAGTCAAAGATGGAGAAAAGGTTGAAATTGGGGATATAATATATGAATTTCATGAAAATGTTATTGAGCGATTGCCGTTGATGGATTGGCAAAAATTGAATTCAAATGAAAAAAAAACTGTTTTGCAGGGTATTGTTAAAAGAAATTTAGTTAAAGATGAGATTTTAAAAAAAGGTTCGTTTTTTTCAAATATAACCTTAAAATCACCAGGGGCAGGGAAATGTCTGGGGGTGGATGAGTTTGGAAATATAGAATTGGAGAGTGAAAAAGATGAAAAATATTTCTCGCCAATATCGGCTAAAAAGGTGAGAGTAGAAGATGATAAAATAATATTTGAATTAAAAGGAGTTGAATTTGAATGTGATGGGGTAAATCAATTTAAGACTTGGGGTGATTTTAGTGGATTAGTTGTGGACGATTTAGAGCAAATTAGTAGTTTACAAAATGGGCAAGTGGTATTGATTAAAGAAAATATTGATGTGGCGATAAAGGCTGAAGCGGTGGGGGCGTCTGGTTTGATTTTAGTAAATTTAATTAAAGCAAAAGATTTTGATGATTGTGATATCCCGATAGTTACGATGAAAGAAGATGAAGTGAATAAATTGATAAAATTTGTGGGTGAAAAAACAGTAAAAATTTGGTTAAACGCTAGTTCTTCTAAGGTGTTAGTGGTGTTAGAATAAATAATGCAAAGAAAAATAAGAAATGGTGTTTTGGGTTTTGTAATATTAATTTTGGCGGTGATTGCGTCATATCGAATTGGTTTTAATAAAGCTTTGCAATCGTCGAAAGGTGATTCAAAACTCGACTTGAGTTTGATGTGGACAGTAAAAGATAAATTGCAAAATAGTTATTTGGACAAAAATAAATTAGTTGACAGTAAAATGGTTTATGGGGCAATTTCGGGACTGGTGCAAAGTTTAGATGATCCGTATACTGTCTTTTTGCCACCCAAAGAAAATAAATCGGCCAATGAGGATTTGGCGGGAAATTTTGGAGGTGTGGGGATACAATTGGGTTATAAGGAAAAAACATTGGCGGTAGTGGCGCCATTGCCTAAAACTCCGGCGGAAAAAGCGGGGATTAAAGCGGGGGATTTGATTTTAAAAATAAAAGATACTGAAAAAAAGTTGAATAAGGACACGACAGGTATTGCCTTGGATGAAGCGGTGAATTTAATTAGAGGAAAAGTTGGGACAGAAGTAACTTTGACATTATTTAGGGAGGGGAAATTAGGGACTTTTGAGGTGATGATGAAACGAGACAATATTATAGTTCCAAGTATAGAGCTGGAAATGAAAGAAAATAAGGGTAAAAAAATAGCATGGATAAAGTTGTATAAATTTAGTGAGCAATTATATAAAGATTGGCCCGAGCTTGTTGATAAAATTATTATCGAAAAAAATAAATATGGGACTAGTTTTGGAGGTATTGTTTTAGATTTGCGAAATAATCCGGGTGGGTTTTTGCAGGCTTCGGTGTTGGTGGCTTCGGATTTTATAAAAGAGGGGGTAATAGTGACCCAGGCATCGGCCAATGGCCAGGACCAAAAATATATGGTGGAAAAAGGTCGAGGAAAATTATTAAACGACAAATTGGTGGTGTTAATAAATGGTGGGTCAGCATCAGCGTCAGAAATTTTGGCGGGTGCAATTAAAGATTATGGGCGAGGAAAATTGGTTGGTGAGAAGTCATTTGGTAAAGGTACAGTTCAATCACCACAAGATTTTCCCGACGGATCGGGACTTCATATTACTATTGCCAAATGGTTATTACCAAATGGGAAAAATATTCATGGTGATGGGGTTATGCCAGACGTTGAGGTAAAATTTGTTGATAATGATAATAAAATTGACAATCAACTAGATAGGGCGATTGAAGTGTTGCAAGAAAAGTAATACTATAGTATGATTAATACTATGAATAACATTGTAACTACAAATTTGCGGGTGCCGGCTGATGATATGATGCAGTATAAAATGATGGCTGAGGAGATGGGAATGAGTTTTAATGAATATGTAAATAGAATAATGAAGGAAGTCACACAAACGAAAATGATAGTAGGGGATTTGATTGTTCTCAAAAATAAAAGAAAAATGTCATTTATGGATATTGTTGATATCAAAATTAAAAAGGATAAACCGATGGGGTTGAGTGATGATGATATGATAATTTATGGATAAAGTATTTTGGGATACAAGTGGAATTAAGGCTTTGCGCGATGAAAAAGATGAGTTTCATCAAATTGCGGTATCTGTGTGGAGTAAGTTGAATAATAAGAACGTGGAAATATATGTAAGTAACTACATTATCGATGAGTCATATACTTTATTGAGATTGAGATGTGGAATGGGAACAGTAAAGTTGTTTCGCGATTATCTCGTTGATATGATTGGTACAATTAAAGTGGAGAGAGTGAAGTCAAGAGATGAAATAGATGCTTGGAAATGGTTTGAAAAAGATTGGTCAAAGTTATCATTTACTGATTGTGTTAGTTTTGCATTAATGAAGCGGTTGGGGATAAAGCGGGTTTTTGGATTTGATAAACATTTTGAAAAGGCGGGTTTTGTTTTAGAAAAGTAAATGAAAAATAAAATAATAATTTTATTATCGATTGTGGTTTTGATATTGGTTGGTTTTATTGGACTAAATCTCCCTAAATCCCTCTTTGACAAGAGGGACTTACAAATACAATTTGTTGAGGATGAGTCGGCAGTAATTAGGGTAGTGGAACGGTCGAATGAGAGTGTGGTGACGATATCAAGTGATAATAAAGATATAGGAACTGGTTTTATCATAACAACAAATGGTTTGATAGTAACTAATAAGCATGTGGTGCCCGACGTAAACACAAAATATAGTGCCGTAATTGACAAAGAAGTAGTGGAAATTGTTAATATCTACCGTGATCCGGTAACTGATTTAGCCATAGTTAAGGTAAATAAAATAAATTTAAAGCCAGTAACATTGGGTGATTCTGACAAAATAAAAGTAGGACAAAGTGTGATTGCTATTGGAACAGTTTTGGGTGAATTTCGATCAACGGTGACCAAGGGGGTAGTGTCGGGTTTGGGTCGAGGAATTGTGGCTAATAATCCATTTGAGGGGAGTGAACGTCTGGACAACGTCATTCAAACTGATGCGGCCATAAACCCGGGTAATTCGGGTGGTCCATTGTTTAATTTAAAAGGTGAGGTAATTGGGGTTAATGTGGCGGTTTCGTCAGGAGCGCAAAGCATTGGTTTTGCCTTACCGATTAATTTGGTAAAAGAATCAGTCGATAACTTTGGGGCAACAGGACAATTTGATAGACCGTTTTTGGGAGTGGCGTATAAATTGGTGTCACGGGGTGCATCGGTGGAAAATGTGGTATTGGAAAGTAGTGCTAATAAAGCGGGAATATTGGCGGGTGATATTATTACTGAAGTTGATGGGACGAAATTGGCAACAGAAAAAAATACGGTGTTATCCACCTATATTAATCGTAAAAGAATAGGGGAGAGTGTAAAAATAAAAATACTTCGAAATAATTTGGAAATTATTTTGACTGTGGTTTTGGAGAAGAAAGGGTAGAAAGCTCCAACAAAAGGTCGGTGAGGTCGCCGTTGAGACATTTGGCTAAATTAAAATCTTTATTAAGACGATGGTCCTTGATTTGATTGCGAGGATAATTGTATGATCTGATTTTATCGGAACGCATGGCTAAACCAATTTTGTCACGGTTTGAGCCATTGGCAGCAATCCGTTTATCTTCTTCGATTTGCCATAATTGGGCACGTAAGAGATCCATCGCCACCATCCGATTTTGTTCTTGACTCCGTTCCTGTCGAACGGAAAAGGTTAAACCAGTGGGACGATGAAGAATGCGAACGGCGGTAGACACTTTGTTGACATTTTGACCACCATTGCCACCAGCGCGCGAGGCGGTCATTTCGACATCTTCGGGATTTAGAGTGACATCTTTACTGGTAATTTGGGGGAGAACAACGACAGCGGCGGTTGAAGTTTGAATTCGGCCTCGTTTTTCGGTAATGGGGACTCGTTGGACGCGGTGTGTGCCGGTTTCCCATTGAAGTTGATCATAGGCACCGATGCCCGAAATTTTAATTATATTTCTATCAATAATATTGACTTTCCAGCTGATATTTTTGGCGTATGCGGTGTACATTTTCATGAGATCATCCATCCAAAGATATGATTCGTCGCCACCAGGTCCAGGTCTAAATTCGAGAATAGCGATATTGGGATTGATGGTGGGCATAAAAAATTTTTAATTTAAAATTTTTAATTTTTAATCAATTTTTAAATTAAAATTATAAATTAGTTATTTAGTTTTCTTTTTGGCTTTTTTGGAAGCTGCCTTTTTGGCGGCATAGATGATACCTTGGGCTTGTTTTTCTTTAAATTTGTCAATACGACCTTTGATGTTAACAAATTTTTGTTGACCGGTAAAAAATGGATGACATTTGTTGCAGACTTCGACCAAAAGGTGGTCGACTGTGGAACCAGTAGTAAATTTGTTGCCACAGGCACAGGTAACTTGACATTTGGGAAAATATTGAGGATGGATAGCTTGTTTCATGGGGTTATTATAACAGAATTAATTATTAATTTTTAATTTAAAATTTTTTATCATTACAAATTACATAATTTTTATATAATTATTGACATTTGACAGATTATGTATTATGATTGTTTTATGAATATGACATTATCTATTACCAGTAGAAAACAGATTTATTTTCCACAGGTATTGTTGAAGGCGTTAAATTTACCTTCACCTGGAAAAGTTGTGATAGATGTATTGCCTGATTCTTCAGTTAAATTTAGACCAGTAAAAAGCTTTTTAGAATTTGCTGGAATTGCTAAAGATAAGGCAAAATTTGAATATTGGAAAACATTTAGAGATAAGATGGAGACTGAATATGAAGAAGTATATTGACACAAATGTATTTTTAAGGTCGATAGATGGTGACGAGACAACAGTCAAGTTTATTACAAATGTGTTGGAAGGTGAGGAAAAATATTGGGTTCAAAATGTGGTCTTAAGTGAGCTTGTTTGGATATTGGGTACTTCGTATAAATATAGTCGAAAAAAGATTGTTGATATTGTTGGCTCATTGATAAAGGCTAATAATTTGGTGTGGACTGGTAATTGTGACTTAATGTTGGCTGTTGATTGGTTTGAAAAGGGATTGGCAAAATATAATGATTGTTTGATAGTGTCGGCAATGGATAAAGGCGACAAAATAGTTTCATATGATCGCGAGTTTAATCGATTTGATGAAATTAAACGAATTGAGCCAAAAGATTTGATTGGTTAATTGTTTTTTGTTCACCTGTAGCCATGTTCTTGAGGGTAACCTGATTATTTTTTGATTCGTCGGTACCAATCATGGCGACAAAGGGAATGCCCAGAGAATCGGCGTATTTGAATTGTTTGCTGAGTTTGTCATTATCGGGATAAAAAGATGAGGCGATATTGTTGTTGCGCAATTCTGTTATTAATTTTAATGATTGGTTGACTGTCTTATCACCAAAATTGGCGAATAAAACTTTTGTTTTTGTTTTGGGAAGATTGGGCAATAAATTTAGTTCAGTAATACAGTCAACAATGCGGTCAAGACCAATAGTGGTGCCAACAGCAGAGATGTCGGGACCTCCCAAAGATTTGATTAAATTGTCGTAACGACCACCGCCAGTAATTGAGCCAATCTTGGGCTTGGTAACCACAGTCTCAAAAATTGGACCAGTGTAATAATCGAGACCGCGAACTATTGTTGGATCAAATTGGTAGTTATTTTTTGAAACTCCTAAAATTTTTAATTGATTGATAACATTTTGTAGATATTCATCAGGTTGAGCCTGTTTGATATATTTAAACAGTACGGTTATCTTAGCTTTAGGGATATTTTTGCCAATGAGCTCTTTTGTTACTCCATCTTGGCCTATTTTGCTAAACTTGTCGAGACTTTGGAGTATCGAATTTTTGTCTTCGGTAATTTTACAGGCCTTTAAAATGTTGTTGAGAACAATGCGGGAATTAATGAGGATGGTGAAGGTTTTGAAGTTTAATTTTTGTAAAACTGTGTTGATAACAGCTAAAATTTCAGCATCGGCAATAGGGGAGTTGGTACCAAAGGTATCAATATCGCATTGGAGGACTTCACGGTAACGACCTTTTTGAGTATTTTCAGCACGCCAGACTGGTTGAATTTGATAGCGTTTAAAGGGCATGGGAATAGTTTGACTATACATGGCTAGTACTTTGGCGGTAGGGACAGTCAGGTCATAGCGCATGCCAATTTGACGGTCTCCATTGTCGGTGAAAGAATAAACTAATTTATCGCCTTCATCACCGTATTTACCCATAAGTACTGATGAATATTCGAGAGTTGGAGTTTCAATAGGCTCAAAGCCAAAGGTTTCAAAGGTGTCGATGAGTAAATTTTTGACATAGTTGCGAACGGCCATAGCCTCGGGCAAAAAATCCCGAAAGCCTTTTAATGTTTGGACTTTGTTTTGATTCATAGTTGATTTTAACATTTAAAATATTATCGTTATGTAGAGACGCACCAATGGCGCGTCTCTACCAACAAAAAGAGTTAGTGACCGCCAGGGTTACCCGATCCGGGTTTATAAGCTAACCCAGGGGTATTTTCTGGTTTCAATGACTAGCCATAGCTCTAGTGGTGTACCATATGGTTCTCCATTTGACTCAGGAAGCCATTGAGTATCTACTTGATTTGGACCACATCGGGGGTAGATTGGCCCTTTTGATCTGTCACCGGAGTACCGTCAGTATAGGTGTAGTCGACTATTATTGATCTTTCAAATGTTGGTATTGACATAGTATTTATAAATAATTAATTGGGGCATAAAAAAAGCCCCGATTTACGGGGATTTTGAGAATATAATAATTTAAATTTTAAGACACGAAAACACCCCGTTGGTCTTGTGCCACGGTATGGGGGTGATGTAAAGATAATTTAAAATTTTTAATTTTCAATTTTTATTCAATTTTTAATTAATTAATTTATAATTTTAATTTGATTTTAAATTTCAAATTTTAAATTAAAAATTAATTTTGGGTAACTGACGGGACTTGAACCCGCGGCCTCTCCCTCCACAGGGGAGCGCTCTAAACCAACTGAGCTACAGTCACCATATACTCGCTTTGCGAGAATTTCCAATTTCCAATAACCAATTTCCAAAATGGAAAAAAGTTATTAAAAAATCCGCTTTTGGCGGATTGTGTTTAGATACAGCAATGACCGCCAATTACTTGGAGGTATGATGGATTTGGTTTTCCATTGCAGTATTCATTGGGTGTAGTCTATCAAATAAAATAGATGAGTGCAAATCGAAACGAGATTGCCACGTCGAGGACTCCTCGCAATGACGTACTTTTTTACATTACAACAATCTTTTCCGCGGTGAGGGTTTGGCCAGAGGGGGAGACTGAGGTAGAGATAACAATAATTTTTTTGCCTTTGGAGATATCTTTTAATGTTAGTTTTTCCCCAGTTTTAGATATTATTTGTAAATTTTTTGTATCAGTTTTAACCTGATATTGGGTATTTTTGTTTGATATTGGAATTATCGCCATTAGAGAATACATGGTGGAGATATCGATAACTTGGCCAAGAACAATAGTTTTTAAATTTTGAGAGGATTTAATAGTGGTGACAATGATTCGTTTGGCTGATAGATTTTGCTGATCGTCGAGTACTCCAATTACCAAAATTTCTTGGCCGATTTTTAAGTCTGTCGATTTTATTTTGATTGATTTGTTGTTGAGGTAAACGGTGTTTGGGGATAATATTATGGTTCGATTTTTATCTTTGGTGTTGAGACTAATTTGAGTTGATTCGATTTTGGTAATAGTTCCAATGTATCCGCGTTTTGGATCAGTTTGGACCTTTTGGTTTATTTCTTGTAATTTTGCCTTGACTTTTTCTTGAATAATTTCTCGGAATTTTTGAATTTCGGAAGTTACGGTAGGGGTTGGAATTGCTGTTGGGGTGATAACTAAACTAGTCGCAAGTATAAGAGGTAGCAGCATTATCATATTTTGATGGTGGTATAGGTAACAAATAATTCGGCATTATTTTCAGTGTCAGTAGAAGATATTGAGGTAATTTTTAGATGATTTATCCCAGGATTTAAATTAATAGTGGTATCAAAATTTCCCGAACTGTCGGCTGTTATTAAATATGAATTATCGATGGTAGTGATGATTACGGTGGCTGAATTATCAGTTTGACCTTTTAATGTTAGTTTAGAGCTGGAGACAACTGATTCATTTTGAGGTTCAAAAATATTCAGAGTGTTTTTTGTGGCAA
>Ga0210044_10004156_pt1 | contig 20332 bp, 15 predicted proteins | sample CryGey13umfilter_2_FD_183959 | JGI IMG/M metagenome (GOLD analysis project Ga0210044, IMG submission 183959) | Groundwater microbial communities from aquifer in Utah, USA - Crystal Geyser 4/9/14 3 um filter (SPAdes) (version 2) | ecosystem: Environmental > Aquatic > Deep subsurface >... | reverse complement strand
AGGCGGAGATCGACAAGGCCCAAGTGTTTTTGCGGGTTTCCGGGGGAGGGGCGTGAGATGAGGATCAAATTCTGGGGGGTGCGCGGCTCCATTCCTTGTCCAGGGCAAGATACCGTGCGTTATGGCGGCAACACCGCCTGTATTGAACTGCGCTTCCCTGATTCCGGCCGGGTGATCATCATTGACGCCGGCTCCGGCCTGCGGGAACTGGGCAACTTCATGATGGCCCACGATCTGCCCAAGGGTCCCATCCGGACCGAGATCTACCTCTCCCATACCCACTGGGACCACATCATGGGCTTTCCCTTTTTCACGCCGGTGTTCGTGCCCGGCACCCGGCTCAGGGTGTTCGGGCCCGTCACCTACGAGGAGGACTCCCTGGATAAGATCGTCGGCGGCCAGCTCACCTACCGTTATTTTCCGGTTCGCCAGGTGGAACTGGCGGCGGCCATTACGTATCATCACCTCAAGGAGGGCCGCTTCGACCTGGGCGACGGCATTACCCTGGTCACCAAATATCTGAATCATCCCATCCTCTGTCTGGGGTACCGGTTTGAGTGGCAGGGCCGGGTGTTCTGCACGGCCTTTGACACCGAACCCTTCCAGAATCTTTTCTGCACCAACCCGGCCGACCCTTCCTACGACGCGGCCATGGCCGCCGAGGGGGAGCTGGTGGCCCGCGAGCAGAACCAGGCGGTGGAGCAATTCTTCGCCAATGCCGACCTTTTGGTGCATGACACCCAGTACACCCAGGCCGAGTATGAGGCGGGCAAGGTGGGCTGGGGGCATTCCTCCCTGGAATACGCCGCCGCCGCCGCCAGCCGGGCCAACGTCAAGGCCATGGCCCTGTTCCACCACGATCCCATGCGCACCGATGCCCAGCTCGATGCCTTGGCTACCACCTTTGCCCGGCCCAGGGCGGATGGCGCCCCTGCGACCTTTTTTGCCCGTGAGGGCATGGAGATTGAGCTCTGAGTGGACTTGGTGGACGGGGTGGACCCAAAAATCGTCCACTCTTCTGTCCACTCCGTCCACCTTGTCCACCAAGTCCACCCCCAACCGCTGCAAATAATTCACCCCCAGCGTTCATGCTTCCTGCCCTGCTGCCGATAAGCCAGGAAAGCCGGCCGTCCGGTCCGGCGCAAATGGCAAAGAGGCACAACCATGGTGATCTCCGACGAGATGAAGTTCCCCCCGCCCGTCCGCGTCGAGCCCTACAAGGCCGGCGAGGAATTGGAGGTAGTGGAGGGGATTGCCCCCCTCAAACGGATCGGTGACTTTCAGCAGGCGTGGCGTCGCGCACGGGAGGAGGCGGGCCGGCGGGAGCGCCGGGAGAAGGCTGCCGAGTTGCCGGGCGGCCCGCGGCAGGTCAAGGAACTGGTGGAGCAGGTCAACAGGCGTCTCGACGACCAGGGCATCCTGCTTCATCTGGTCCTCGTCAAGGATGAGGAGGGCTATACCCTGGATGTATACGACTGCACCGACAACCAGGTGTGCACCGTGATTCGCGATTTCATTGTCCAGGTTGACGAACTGCCCATGCTGGCCTATAAACTGGAGAACAAAATCGGTCTGCTGGTGGATACGGTATCCTGACCCCGCATGCCGACCGGGTAAACGGCCTTGCCTTTGTCGTGGCTGTGTCTGGATTTTTCTTGTTGAAAAATGTTGGGAAACATGCTACGAATTCTCACCAATTCCGAATGAATCGTCATTCATAGTCGTTGTCGTTTTTCTTAACTTACTGATTTTATTATTTGGATATCATGAAATTCGCTGATTTTCTGGTCGAGAAAGAGGGCGGCATCCTGGAGGCCTGGGTGGATCAGGTGCTGGGGCAATATTCGGCCGCCGCGGTGCCTTTCTTTAAGAACGGCAAGGATCGTTTCGCCAATCCCTTGGGCCATACCCTGCGGCAAGGGCTTGGTGATCTGTTCACCGCTGTGCACGCCGGGGGTGATGTCCAGGCCATGACCGTGGCGCTGGAGCGCATTCTGCTCCTCCGGGCCGTGGAGGAGTTGGCGCCCTCCCAGGCTTTGGCCTTTGTCTTCGGGCTGAAGCAGGCGGTGCAAGCCCAGCTCAAAGGGGTCGAGGTCGTGGATCTCGTAACGGCGTGGCCAGGCTTTGAGCAGCATGTCGAGTCCCTGGCGCTGCTGGCCTTTGATCTCTACATGGCCTGCCGGGAAAGGCTTTACCAGACCCGAATAAATGAACTGAAAAGCGGCAGGTACATCCTGTCGGACGGCGCGGTCTGCCCGTCCGCCCTGATGCGGAAAGAGATGCGGAAAGAGCAGGAGACCGCCATGGCTCTCCAAACGATGAGTAATTCTTGTACACAGGAAGCGAGGTAACAGTCAATGAGAGTCCTCTATCCCTTTCTCGCGGTCATCGCCTTCATTCTAATTGCCCTGGTCGGGGTGCGGATCCCCGGAGGGCAGAGCCTGATCGGCATCGTCCTGCCCTATCTGGCCATCCTCGCCTTTACCGGAGGCTTTGTGTTCAAGGTCCTCGGTTGGGCAAGGTCGCCGGTGCCCTTCCGCATCCCCACCACCTGCGGCCAGGGGGTCTCCCTGCCCTGGATCAAACAGAACAAGCTGGACTGCCCGAGTACGTTCTGGGGCGTGGCCGGCCGCATGCTGCTTGAGGTCCTGCTGTTCCGTTCCCTGTTCAGGAACACCAAGGCCTCCATTCACAAGGGTCCGCAACTGGCCTATGGTTCCAGCAAGTGGCTCTGGCTGGTGGGCCTGACCTTCCATTACTCCTTCCTGGTCATCGTCATCCGGCACATGCGGCTTTTCACCAACCCCATGCCCGCCTTCCTGCATGCCCTGGAGTTCGGTGATGGCATCCTGCAGGTAGGGGCTCCGCAGCTTTATATCACCGACCTGCTCCTGGTCGGCGCGCTCCTTTTCCTGTTCGTGCGGCGGCTGGTGATGCCCCAAGTGCGGTACATCTCGCTGGCGAACGACTATTTTCCGCTCTTCCTCATCCTGGGCATCGGCATTACCGGTATTCTCATGCGCTATTTCATCCGGGTGGACGTGGTCGGCATCAAGCAGTTGGCCGTCGGCCTGGTGACTTTCTCGCCGAAGATCGTTGGCGACATCGGCTCTCTGTTCTTCATTCATCTCTTCCTGGTCTGCCTGCTCTTGATCTACTTCCCCTTCAGCAAGCTCATGCACCTGGGCGGCGTCTTCCTCTCGCCCACCCGGAATATGGCCAACAATTCCAGGATGAAGCGGCACATCAATCCCTGGAACGATCCGAACATCACGCCGCACTCCTATGCGGCCTACGAGGACGAGTTCCGTGAGTTCATGGTGGAGGCCGGGATTCCGGTGGATAAGGAACTCGCCAAACCCGCCGAATCCGCAGCAGCAGGGCCTGCCGCCGAAGCAGCGCCGGCCGAAGGCTAAACTCCAGCCCCAGAAGGAATAATGACCATGGCAGTCCCAAAAGCAGATAAACTAGGCGTCAGCGTGACGAGGGAGCCGTCCTTGATGACCGGGGCCGTGCCGTCCAAGTCCTGGATGGATACCCCGGTGGAGTTCAAGCCCGGCAACTTCTGTTACCCGGCCAAAAAGAGCATCGTCGAATACCATAAGTTTCCCAATCCCCGCGACTGGGAGCCGGTTGCCGACGACTGGAAGCTCCCGGCCAACTGGAAGGACATCATCCTGCAGGGCATCAAGGAGCGTCTTGACAAATTTCGTTCCTTCAAGATTTTCATGGACTGCTGCGTCCGTTGCGGGGCCTGCGCCGACAAGTGCCATTTCTTCCTCGGCACCGGCGACCCCAAGAACATGCCGGTGATGCGCGCCGAGCTGTTGCGCTCCATTTACCGCAACAACTTCACCACGGCGGGCAAGATTCTGGGCAAGCTGGCCGGCGGCCGGGAGATGACCTTCGGGGTGCTGAAGGAATGGTTCATGTACTTTTACCAGTGCACCGAGTGCCGCCGCTGTTCGGTCTTCTGCCCCTACGGCATCGACACGGCCGAAATCACCATGATGGGCCGCGAACTTCTGCACCTGGTGGGCGTGAACATCAACTGGATTCTGGAGCCAGCCGCCAACTCCAACCGCACCGGCAATCACATGGGGCTGCAACCCCACACCATCAAGGATAATATCGGCTATCTCTGCGACGACATCGAGGAGATCACCGGGGTCAAGATCACCCCGACCTTCAACCGCAAGGGCGCCGAGATCCTCTTCATCACTCCGTCGGCCGACATTTTCGCCGAGCCCGGCATCTATACGGCCATGGGCTATCTGCTGCTCTTCGAGCATCTCGGCCTGGACTACACTTGGTCCACCTATGCCTCCGAGGGCGGCAACTTCGGGCTTTTCACCAACAACGAGATGATGAAGAAGCTGAACGGCAAGATGTACGCCGAGGCCAAACGGCTGGGGGTAAAGTGGATACTGGGTGGTGAGTGCGGCCACATGTGGCGGGTGATCCATCAGTACATGGACACCATGAACGGCCCGGCCGATTTTCTGGAGCAGCCTACCTCGCCGATCACCGGCACCCGGTTCGAGAACGCCGCCTCCACCAAGATGGTTCACATCAGCGAGTTTACCGCGGATCTCATTAAGCATAAAAAACTGAAGCTGGATCCGTCCCGCAACAACCACCGTATCGTGACCTTCCACGACTCCTGCAACCCGGCTCGGGCCATGGGCCTGATCGAGGAGCCGCGGGAAGTCATCAAGGCCGCGGCCAATAATTTCTTCGAGATGCCGGCCAACACCATCCGTGAGCAGACCTTCTGCTGCGGATCGGGCACCGGCCTCAACACCGACGAGATCATGGAACTCCGCATGCGGGCCGGCCTGCCGCGCGCCAACGCCGTGCAGTACGTACACGACAAGCACAAGGTCAACACGCTCGCCTGCGTATGCGCCATTGACCGGGCCACCCTCACCAGCCTGATGAACTACTGGGTGCCGGGCGTGGAGGTCTGCGGGGTTTCCGAACTGGTCGGCAATGCCCTGGTGATGGATGGGGAAAAGGAAAGAGAAACGGGTCTGCGTTTTGAGCCCCTGGCAGGGGAGGGTGAATAACGATGTATGACTTAGGAAAGATTATCCCCGGGCTTATTGTTTTCGTAGGCCTGGTTTCGTTCCCGATCTGGTACAACGGCGGCGACGCGGGGGCCATCCCCAAGCCGGAGAAGCCCGTTCTTGCCAAGGAGTGCGTGGCGGACATTCAGTACATGCGCACCACGCATATGCAACTGCTCATGGCCTGGCGGGATGACATCGTCCGCGAGGGCGGCGCCCGCACTTGGGCGACGGCCCGCGGCACCGAGTACAATCGGAGCCTGCAAAGCGGCTGCATGAAGTGCCACACCAGCAAGAAGAAGTTCTGTGACACCTGCCACGAGTACGCGGCCGTCACTCCCTACTGCTGGGATTGCCACATCGCACCTCAGGAGACCAAGTAAATGGATGCCAAAAGAAGAGATTTCCTGAAGATGGCCGGCCTGTCCGCCCTGGCAGGGCTTACCGCTCCCGCCGCCGTGCACATGCTGGTCAACAAGGGGCCATTTCAGGCCAACGCCGCCACCGCGGCGCCCGTCGGGGAAGCGGGCGAGGGTGGCCACGAGGCGGCGCCGGCCACCGGCGTCCGCCTGGGCATGGTCATTGATATCAAGAAATTCGGCGAGAACCAGGAACTGGCGCGGCAGTGCATAGAGGCCTGCCACTCCATCCACAACGTCCCGGACTACGGCAACGCCAAGGACGAGATCAAGTGGATCTGGACCGAGGACTATGAGCACGCCTTCACGGATCAGAGCCAATACAAACGCAACACCACCCTGCACGAGTTGCCGATCATGACGCTCTGTAACCACTGCGACAACCCGCCCTGCGTGCGGGCCTGCCCCACCCAGGCGACCTTCAAGAGCAAGAAGACCGGCGCGGTGCTGATGGACTATCACCGCTGTATTGGCTGCCGCTTCTGCATGGCCGCCTGTCCGTACGGGGCCCGCTCCTTCAACTGGCGGGATCCGCGGGGGAAGGACGCGAAGGGCCAGCCCTTTATCAAGCACCTCAATGCGGACTTCCCCACCCGCACCCGCGGGGTGGTGGAGAAATGCAATTTCTGCGCGGAACGGCTGGCCGTTGGCAAGCAGCCGGCCTGCGTGGAGGCTTGCGGCGATACGGGAGCCCTGGTGTTCGGCGACCTCAACGATCCCTCTTCCCCGATCTCCAAGGTCCTGGCCGAGAATTTCACCATCCAGCGCAACGCCGCGCTGGGAACCAAACCCTCTCTCTTCTATATCATCTAAGGTGAAATGTCATGATTGAAAAAGCGCTATCCGGCAGTAATCGATACTGGGCGTGGATCATCTTCCTGCTGGCCATCATGGGGGTGGGGGGCATGTTCTATGTCCAGCAGTGGAACTACGGTCTGGGCATAACCGGCATGAGTCGTGACGTTTCCTGGGGTGTCTATATCTCTCAGTTCACCTTCCTGGTCGGCGTGGCCGCCGGCGGTCTGATGCTGGTCCTGCCCTACTACCTCCACAACTATAAGGTCTTCGGCCGCATCACCATCCTGGGCGAGTTCATGGCCATCGCCGCCGTGTCCATGTGCCTCATGTTCATCATCGCCGACCTTGGCCAGCCGACCCGCGCTTTGAATGTCCTCATCCATCCCACTCCCCATTCCATGCTCTTCTGGGACATGATCGTCCTGAACGGTTACCTCTTCTTGAACGTGGTGGGCGGCTGGGGGGTTCTGCACGCCCAGTACAAGGGTTTGAAATACGCGACCTGGCTGAAGTGGATTGTCTACCTGTCCATTCCCTGGGCGATTTCCATCCACACCGTAACGGCCTTTTTGTACTGTGGTCTGCCCGGCCGCCATTTCTGGCTCACCGCCATCCTGGCGCCCCGCTTTCTGGCCTCGGCCTTTGCCGCCGGCCCGGCCCTGCTGTTGTTCATCGCCCTGATCATGAAGCGGACCACCAAGTTCGACGTGGGCCAGGAGGCTACCAGCAAACTGGTGACCATCATCGGCTATGCGGCGCTCATAAACTTCTTCTTCGTGGCCTGCGAAATGTTTGTGGCCTATTACAGCCAGATTCCGGGCCATATGCATACCCTGGACTACCTGTTCTGGGGCCTGGAGGGCAAGGACAACCTGGTTCCCTGGATGCGGTTCTCGGTCTTCGGTGGCGCCATCGGTATCGCCCTGCTCTTCCTGGCCCGAGCCCGGAAGACCGAGGTGGGGATCATGGTGGCCTGCGCCCTGATCTTCGTATCTCTGTGGATTGACAAGGGGCTTGGCCTGGTGCTGGGCGGCTTCGTGCCCAGCCCCCTGGAGCGGGTCACCGAGTACTATCCCAGCCTGCCCGAGATCGGCATTACCATGGGGATCTGGTCGGCCGGCTTTCTGATCCTCACCATCCTCTACAAGGTCGCCATCGAGGTCAAGCTGGAGAAGGAGGCCTGAGCGTTCTGTTCCCCCCTGCTTTCTTGATGCGTTTGCAAAAGCAAGCTTCCGGTGTGGCCGGGAGCTTGCTTTTTTTATGGGGGCGGGGTAACAGAAGAAGCTCAAGGAGTAGGGTGCGCCGTGCGCACCATGTGTGCCTGTTGGTGCGCACGGCGCACCCTACTTAAGGATTCTACGGCTGGGGCATGGATACGACGACCATTCTCGATAGAATCGGGCACACCCCGATTGTTCCTGTTCGCCGGCTTAATCCGCATGCCGGGGTGATCATCCTTGCCAAGCTCGAGTCCTTCAACCCGGCGGGCTCGGTGAAGGAGCGCGTTGCCCTGTCCATGGTGGAGGCCGGCGAGGTGAGCGGCGCCCTTACCCCGGACAAGATCGTCCTGGAGGCCACCAGCGGCAACACTGGCATCGGCCTGGCCATGGTCTGCGCGGTCAAGGGCTACCGCTGCCAACTGGTCATGCCCGAGTCGGCCTCCATCGAACGCCGCAAGATCCTGGCGGCCCTTGGCTCCGAGATCCTGCTCACCCCGGCCAAACTCGCCACCGACGGCGCTATCGAACAGGCCTACGCCATGGCCCGCGAGCACCCGGAGCGCTATTTCCTCACCGATCAGTTCAATAACCCCGCCAACTGGCAGGCCCATTATCGGACCACCGGCCCGGAGATCTGGGAGCAGACCAACGGTACGGTCACCGACGTGGTGGTCACCCTGGGCACCACGGGCACGGCCATGGGGTTGTGCCGCTACTTTGCCGACCACCACCCGCAGGTGCGGGTCACGGCCATGGAACCCTTTCTTGGCCACAAGATCCAAGGCCTCAAGAACATGAAGGAGTCCTACAAGCCGGGCATTTTCGACAAGAGCCTGCCCCATGCCATCGTCCACGTGGCCGACGACGTCGCCTTTGACATGGCACGGCAACTGGCAAGGCAGGAGGGGCTTTTCGTGGGCATGAGTTCCGGCGCCGCCCTGGCCGCGGCCCTGCAGGTTGCCGCTAAGCTCACCTCCGGGGTGATCGTCGCCATCTTCCCGGACGGCGGTGAAAAGTACCTGTCCACCGCGCTCTTCTCCCCGGCCGGGCCTGCGCCGGAACCGGCCACGCCCAAGCTGCGCTTTTTCAACACGGCCAAACGGCGCAAGGAGGTCTTCCAGCCCCGGACCGGCAATCAGGTCACCTTCTACGCCTGCGGCCCCACGGCCCACAAGCTCGCCACCCTGGCCCATTGCCGACGCTTCGTGGTGGCCGACCTTATCCAGCGGATGCTCACCCAGCAGGGCTATGAGGTGAAATTCTACATGAACTTCACCGACCTGGACGACAATACCATCGAGGGCGCCGCGCAGAGCGGTCAACCCCTGGCAACCTTTACCAGCCACTACATCGAGGAGTTCAAACGGGACATGGCCGCCATGGGGGTCATGGCGCCGGCCGGCTATCCCCTGGCCTCGGATTATGTGGAGAAGATGTTCGAGATCGCCGGGCAGCTCCTGGACCGCGGCTTCGCCTATGAAAAACACGGCTCGGTTTACTTCGATATCGCCAAGCTCCCCAAGTACGGCAAGCTCTCCGGTGTTGACCTGGAGGCCATCCAGGTGGGCAAGACCGTGGACCTGGACGCCTACGAAAAGCAGAACCCCCACGACTTCACCCTGCTGAAGCGCTCGACCCTTAGTGAGCTCAAGACCGGCGTCTTCTTTCAGACCCGCTGGGGCAAGGTGCGGCCGGGCTGGCACATCGAGTGCGCCGCCATGACCCTGTCGCTTTTTGGCGACACCATGGATATCCACACCGCCAGCCACGACCTGCTCTTCCCGCACCACGAGAACGAGAACGCCATTGCCATGGCCCTGACCGGCAAGCCTTTGGCCCGCCTCTGGATGCACTCGGGTCAGCTCACCGTGGACGGCCATAAGATGAGCCCGGAGCTTGACAACGTCTTGAGTCTGCGCGACGTCCTGGCCCGGGGCTACACGGCCCGGGAGGTGCGTTTCTTCTTCCTCGCCGCCAACTACCGGAAACCGGTGGACTTCACCTTCAAAAAGCTCGACGCCGCCCGCCAGAGCCTGAGGCGTCTCGATGAGTTCTGCCACAAGCTCCTCTGCTTGAGCCCGGACCTGCCGCACCCCGAGGTGGCCGCCTACTTCTCCGATCTCGAGGCGCGTTTCCACGCGGCCATGGACGACGATCTCAACGTCTCCCAGGCCTTGGGTGCCCTGTTCGACTTCGTGAAAAAGGTGAACCCGGTGGTGGCCGCGGGCCAGCTTGACCGCGACCAGAAGAGGTACATCCTGGCGGCCTTTGAGAAGATCAATCGGCTGCTGAACGTCTTCAACCTGCGGGAATGTCCCCTGGACCCCACGGTCTGCCAGCTCATCAAGGAGCGGGAGGAGGCCCGGCAGAAGAAAGACTGGCGGCGCGCCGACGCGGTGCGCGCCGAGCTGGACCGCCAGGGGATCATCATCATCGACACGACCAAGGGCCCGGTCTGGAAGAAGAAGGACACCAACCTGGTGTGGATCGAGCCCTGCCCCACCCCGCAAGGGGAGGAGGGGGGCTGAGGGGCGGAGTGCGGGGCTGGCAAACAACGGCTTGCGTTGCCGCCGCGTTCGTCGTACTATGGCTTCCTTGAAAATTGCCAGCGCGTGCCCGTAGCTCAACTGGATAGAGCAACGGCCTTCTAAGCCGTAGGTCGGGGGTTCGAGTCCCTCCGGGCGCACCACAAAAAAACTTAGAGCTTGAAGGGTTTCAAGCCTTTCAGCCCCTCTTTTTTACTATCACGAAAAGTGCTTTTTTGCAGCTCTTGGGATAATTTAGTGTCCCAAATGTGTCCCAAGGTTTCTTTATGTATGGCTGTGTGCTGTTGTATCAAATTTTTCAGTGTCCCATGATTGTCCCTCCGTCTTTTCGGAGCAATAATTAACACGGGCGGTGCCTGTTTCGATTTTCACACGCAGACACAATTATTTTTGATTCAATTTCTACCCATCAATTGGTAGTTGTCCTACAATTTTGTGCTTGAGTAATTCCACAAGAAGAGAGTTTGCAGCTGTAATTTCGTTGTCTATTTTTGATATAGCCTTTTGCACACGAATACCAACTGCCATGCAGGCCACAGTACCGGCGATGAGCAGAATGCTCCATAAGTTAAAAGTAATTATTGCTTTAATAAAAAAAATAGATGCGATTACGACGATGGGAAGTCTCCAGTCTTGTAATCCTCGTTGTTTTTGTTTAGTCATAATATCTGACTGTATTTTAGCGAGTTGAATATCTACTGAATTTTCTTGATCTCCATCAATGTCAATCTCACTCATTAAACTTCCCAATGCGTGAGGTCAGACGGCTTCGAAATCGGATCAAAATAATGAAAAGCGCCTGTGAGAATTTAGAGAAATGCTATTTGGAGCGTCGAAAGGGTGACCTGCACCTTGGTTTATAACTCCCGTTCTGCTGGCAACACCCTTCTTTGTTACGACCGTGAATTGATCAGCCACGTGGCCGAGTGGCTGGATCAATGTGGATTACGTCTACGTCAACGACCGCCCCGACGCCAGAACAGTTCAAAATTACCGGCCCCACGCGGCTTTTCGCGCGAGGTCCGTGTGTATTGCAGGGTTAGACTGTGGGCAGGTACTTGATTCGTGAGTGGCATTTTTGCCCTTAGCCACTGCAAGGCATGAGTTTGAAGTGAGCTATTTCTCCGCTCATATCGAAGCGATAAATGAAGCCCATTTTGTCATTTCCTGAATTCAAGTCGCGCTCTTGGTTCTGGTTGGCACAAAAAGTCTACCGCCTAGTAGGCCACAGCATACTCGTAAAGCCTATCACTTTTGAAGGGAAAAACCTCAAACATTACGGTTCATCCAGTCAAGATGTTCCCAACAGTCGGTACGTACAGAATATAAGTTTCGCAAAAACAGAACCTGTTTGACATCACCTGGCTTTTCCACTAAAGACATATCAATACCTTTTTATCCTGATAAAACCGGATCAAACTAGGCTCTCGATAACCACCACATGAAAGGCATCTAGGCATGGAAGACCGGTGGCTCTCTGTTGACGAAATAGCGGAATATCTTGGCATCAAACGCGATACCGCCTACAAGTGGATCAGCGAAAAACACATGCCGGCCCACAAGGTCGGGCGTCTTTGGAAATTCAAGAAAGAAGAGATTGACGAGTGGGTCAAAAGCGGAAGCGCCGGAGAGCCCGCCGATCATTGAAAAAATTGCACGTTGATGGAGTTGTGATCCCATGAAAACAGTCAAAGATGCCTGTGAACTGCAGCCGAATGCCTTGTCCATAAAGCTCAGTGACCAGATTGAGCAGCTTGATGAGTTGATCACAGCAGAAGGAGATGGTGCGGCCTTCTTCGAAAAAACTTTCATCACCCAAGGCATGCAGGATCTCATCAGTGAGGGACTTTCTCGTCTGGGCAGCGCTTCCTCCCAGGCGATTTTCCATCTTAAACAGGCTATGGGCGGCGGCAAGACGCATCTTCTGGTCGGTTTTGGTCTGCTCGCCAAGCATCCAGGGCTTCGGAAAAAACATTGCGGAGGCATCCCCCAGGCAGCGACCTTCGCGAGCGCCAGCATCGCCGCCTTCAACGGCCGCAACAACCCAATGCATTACTTCTGGGGTGAAATCGCCAACCAGCTTGGCAAGGGCGATCAATTCAAGGCCTTCTGGGCCAACGGGCCTCAAGCCCCGGACGAAAAGTCGTGGCTCAACCTGTTCGAGGGTGAACAACCCGTTCTTATCCTCCTTGACGAGATGCCGCCCTATTTCCACTACCTTGACACGCAAAAAGTAGGGAATGGCACCGTCGCTGACATCGCGACCCGCGCTTTTGCCAACATGCTAACCGCGGCCGGCAAAAAGAAAAATGTCTGCGTGGTTGTTTCTGATCTGGCAGCAGCTTACGATACCGGCGCAAAACTCATCCACCGTGCCCTGGAGGATGCGCGCTCCGAGTTAGGCCGCCAGGAACGCAGCATCACGCCTGTGGATCTTGCTGCCAATGAGATTTACGATATCCTGCGCAAACGTCTTTTTAAGTCCCTCCCAGCTAAGGCAGAAATCGGAGATATTGCCGCAGCCTTCGGCCGCAAGCTGGAAGAGGCGGCCAAGTCCAAGACCGCCAACCGTGGCGCCGAGGCGGTGGCCGATGAGATCGAGGCAACTTACCCCTTCCACCCACGGCTCAAGAATGTCATCGCGCTCTTCAAGGAAAACGAGCAGTTCAAGCAGACGCGCGGCCTGATCGAACTGGTGTCACGGCTTCTTAAGTCGGTCTGGGAACGACAGGCCAATGATGTCTTTCTCGTTGGCCCCCAGCATTTCGACTTGTCCATCGCTGATGTCCGTGACAAGCTGACAGAGATTTCCGGCATGCGCGATGTAATTGCCAAGGATCTCTGGGATGCGCAGCAATCCGCCCACGCCCAGATTATTGACCTTGATACCGGCAAGGAAGCGGCCACCCAGATCGGGGCGCTGCTCCTCACGGCAAGCCTGTCAACCGCGGTTAACGCGGTCAAGGGACTCACCCGAGAGGAAATGGTAGAATGCCTGGTTTCACCGCTGCGCGAGCCGTCCGAATTTCTCTCGGCCTTTGACGAACTTGAAAAAGTTGCCTGGTATGTCCACCATACGCCTGAAGGCCGTTACTATTTCGACCGACAGGAGAATTTAACCAAACTTCTGCAAAGCCTGGCGCATGACGCTCCGCAGAACCAGGTCGATGATCTGATCTGCCATCGTCTCCGTGAAATGTTCAAGCCCTCCCGCAAGACCTGCTATGATGACGTCCTGCCCCTGCCCAAGCTTGAAGATGTAGCTGATCGGGTGCGCCGGGGCCGCGTGCTGCTCGTCGTCAGTCCGGATTCCAAGATTCCGCCCGAAGAGGTTCAGAATTTCTTTGAGGGCCTGAGCCAGAAAAACAACCTCTGCGTTCTCACCGGCGACAAAACGGCCATGGGCAGTGTGGAAAAAGCGGCCCGGCAGTTCTATGCCGCCCAGAAGGCCGACGGTCGTATCCCCAAGGGACACCCGCAGCGGGAAGACCTGGAGCGCAAGCAGCAGAGCTATGAGCAGGACTTCAACTCCACAATTCTGAATCTCTTCGACAAGGTTCTGTTTCCGATCCAACGGGCCGGCAAGACCTCCCAGCTCGCCCCAAAGGCCTTGGACATGACCCGGGACGCCACCAAGCCCTTCAATGGCGAGGAGCAGATCGAAAAAACCCTCACTGCCAACCCGGTGAAACTCTACCTTGACGTGGAAAAAGAGTTTGATGCCATCCGTGACAAGGCCGAAGATTTGCTTTGGCCGGAAAATCTGGACGAGGCCCGCTGGTCCGATGTGGCCGACCGTTACGCCGAGCAGGCCGGCATGTACTGGCTGCCGCCCAAGGGGCTGGACAGTCTCAAGTCTATTGCCTGCAATCGCGGCTTGTGGGAGGACTTGGGGAACGGTTACGTTACCAAGAAACCGAAACGGAAACGCACCTCCGTGCAGATCATCGCCGAGTCAGAGCCTGATGATACCGGCAAGGTCCGCCTTCGTGTCAATCCACAAAATGCTGGCCCGGCTCCACGCATCTATCTGGCCGAAGACGGGCCAGTCAGCGAGGGGAGCACCCAGCTCAAGGACCAGATTTACACCACTGCGGCATTGCGGTTGAATTTCCTGGTTTGTGATCCCTCGGGTCAATATGAGACCGGTGATCCGGTAACCTGGACCAACAAGCTCATTCTTCGCAATAAACTTTCCGATAATGGCGGCTCGCGCAGCGTTGAACTCTTTGTCGCCCCCAAGGGAGAAATTCGCTACACCCTTGATGGCAGTGAACCGCGTGAAGGCACGGCCTACGATGGTCCCATCCCCATAGGTGCCGGCAAAGTCCTGCTGCGTGCCTTTGCCGAGGCGGAAAAGCTTGAGGCTAAGGCGGAGTTCCGTTTTCAGGCCAAGGGGAAAAAAGGTGTGCAGATTGACGAGGTGAAGCCAGGACGGCTCATTTCACGCACTGGCCGTAAACTCGATTCGCGCGGCAAAACCTTTGAGGGATTGAAACAGGCCACCGAAAAATCCGTCACCTTCGAGGGGATTGTGCTGACCGTGGGCCAGGGGAGTCAAATGATCTCGGTCAATGTCGGCGATATCCCGGTGGATGCATCATTTATCGAGTCGCTCCTGTCCAAAGTCCTGGAGAAATTCACCCCGGACACCCCGGTCGCCATGACCTTCCGCAAGGCGCACTTCGCCTCTGGTCACGACATCAAGGACTTTGCCGGTAAACTCGGCATCGAGCTACAGGTTGGGGATATTGAGCAGTGAGTGAAAAACTCAAGACCATCGATTTCGGCGCCCCGGACACTTTCGGCGCCCACCTGTTCCGCGTCCAGATCCCGGCGGCACGGAACGAACCGGTGGTGATTATTGAAGACTATGGTTACCGAGGCCAGGAGGGCGGTGTTCCCCGCGACGAGGAACGGGCTGTGCTCAAACGCCCGGTCTGGTCCGCCATTGCCGACCCTGCCCGCCGCGAGTTCAACGACCGGCTCAAGGCTGCCAAGGTGCTCACCGGCCGCTGGCATATCGGCACCAATCTGGTGGACCGCCTGCTGGGCAAAGAGCTGTGTGTGCTGGCATGGGCTGCGGAAACGGCCAACGACGAGCAGTTCCCGGTCATCTGCAGCAAATGGGCGGCCCTGCGACCCGAGGAACGCTGGTGGCTCTTTGCCATGACCGTGGCCGAGGCAGGCATGCCCGAGGATACGCAGCGCGGTTGGCGCCGCGCCTTGTTCCATGCCCTTTCCGACGGCGAGAAACTGACACCAGGAAGGAAACGCCGCCCACGGCCCAGGCAGGAAGATTTGTTCAAATTACCTTTGTTCAAGGACTTGAAATGAGTAAAGCCATCATCCCATTTTCCATCAAGGATGCGCCAGCACTCATCGAACGGTTGCTGCCGGTGCAGAAGCTCTCGGCCGAAGTATTCAAGGAAAGAAAGGCGGGCGCTGGGCAAACTCTTGTACCTCTTGGTGCCTACTGGAAAGGTCGCAAACCGCTCATACTTAACAAGGCCTGCATTCTCGGCTGTCTGCTGCCAGCGACGGCCAATGCAAAACGTGACCTTGAAATTTTCGAAAAACTCATGGCCATGGACGATGAATCCTTTGTCGTTCGCTGGAAGCGTCGTCCGAAACCAGCCAATATCCTCGCCACGCTTAGCATTTCCAACGTGGCCGAATATTTTATTTCTGACCCACCACACATTTTGCCCGAATCCGCGCCAGTTGACTGGTCACTTCCAGAGTTGGCAAACGTAAAGGTCAAATGGCGCGATGACATCACCGAACTGGAGCGCCGCCAACTCGAAGCACAGATGCTCCCGATTGAGCCATATCGCAAGCGCGTCGAAATGGCTAACCGCCCTGAGGAGGTCATAGACAGTGTTCACGAACATATCTGGGGTGCTGTCAACTCCCATCTTGAGACAACCGCACACTCGATTCCAGAACTGGTGGAGCAGCTTGGCATAATGCGGTTTGGTCGGATTCCTCGTCTGGCCGATACCTTCTGCGGCTCCGGGCAGGTTCCCTTTGAAGCAGCACGTCTCGGTTGCGAAGTCTATGCCTCCGATCTCAATCCCGTGGCCTGTATGCTCACCTGGGGTTCATTCCATGTTGTAGGAGGTTCACCGGCAGAACGAGCTAACAAGGAAAAAGAGCAACATGAAATTGCACAAAAGGTTCAGGCAGAGATCGACAGGCTCGGAGTAGAAACCGATGGCAGTGGTTGGAAAGCAAAAGCATATCTTTATTGCCTGGAAGTTCGCTGCCCACAAACCGGCTGGATGGTACCCCTTATCCCTTCGAGGATTCTGAGCTTTGGCAAGCATGCCATAGCTGAACTGGTTCCAGTTCCGTCCGAAAAGCGATACGCCATTACGGTAAGATCAGGCGTTACGGCCGGCGAATTGGCTGCCGCATCACAAGGTACACTCGATTCGGATGGTCGTGGGCAAGATCCTTATCTGATCCACACCGTGGATGGGCGGGCATACCGAACAAAGATCTCCACGCTACGCGGGGATTTTCGCAATCCCGATGGCGCTAACGGCAACAAACTCCGTCTCTGGGAAAGGTCGGACTTCAAACCGTGTCGAGATGACATTTTCCAAGAGCGACTCTACGCCATCCACTGGATGAAGCCAAAGAGTTCCGGGAAAAAGTTCGACTACAAATTCACCGGCGTCACCGAGGCAGACTTAGAGCGAGAGCGAGTTGTCGAAAAGTTTGTCGAAGAACACCTTGCCAAGTGGCAGGAAAAGGGCTGGATACCAGACATGCGCATTGAGCCGGGCGGCAAAACCGACGAGCCTATCCGCACGCGCGGCTGGACCCACTGGCACCACCTGTTCCCCGCCCGACATTTGATGCTGCTTGGGTTGCTACGCAGGGAGGCTACCGGTGGCGAGACCTTGCTTCGCCTTGCTAGAATCCTTGACTACACCAGCAAGCTTTGCCAATGGACAACTTCAAAAGCAGGATCAAGCAGCCCCGGGGAAGGGGGCCGAACTGGCGGCGCCAGCGATAACCCCGCGCATGTCTTCTATAACCAGGCGCTGAACACCTTCTATAATTATGGTTGCAGGGCCAGTTTTCCGCTACTACAACTTTTTTCAGCCGAGCTTCCCGTCGCAGCCTTTCATGGAAGAACTAAAGTATCAGGCTGTCCAGCAAGCGAGCTGGCAGAGATCGCAGACATCTTTGTCACCGATCCGCCCTATGGCGACGCAGTGAAGTACGAGGAAATCCTCGAATTCTTTATCGCCTGGTTACGCAAGAACCCGCCGCCGGAGTTCGCCGATTGGGTATGGGACAGCCGCCGGTCGCTGGCCATCAAGGGCGAGGGCGAGGACTTCCGCCGGGGCATGGTGGCGGCTTACAGACGCATGACCGAGTGCATGCCAGACTTTGGTCTTCAGGTCATCATGTTCACCCACCAGACCGTCTCTATCTGGGCGGACATGGCCAACATCGTCTGGGCCTCTGGCCTGCAGGTCACCGCCGCCTGGTACGTAGTCACCGAGACTGACAGTGCGATCCGCACAGGAAGCAATGTCAAGGGCACGGTGCTCCTCGTCTGTCGCAAACGCCAGGGCACCCACAAAACCACCCGTGACGATCTGGCCTGGGAGATCCAGGAGGAGGTGGAGGCGCAGGTAGCCGCGCTCACCGGCCTCAACCAGGAGGCCAAGGGCCTATACCGTGACGAAAACGTTTTCGAGGACGCCGACATCCAGATGGCGGGCTACGCCGCGGCGCTCCGCGTGCTCACCCGCTATGCCGTAATTGACGGCCGTGACATGACCACCGAGGCCATCCGGCCTAGGGTGAAGGGGGAGACCACCTTTGTGGACGGCCTCATCGCCTTTGCCGTGGATACCGCCAACCAATGCCTGGTGCCGCAAGGTATCCCAAAAAGTCACTGGGATAAACTGACTGGCGCGGAACGCTTCTACCTCAAGATGCTCGATATGGAAGCCCGCGGCGTCAAGACCCTGGACAATTATCAGAATTTTGCCAAGGCCTTCAAGGTGCGCGACTTCCGGGCGCTCATGGGCGACCAGCGGGCCAACCACGCACGTCTCAAGAGCGCGATAGAGTTCGGCCGTGCCGATATGGGCGAAGGCTCGGAGCTGCACCAGTCCGTGCTGCGTGTCGTGCTCTATGCCGTCATGGAACTTGCAAAGAACGTGGACGGCAGCGAGGTGCTGGCTCACCTGACCCTCAACATCCCCAACTACTATGGCGACATGACCCAGCGCGACTTGGCCGTGGAACTGGCCGATTATCTCGCCAAACATCTCGAAGCCATCCGCCCGGATGAGGCAAGCGCGGCACGGGTGCTGCGGGAACTTGTAAAGAACCAGCGCTTGGGTTAAGTGAGGATTGCATGACACCGCCACCTGCTCAACCGAAAATTTACCATATCACCCATATCGAAAATCTCCCCTCGATTGTCGCTGGAGGGTGTATCGAATCGGATGGACGGCGGTTCCGGCAGGGTGGAGGGCATACATCCATCGGCATGACCGAAATCAAGCGCAGGCGATTGTTCGAGAATGACGTGCCATGCCACACTGGCACCAAAGTCGGGGACTATGTCCCTTTCTATTTCTGCCCGAAGTCGATCATGCTTTTCATCATTTACAAAGATAACCATCCTGATATGGCCTATCACGGAGGCCAACGCCCCATCATTCATCTCCAACTCGACTTGGAAACGGCTATCCGTTGGGCGGACACAAATGGTGTGTTATGGTCCTTCTCTGACCGGAATGCTGGAACCCGTTTCACCTCCTTTTACAAAAGCCGCGAGGACCTAGATAAGATCGAATGGGAAGCTGTCAGAGAGACCGATTTCCGTGAACCGCAAGTCAAAGAAGGCAAGCAGGCTGAGTTTTTGATCCATGATGTCTGCCCATGGCATCTGGTGGAGAAAGTCGGCGTGCTGGATGAGGAGATGCGAGTGGAAGTGAACAACCTTCTCCAGCAGGTGCAACACAAACCAATCGTTTCCGTCGAGAGGGCATGGTATTATTGACCATAAGGAGGGCTCTCATGATTGAACTGAAACAAGGCGACATATTGCGTGCGAATGCCGAGGCCCTAGTTAATACAGTTAACTGTGTCGGGGTCATGGGCCGGGGAATTGCCCTCCAGTTCAAGAAGGTCTTCCCGGAGAATTTCAAACATTACAAGGTGACCTGCGATAAACAGGAACTCCAACCGGGAAAGATGCTTTTCCATGACCTCAACCGGCTCCAGAATCCCCGCTATGTGGTGAATTTCCCCACTAAACGGCACTGGAAAGGTAAAAGCCGGCAGGAGGACATCGAGGCCGGATTGCGGGCGCTGGTGCAAGAAATACGCGCACGGCAGATCCATTCCATCGCCATCCCACCCCTTGGCTGTGGCCTGGGTGGTTTACGTTGGGCGGATGTCCGGGCGAAAATCGAAGAAGCATTTCGGGATCTGCCCGATGTGCAGGTTCTTCTTTATGAACCGAAGGGGGCGCCTCCTGCCGAAAAAATGGCCCATTCCCCAAAAAGTCCAGTAATGACGGTTGGACGGGCGGCGCTGCTTGTGCTGATGCGGCGTTATCTAGCGGCGGTCATGGACCCTTTTGTGACCCTTCTGGAAATCCACAAATTGATGTATTTTATGCAGGAAACGGGGGAGAAGCTGAAACTTCAGTACAACAAGGCACCCTATGGACCGTATGCCCAGAATTTACGTCATGTGCTAACTCTTATGGAAGGTCACCACATAACTGGCTATGGCGACGGGCAAGACAATCCAGATCGGCAGATTAACCTTCTGCCCGAGGTACTTCCTCAGGCGGAAAGTTTTCTGCAAGATCACCCCGCCACGCGAAAAAACTTTGAAAGAGTTGTCGATCTCATTTCCGGCTTTGAAACCCCATTCGGCATGGAACTCCTGTCCACCGTTCATTGGACAGCCGTCCATGAAGGGGCGGCAACAGCGGATCAAGCCATTGCCAAAACCTATGACTGGAACAGCCGCAAACGGATGTTTCAGGAAAAGCATATCCGGATCGCCTGGGATATCCTGGAGCGGAAAGGATGGCTCCAGCATCCTCAGCCGGCATGACCACCATCAACCGCTTCTCCTCGCGCCGTCAGAGGCTCGACCATGCCTTTCTCGCTGATCGGCTCCGGGGGGCAAAGTCCTATAAACGCATCGCCGGCTATTTCCGCAGCTCAATCTTCGAGCTGGTTGGCGAAGAGATCGCTTCCATCCCCAAGGTACAGATTGTCTGC
>Ga0210044_10004153_pt1 | contig 20337 bp, 22 predicted proteins | sample CryGey13umfilter_2_FD_183959 | JGI IMG/M metagenome (GOLD analysis project Ga0210044, IMG submission 183959) | Groundwater microbial communities from aquifer in Utah, USA - Crystal Geyser 4/9/14 3 um filter (SPAdes) (version 2) | ecosystem: Environmental > Aquatic > Deep subsurface >... | reverse complement strand
AGAAAATATTGAGGAGTACATTTTAGTAGATAAATCAAAAATAAAAACTGGTTTCAAATATTTTATCCTCAAAGCCGAAGGCGATTCAATGAATCTTGCCGGCATAAACGATGGTGATCTTGTTTTGTGTCGCCAACAGTTAAAGGCAGATACAGGCGATCGTGTTGTCGCTCTACTGGGTGATAATGTGACAATAAAATATTATGACAAAAGAGATGGGCGTAGAATTCTTTTACCTAAAAGTACGAATAGAAGTCATATGCCGATAACACCAGAAGAAGGGGATAGTGTGCAAGGTGTCGTTCAAGAAGTTTTAGTGAGGAATGATCTAAAAAGTTAATTAAATTTATGAAAAATATATTAAAAATAAGCAAAGCTGTTTATTTCGATCCAAAGCAAGGAGTAGATAGCGGCACTGATGTAACTGTAGAGACGTCATCTCAAGTTATTGATGATAAACTTTTTTACAGCGGTATTTATAATCGTATTTTCCCAGATAATTTTAAAGGGACAAGAAAAAAATTAAGAATAGAACTTGAATATAGGGGTGTAAAAAACACCAAACAGTACGACGAAGACGAAAAAATTAACCTTCCTGGTGATTTAGGTAAAGTAAATGATAAATGGTGGGAAAAAACTTGGGTTCAAGTATTCTTTGTTATTGGTGCTCTTGCAAGCATTGTTGCTTTATATTTGGCCTTTAAGAAATAAAAATAAAAAACCCCCAAAAATAAATCACCTCAACGGGTGATTTATTTTAAGCGAGGTGTACCTTTCTAGCGCCTTTGGTGAGTAGCAATAACTCAATCGGTTCTCTTTCTCCTCAGGTATTCTATAATCCAGTACGTTTGCTCAATTAACCTCTTTTCTTTCTACTTTTCTCTCTTTGCGAAAGGGCGCTTGCTGCTGTGGTTTTTGCAGGCTTGCTAGTATTCTTGCTACGAAGCTGTTTTGAAGCTATCTTTGCTACCCTTGGGCTTGTTTTCTTTCTTGCCATCATGATTCTGAGGATGTTAATTACTAATGAACACTTTTGAACCGACTAATTTCATCTGTGTTGGCTCTATTATAACATTTTACGATGGTTAAACTGAGAAAAATAGCCATATACTGGGGAAAATAATATACTAAACATATGGCCCTTATCATTTTTTTGCTAATAATAATTGTTGGAGTAGTTTTTGTGGTGCGAACGATTAGGTCTGGTGGTGGTGAAATACAGAAACCGAAATATGAATATAGGAAGAAACAGTTTTTTCTGACTAGATCAGAGAATGAGTTTTATAAAAAGTTGGTCGAGGCAGTAGGGAGTGAATATTATGTCTTTGCTCAAGCACATCTCCCTACATTAGTTGATCACAAGATAAGAGGTCAGGATTGGAGAGCTGCGCTCGCACATATCAATCGCAAGTCGGTAGATTTTGTATTGTGCGATAAACAATATATCTCTCCCAAGCTCGCAATTGAGCTCGATGACAGTTCGCATGAGCGACCAGATAGAAGAGAGCGTGATGAGGAAGTGGAGCGAATTCTAAAATATGCCGGCGTCCCACTTTTGCGATTCCAGAATCATATTAATCTCAATACCACCGAAATCGCTACACAAATTAGATCTGCAATAAATTAACCCCCCAACATATCTCTAATTCGCGCGAATAGGAGAATAAGAATTTAAATAACTAAATACAACCCCCAAACAACACCCTTACATTCTCAAGTATTTAAGGATGTTAGTTAAATAAATTGACGGCGCCAATACTGTAGTATCATAAAGCCATGCTAACAAAAGAACAGAAGACGGTACTATGGGCGTTTGTAGTTATGGTTACAGGATTTACTACAACTTTTATTTTGCAGAAAAATTTTGAGTTTATTGGCTATGTTGTGGTTGTTTGTCTGCTTCTCTGGGTAGTGCTCGCCTCAACAAAACATGTCTTGTATCCAAATTTTGTTCTCTGGGGACTTTTTGCTTGGAGCTTCTTACATATGCTTGGTGGGGTTGTAATGACTAACGGTAAAGTAATTTATACTTTCATGATCTACCCGATTGTTGGTGAGCCATACAATATTCTCAAATACGATCAAATCATCCATGCTTTCGGTTTCTTTGTTGGAACACTCGTCATGTATTACGTTTTAAAGAAATATCTCACCCGACCATTTGGATGGCTAGCTGTTGGCATTGTTGTTGCAATGGCAGGACTTGGACTCGGTGCTTTAAATGAAATCGTAGAATTTATGATGACAGTACTTCTACCAAACACAAACGTTGGCGGATATGAAAACACAGCACTTGATCTTATTTCAAACTTTATCGGCGCAATTCTTGCCGTCTTTTATTTAAAAAGAAGAGAGAAATAAGTAAATAAACAAATTCCAACACATCCTTACATTCTCAAGTATTTAAGGATGTTATTGGCAAAAGATATGAAAATTATCGTTAAGAAAAAGCTGGATGCACAAGAAGTGAAAAGTGGTAGAATTTAATGATGAAGATTCTTACTGCGTTTGTTAAAATTCTTTCCTCAATTTTGCGAAGAGGGGGATTCTTTATTTTAATAATTCTTATTATCAATGAATTGTTGTTACTAGTATCTCTTTATCGCGGTACGACGCAACTTGGTTGGTCTTCTGGGCTAATGGGTATCTCTCTTCTTGTGGCGATTATTTTTATGATAAATTGGTTGAAAAATATACGAAGTGTAAATGCCCAAATTGAAAAGGACGGTGGAGATTTTAAATATGAAAATTATCGTTAAGGCTAAGCCCAATGCTAGGGAAGAAAAAGTGGTAAGGGTGAGTCAGCCGACTTTGGGTTTGGCGGGCGGTCGAGAACAAGATATTTACGAAGTTTCGGTCAAAGAGCCTCCGATTAACGACAAGGCCAACGTGGCCATCATTCGCGTACTCGCCAAGCATTTCAAGGTTGCTCCTTCACTAATTCAAATAGTGGCCGGGCGCAGGGCCAAGCGCAAAATTTTTGATATCGGGTTGTGATAGAATTTTCTTAAATGTTAAAGAAAGTAATACAAGCTTTTGTTTTTACAGCAATCTTTCTTATCGCTTTCTTGGCTACTGAATATATTCTTTCTATTTTCCAACCCGCTTCGTGTGAAAAACCGATTACCTATACGCTTGGCTCTTTTGATAAGCGCTTTGGTATTTCCCAATCAAATTTTCTCTCGGCTATGGCTTCGGCCGAGGCAATCTGGGAGAAGCCCCTAGGCAAAGAACTTTTCACTTATACACCAGAAGCGGGAGAGATTGCGGTCAATCTTGTTTATGATTATCGCCAAGAGGTGACCAAGACTCTTTCCAATCTCGAGGGCGTCGTCAAGACAGATCAAGCGACGTATAACGAACTTCAGGCCAGATATCTAAGTCTAAAAACAGAATACGAGACCGCCAAAGGTGTCTATAGTTCTTTAGTTGAGTCCTTTAACGAGAAAAGTAGTGTTTATGAAGACCATGTTGAAGCATGGAACAGAAGCAAAAGAAATTCTCAAGAGCAGTTTGACAAGCTTGAGGAAGAACGAATAAGTCTAGAATTTGATTTAAAAAAATTGAAGACTCTTGAGGGACAATTGAATACGGTGACGGATGAGATTAATTCTTTGGTGGAGACACTTAATCACATCGCTCAATCGCTTAATCTCAAAGTAGAAAAGTTTAATACCATTGGAGCTTCTCGCGGGGAATCTTTCACCGGTGGCTTGTACACGCAGAGTGAGGATGGGAGGAGTATAGATATTTATGAATTTAGTAGTCAGGATAAGTTAGTGAGAATCCTCGCCCATGAACTGGGGCATGCTTTAGGGCTGGAACATCTCGATGACACAGAGGCAATCATGTATTACCTTAATAAGGGTGAGGCTGGCGTTTTGACCAAAGCTGATCTCGCAGCGCTTCAAGCTCTCTGTTATAATGGGGATATTAAGAATTAATAAATAATTTATGGCCAAAGGAAATTTCCGTGAAAGAAAGGAGAAAAAGAAACCCAAGAAAGAGAAAGCTAAATAGTTATGGGAAAGATAAAAAGCTTTTTTCTTAGACAGGCTCTCAAAGCCAAGATGAAGGATGTGCCTGAAGCCGAGCAGGAGAAAATGTTCGCGCTTATGGAAAAAAATCCTGAATTTTTCAAGAAAATTGGAGAAGAGGTCAAAAGGAGAGTGAAGGCAGGCCAGAGTGAGATGGCGGCCACTATGGTGGTGATGCGTGAACATCAGGCAGAATTCCAGAGATTATCTAGATAAAAATGTTTTCAAAAAAAATCAAAAAAATTTTCATCCTTGTTGGTCATCCGGATATAGATAGTTTCAATTGCACCTTGGCTAGTGAATACGAGAAGGGGGCTTTAGAGGCGGGACACGAAGTGCGTCGGGTCAGTATCTCCCATATGAAATTTGACCCTATTCTTCATAGTGGTTACAGATTGATGCAAGATTTGGAACCAGATCTAGTCTCTTTCCAAGAGAATGTGCGTTGGTGCGACCATTTTGTTGTCCTTTATCCCTCGTGGTGGTCTACCATGCCCGCCTTACTGAAGGGTCTTTTTGACCGAGTTTGGCTTCCCGGATTTGCCTACAAGTTTACAAGCAATATCAGTTGGCAAAGGCTCCTGAAGGGCCGAAGTGCCACCATGATTGTCACCTCTGACACGATTCCCTTGGCCCAAAGGATTATTTTTGGAGATACCACCAATGAACTGAAAAGAGGCATTCTCTGGTTTGCGGGTTTTTCTCCCATTCGTGTTCACAAGTTTGGTTATCTAAAACACTTTGGAGGAACATGGAGACGCGAACGTCTCAAGCGCAAAGTTTACAATCTTGGTCGACAAGCAAAATAAATTTTTCTTCGTTCAGAATATATTTTTTTATGTCTAAACTTTCCGTCGGCATGGTCTGAACACAACAGGCAACTCTCCAGGGCAAGGCAGTCAGAAATTCATCCCATTCGCATTCTCCATAAAGTTACCCTCTCAATCACTTTTTAGACGTACACGCTGACCAATGGTAACGCGTGCAGTAAGCTCGATTCCTAATATTTAGCTCACACTAGCTCAAATTCAATATTTTTAACTAAAGCTAGTTTGGTGTATAGTCAGGACAATCTTAGCTATTATGCACAAAGATAAACAGAGGATTATTAAAAACAAAGCGCTTCCAAAATCCATAAGATCCGTGGTGCGCATGTACCCCTCCAACCAAGTCAACAGACTGTTTTATGGAGGGTTGCCCCATCTCGGGAATGCTCTTTTAGGCTCTTGGAGTTCTCCTGAAATACAAGAAGCAGCCAGAGCCTATGAGGATTACAGTCTTTCTTCGAACCTTCTTATAAAAGGTTTTAAAAGACCCACTTTAGACAAAGTAAGATTGGGCGGTGGGAGTCCTGCCCGTTTTAAACCTTTCGATAAATGCCTTACTTACATAAGGCACTCTTTAGAAAGTAGAGTACTTTCCGACTATCCGCTGGCCGCAGGCGATGATGCCGACAAAGCGCCTGTCATCAAATATTTCAAAAAGCTCTATTCCTTGAAAATAAATGAAAATAATATTATTTTCACACATTCTAGCACTCAAGCGTTCACGCTGGTTATGGAGGCGATATTGGACTATGGAGATGTGGTCTTAATGACGGCTCCGAACTACGGGCTTTTTACGTTTATACCAGAAAGAGCAGGGGGTCGGGTCAGGCTTTTGCAACTGACAAGTACAAATGGTTGGAAGGTTGATCCAAAGAAACTCAAGCGGCTTATTGTTGAAACGAATAATGAACTTGAATCAGATTATGATATAAATCGCGGGAAATACATTTTCAGGCGATCTGATTTGCCACCAAAGGTTGCCGCTTTTGTACATTTAAACCCGCACAACCCAACCGGTGTGGTCTATAGTCATATGGATAAATCGTTGCTGTCCGATATCTCCAATGTTTGCAACGAGACGGGCGTATTCATTGTTGATGATTTGGCTTATGCTGGTCTAGAATATGACAGAAATAATCCCGCGCTACCTATATGCAGTTTAAGTGGCCATTTTGATAATACAATAACGTTATACTCACTTTCCAAGTCTTACGGGTTAGCCGGCATTAGATCAGGTATGATAGTCGCTAACGAAATAATAAGCTCTCTGATACGCGATAGGATATTTCAAATATCTGACTCGCTGTCTTTATTGCAGTCATCAGCCATGAGTGCGGTTTTTTCATCAGAAGTGAATACAGTGAAAGAAAGAGAGGATTACCTTGCCAACATCACCAATACGTATTACCAAAAATACATTTTTGTAAAATCTATTATTGTGGGAGCCGATAATCTCGAAAAGCAAGAAAAGGCGTTGCTAGATAAAACTCTTAACGATATCAGGCTCAATATTGATAGTACCGAGTCCATGAACGGCATTAAGGATGTGAGTATAGCGCTTGAACCTGAGTCTGGTTTTTTTGTAGTACTGGATTTAAGCAGGTTGCTCGGAAAATCTTACAAAGGATTTAGAATTACTGATGACAAAACTATGCTGCAGTTCTTATATACATCAGGCAACATCAAAATTTTGCCGGGCAAAGCATTTTGTTGGAGTGATCGTGAGCAGCTTGTCGTAAGAGCAACTACTGCGTTAGAATACGATGATTTGTTAAAGTCCTTTTTGAGACTTAAGTCGTCTATAGAGCTATTAACATGAAAATATACATTGCTTCTTCAGAGAAGTATGTAGGAAAAATCCATGAAGATATTTATATGCGCGATGCGTGCAGAAACATGAGACTATTCTCAGAGATTGCAACCTTGAGCGATATTACAAATATTTCAGAATCTTCTGATGTGGTTATTTTAAAAAGTATATGGGGGTACCACCTTCACTACAAGGAATTTATCAAAGAAGTATCTCGTCTCAAGAAAAAAGGGGTCATACTAGTTAATGATTATAATTTTATTTTTTGGAACATCGATAAGTATAAATACCTGAATGAAATAAATCACATGAATGTGATACCGACAGCATCCCTGCAGTTAAATGGTCTCGACACAACTTCAGAAATCAACAGTGTGATTTCTGAAACTTGCAGAAGGTTTAATGCAGATACACTGATTATAAAGCCTAGTATATCGGAAAGTGGTTACCTGACTTTTAAGTATAATAAAAATAACAATAATGAAATGGTAGTCGCTGCTTTGTTTAATAATAGGCAGCTTAATTTTATTGCGCAGCCTTATAGATCTTCGGTCTCTGAGGGCGAGATATCGGTCATTATAATTAATGGTGTTCTCCTTTATGGGATTAAGAGGTTTCCTGGGATTTTCACTGATAAATTAGATCCGGTGTATTTAAATCTGTCGAATGTGCCAAGGACAATACAAAATGAAACTGTCGCTTTGAGAAACTTTTTTTTAAAACGGTTTCGGACGTTGCCTAATATATGCAGGGTCGACTTTGTGAGGGTCGATACTGGCTATGAGATTTTAGAAGTTGAGTTGATAGACCCCGATTTATTTTTTAGATATATACCGGAACACATGAAAGAAACTACTGTCTCCGCGCTTTATCAATCATTTACAAATCGATGAAGTTATTTTATACTCTTTTCTAATATGTATAGAAAAGGCGTATCTGCACTTATAATTAACGATAACAAAGAATTTCTTTTGATCAATCTGGAATCTTTTAAAGAGAAGTATTTTGCTATTCCTGGTGGTGGTGTTGAACAAGGAGAAACTTTAGAAAACGCCGTATATCGAGAGATATATGAAGAGTTGAATATAGGAGAAAAATCTCTACAATTCGTAGGTCAAAGCAATATCCCAATAAGATTTACATTCAAGGAAATTAAGATGACTCGTGATGGTAATAACTATGAAGGATCAGAGAGATACTTTTTCGGATTTCGCTTTGTTGGTACTAATAATGAAATAATACCAAGAGATGGGGAGGTAAGACTGTACAAGTGGACACCTTTTGCACAATTAAAAAAGTATTTGCTTTTTGATGATCAGTTAAGAGATACTCAGGATAAAATAAAAGAAATTTTCACCGACTTTAAAAAATAACCCCTTTTTCTAAATATTGGGTAGATAACTAGCAAGATTTTGTGTGATTTCCGAAGCAATAGGGAAATGTTTTGAGCTAAGCAAGATCCTCATATAATTAACACGTGTAAAAAGTGCTACACTCTCATTCTCTGCAAGTAGATCTTCCTTTTCAAGCGTTTTTTTTAAGTTTTGTATTGATTGTTCGGAATTAACAAAATTATTGAATTTTTCTGCGACATTTTGTGGAATTTCTTCTCCGCATAGCCACCCAATTTTCCCGATATCCGTAAGAATGGAAAAGTTACGTAAGCGGGCATCCCCAAAAGACAACCCATTATCTGTCGCATAAAGCTTCTCTTGGCATTCAAATTGTTCATCGTCTTTTAGTCGAACTCTTTCGTTAAAAAGAGCATTACCTGAATGTCTGTCTGTTTCATGAATGAGAATATCAAATAAAGCTAATGTGGCCATCATTTCTATTCTTGATTGTGATTTACTGCTATATTTATCCGGTTTTTTATAGGGGGACCACTCACCAAGAGTTTTAGCGTTTGGTATGAATAACTGAATACTACCCAATCCATGTTCGCCCTCCAAATCTCTAATCACGGTAAGTGGCACAAGATCTAGGTCTAGGTGCTGAGAAACAAGATAAGCCGCCCTCTCGCGTTTATAATAGGTGCCTGGCTTGATCTTTTCCCAGCCGGGGATGATCTTTTCTAAGCGGCGCGGTTTGTAAATTGCTAATTTGTCTTTAATTCCCATAATAAAAACACTTTCGTGCCCGGGAAGCTTTTCCGGTTGTCTGCTTATTTCTCCAACCCGAAGTTCTTCTTCATATAAGGAAAATTCTTCATTTGGTGCGACACTTTTTTCTTTGTAAAAACCTTTCCGCATCTTATTGATAATTTGAATTTTGTATTTTACAATATTAAATATGTTTGAGAATGTAGCAGATTTTACACACCTTCAAAAGAAAGGGCTACATTTGATCGATCGAAAGTTTGATGTCAACAAACCGACGCTTCTTTTTGTTGAAGAATATGAGAATACGCTCTCAAGGAAAGTGACATCAAACCAGACCATTAATCTTGTGTTGCTCAGATTTAAGCATAGCATGTTCTTTAGCCAGACCCATCTCGATGACACCGCTGGTATTCCTTGTTTTGTTTTTGACAAAACAGAATCTGTTGAACATATGGTTGAAAAATTCAAAAGATTCTGCGCCGAAAAAGAAATTGTGATTGATTACTTTTACAACGATTCTGAATATAATCAGGAGAATGTTCAGAAATTCGCTTTCTTGCTCAAACTCTCCGGAGCATTAGACAAATATCAAGCTCGTTGTGTGAGGGACAAAGTTATAATGAAAGATAAACTATTGGAACTGGGATATCGCACCATGCTCTATAAGGAGTTGCTTTCGATTGAAGACGCGCTTGAGTTTGCAGAAAGACGAGGCGGATTTCCGTTTATCGTAAAATGGCGAAAGGGACTATCCTCAAAGGAGGTGTATAAGATTGAGAATAAGAGGCAGTTGGAAGATCTTCATCTTGACTATCCCTCTCAGCGATTCATCGCGGAAACATACTGCCCATACCTGATATGGTGCTTTGACTCGCTTGTGCAGGACGGCAAGGTGGTTGGGACTTTTTTGACGTGGCTTCCTTATACTAATCTTAGCTTCGCCGAGAAAAAAGAAAAGTTCGCTCAAATCACAGTAAAGGAATACCCGAAGAATATCAAATTCGACGGAGGAAAAATAACTCAAAACCTTGTAAGTGATCTTGGCTTGAAGAACGGTTATATTCAAATCGAAATCTTCGTTGACCCTTACGGACAACCTACAATTTGTGAATTTGCGTGGCGAACTGCCGGAGAGCACATGTTGTCAAACCAGAGTGTCGCCTTTGACATCGATGTTTGCTCTTTGTTAGTTGACATTATGGTTGGCAGGAAAATTCAGCCTTTTCCCTCGAAAGGACTGATATGTGTTGGCGACATGTTCTTGCCCTTAACTGATGGAGTAGTGTCGAAGATTTCTTCGTATGATGATCTGAAAGAGCTCGATGGAGTCATTGATGGTAATATAAACTACCAAGTAGGGGATACTGTTCAATCAAAACGGCAATACACAAGTTGCGCCGGCTGGGTTCAGGTCACAGGGGAAAACGCAGATGAAGTTTTAAATAGGATGTTGGAGGTGTATAAACGATTTGAAATTGTGACAAGTTAGGCCCGATGTTTCTCCAACACATCATACGTTGGAGTAATCTGAGTTTAGCAAAGAAAAGCCCGCACAATGATTTGTACGGGCGTTCTATAACATCCGAAAGACCTTAATATTGTCTTCCGCCTCCACCATATTTCGAGGTCGATGAATGATGTTTCTATAACACCTGATGCCTTCAGTTATGAACGGCCCCTGTTCGCCGAATTCAAAACGTATACTGCCCGGAGCGCAGTCAGCAGGGTCTAGTTTGGTGCCTGTTATTTGAAGAAGCACATCGACGGCGTCTTGGCCTGTAACCAGTCCCACTTCAGCCAAGGCATTCTTAAAAGGCCGGAAAACAACGTCTCGATATTTTTCGGCTAGATCAGAATATATAATCTCCAGTGCCCACTTAGGTATCACGAGGTTTTTGCTTTCTGTGATAGTAAGTCCGGCGCTTTCAATCATTGCCCTAACTTCTTTGCGAAACATTAGACCATGAGGTTTAATGATGTAAGCACTAGTTTCCAATTTGCCACCTCCAATTTGATAGACAAAGACCACTAAACAAAATTCCTATCCAACCGATGTATATAATACATCATTTTTTGAGAATTAGCAATATGTGCAAAGTTCTTAGAATTGGATCAAATACTTCAAGGTTGCCTATAGAAGATATGTAAAAGAGCAAAAGCCGCAGCCCCTGTGCGGCTTGAATTTTAAGTAAAAAAAAGCAATAGTGGGTTCAATGCTAAAGATAGGAATTGTCGGCCTGCCAAATGTGGGGAAGTCCACGCTCTTTAACGCCCTGACTAAAAGAAGCGTGCCGGCGGAGAATTATCCTTTCTGTACCATCGACCCTTCTGTTGGGGTGGTGCCGGTGCCAGATGAGAGGCTAGATAAACTCTCGGCTTTAAGCCAGTCAAAGAAGACTATCCCTGCCGTGGTTGAGTTTGTAGATATCGCGGGGTTGGTGAAAGGGGCTTCAGAAGGGGAGGGTTTGGGTAACAAATTTCTTTCTAACATTCGTGAAGTGGATGCCGTGATTGAAATGGTCAGAACTTTCGAAGACCCAGACATTATCCATGTGCATGAGAAAATTGACCCCCTCTTTGATATTGAAATTATAAATATGGAACTTGAAACAGCTGGCATTAATAAGCCAACTCTTTACGTATTAAATACTTCAGAAGTTAGCGGACAAATTTCACAAGAATTTAAATCAAAAATTCCCGGTCCCTACTTAGAAATAGATCCAATCTTCGGCACAGGACTTGATAAGTTAATAGTTGAGGCCTACAAACTTCTTGACCTCATCACTTTCTTCACCACGGGAGTTGATGAGTCGAGAGCCTGGACTACGCGTCGTAACTCTACTGCCCCAGAGGCTGGCAAGGCCATTCACACAGATTTCCAAGAAAAATTTATCCGTGCACAGGTTATTTCATATGAAAAGCTTATTGAAGCTGGTTCATTGGTTAAAGCACGCGAAAAAGGCTGGGTTCGCATCGAAGGCAAGGAGTATATAGTCCAAGATGGAGATGTAATTGAGTTTTTGATATAATGGTTCGATAAGCTCACCATAAATAAACTATGAACACAAAAATAACTGCCAAAGATTTCTTTTTACACATAGCGGTCATTGCTCTTTTATACACGGGGGCGGTAGCGTTACTTAATATTTTATTTCGTGTGATTAACGTTGCCTTTCCTCAAGTCGCCTCATACAACTACTATGATTCAACCTCCATTAGTTTGCCAGTCGCCACACTGATAGTAGCCTTCCCCCTTTTCCTCTTCCTGGCCAATATCCTTCGCAAGAGTTATGTAGCAGACCCAAGCAAAAGAGAATACTCTGTACGCAGAGGACTTATTTATCTAACTCTGTTTATCGCCGGGGCGGTGCTGGCTGGTGACTTGATCACTCTCATCTACTTTTTCCTTGACGGACAAGAATTGACGACTGCATTCTTGCTTAAAATTCTTTCCGTACTAGTAGTGACGGGTTCTATATTTGGTTACTACTTGGATGACCTAAGGGGGCGATTGGATGCTCGGAAAAATATCTGGAGGATAGTTTCCGTAGTTCTTGTGGTGGGCTCTATCGTGGCGGGCTTCAGCGTACTTGGTTCTCCACAAACACAACGCCTAGTTAGATATGATTCTCAAAAGGTTTCTGACCTCCAGAATATTCAATGGCAGATTGTAAATTACTGGCAACAGAAGGGCTCCATCCCCACAACTCTAGCTGAACTGGGGGACCCTATTTCTGGTTTTAGTAATCCATTGGATCCTCAAACAAAAACGTCTTATGAGTATGAAAAGACGGGCAATGTTTCCTTCAATCTCTGCGCCACGTTTAACAAATCTTCGAAAGCTGGTGAAGGCGCGCCTAGCCTTGTAACTTATCCAGAATCAAGAGATAAACTCGGAGACAATTGGCAACACGAAGCTGGTCGACAATGTTTCGAACGCACTATTGATGCGGAACTTTATCCGGTAAGACCTAAGTAAACGTTTCGCAAGATAAAACGAAAAACACATATGTTTTTCTTTTTTATTTTGCTACGCTATTCATATGGCGAAAGAGTACGACCCTAAAGAAATAGAAGGTAAGTGGCAGAAAATTTGGTCTAAAGATAAGCTCTACCAAGCCGAAGATTTTTCCCCGAAGCCTAAATATTACGTATTAATAGAATTCCCATATCCCTCCGGTGATGGATTACACGTCGGCCATGTTCGTAGTTATACGGCTCTAGATGCTTTGTCTAGGAAAAGGAGGATGGAGGGTTTCAATGTTCTCTATCCTATTGGTTGGGACGCCTTTGGTCTACCGACAGAAAACTTTGCTATCAAAATGGGTAAGGACCCGCGGATAGTGACGCAAGAAAATACCGATACCTTCCGCAAGCAGATACAGGCTTTGGGAATTTCTTTTGATTGGTCTAGAGAGATAAATACGACAGACCCAAAATATTATAAGTGGACGCAATGGTTATTTTTAAAATTTCTTGAGAAAGGTCTAGCTTATAAAGCGCGCATTCCGATAAATTGGTGCCCGAAGGATAAGATTGGTCTTGCCAATGAGGAGGTGGTGGACGGATGTTGCGAGCGTTGTGGTACAGAGGTGGAACAGGTCGAGAGAGAACAGTGGATGCTTGCCATCACTAAATACGCCGATAGACTCTTTGATGATTTAGAAACAGTAGATTATCCAGAGAGGGTAAAAGTGCAACAGAGAAATTGGATAGGCAAGAGCGAAGGCGTGCTTATAAAGTTCGACCAATATGAAATTTTCACCACGAGACCTGACACTATCTACGGCGCAACCTTCTTAGTAAAGTCAGGGAAAGAAGATAAGTTTACCGGTGAGTACGTCACTAATCCGGCAACGGGAGAAAAGATTCCTGTCTGGGAGGCAGAATATGTTTACTCTGATTATGGCACCGGCGCCATCATGGGAGTGCCGGCCAGTGATGAACGAGACCGAGCTTTTGCTATAAAATACAATTTACCTATTAGAGAAGATTATAAGCAAGCTGGTTTCGAAGACTTTGGTAAAAAAATTACCAAATACAAACTCCGAGATTGGGTCTTCTCTAGACAGCGTTATTGGGGGGAGCCCATTCCTGTTATTCATTGTGAAAAATGTGGCATAGTGCCTGTTCCTGAAAAGGATTTACCAGTAGAACTACCAAAGGTAGAGAATTATAAACCGACAGATACGGGCGAATCGCCACTGGCCAATATTAGTGACTGGGTCAATACCAAGTGCCCCAAGTGTGGTGGGCAAGCCAAGAGGGAGACTGATGTCATGCCCAACTGGGCCGGTTCCTCTTGGTATTTCTTGCGTTATTGTGATGACAAGAATGACAAAGAGTTTGCTTCTAAAGAAAGTTTGAAGTATTGGATGGGGCCCATTCGTCGCCATGCTCCTCAGGTCGACTCCTTCGGAGTCGACTGGTACAACGGCGGGATGGAACATACCGTTCTACACCTCCTCTATTCTCGTTTTTGGAATAAGTTTCTTTTTGATCTTGGTTTGGTGCCAACAAGCGAGCCGTACAAGAAACGCACTTCTCACGGACTGATTCTTGCCGAAGGTGGAGAGAAGATGAGCAAGTCTAAAGGCAATGTGGTGAACCCGGACACGATAATCAAACACTTCGGTGCCGACACTCTCCGTCTCTATGAGATGTTTATGGGTCCATTCGAACAATCAATAGCGTGGAGCGAGGATGCTCTCGTTGGCCCACGCCGGTTTCTGGAGAAGGTTTGGAAGATAGGGGGTCGGATACAATTGTCTGCTCACGGACAGGCATCGGGAGATTCGCGACCAATTGCATCCGACCTTTCTCTTCTAGGTCATCAGACTATAAAAAAAGTTTCGGAAGATATAGAAAATATTAAATTTAATACCGCGGTCTCCTCTCTCATGGTCTACGTCAATGCGTTGGAGAGACAAAAGGATGTTTCGCAGAAAGAGTTTGAAATTTTGTTACTTTTGCTGGCGCCCTTTGTGCCTCATATTTCTGAAGAACTCTGGCATTTAATTGGGCACCAAGATTCTATACACAAACAGAGTTGGCCAACCTTTGATCCAAACAAAATAGAAAGCGAAGAAATTATTTTAGCTATCCAAGTCAATGGCAAGGTTCGTGCCAGTCTCAAGGTTTCTGTCAATGACGGCGAGGAGGAGGTCAAAGCTAGGGCTCTCTCCCTGCCAGAAGTTCAAAAGTGGCTTGTGGGTAAGGCGCCGAAGAAGGTCATAATTGTACCGAAAAAGATCATTAGCATTGTGACCACCGTCAAGACGGGCTAAGCTTGACACACGTTTGGATAGGTGATACAAATAGGAGTAATAATTGTATGAACAATAAGGTCACCCTAAGTTTCAAACCAAAAGAGGTCACCAAACGTCTTTTAGCTGTCATTTCCAAACGTGGTCAGGACGTTTTAATAAGTCGCTACGGACTGGGGTCAAAGACGGGCAAACTCACTTTAGATACTATTGGCAAGAAATACGACATCACTCGTGAACGTGTTCGACAAATTGAGAATCACTCTCTTATTTCTATTCGCAAGTCCAAAGCTTATAAAGATGCCGAGCCAATTTTTGCAGAACTTAAAAATCTTATCTCAAACTTGGGTGGCATTATCTCTGAAAAAGATCTTTTGAATTATTTGAGTAAAGATGTAAGCACTCAAAATCATTTTCACTTCTTCCTTGTTTTAGGTGAAGGATTTAAACACGAGAAGGAGGATGAGGAGTTTAAACATCACTGGCATGTGGATGCTGAATTGTCTGACAAGATTAAAGGAGCTCTTCGCAAACTTTATTCTAAACTCTCTGATGACGAATTGGTTCTTGAGGGGGACCTCATCGATTCTTTCCTCGAAGAGATCAAAGATTTGAATGACAAATACAAAAACGAAGAGGTTATCAAGCGTTGGCTCTCTCTTTCTCATAAAATTGGCAAGAATCCACTAGGCGAATGGGGTCGCTCTTCTTCTTCAAATGTTAATGCCAAGGGTGTGCGAGACTTCGCCTTTCTTGTTATAAGAAAGCATGGCTCCCCAATACACTTTAAAGAAGTTGCCAAGGCTATCACCCAATATTTCGATAGGAAGGCTCATGTCGCCACTACTCACAATGAGCTTATTAAGGACCCTAGATTTGTTTTAGTCGGTCGCGGGCTCTATGCTCTCTCTGAATGGGGCTACATGTCCGGTGTTGTTAAAGACGTTATCCACAAAATTATTGAAAAAGAAGGTCCTTTGAATAAAGAGAAAATCCTAGAAAAAGCTCTAAAGGAGCGTTATGTCAAAGAAAATACCATTCTTGTCAATCTCCAGAATCCTAAATATTTCAAAAAAGATCGGGACAATCGATACCATAACGTGTAAAATGTAGTGATGATTGAGGAATTCATTTCTCTTTTCCAAACTGAATTTTATATCAAGATTTGGGGCTATATTTCCGCCACATGGCCCATTTGGATGCCTCTTTTTTTCGTAAATCTTTTTTTGAATACCTGGGTTACCTATAGGCGTCGAACATGGATTAATGAACAAGGTAGCGTTCTTTTGGAAATCAAACTTCCTAAAATTATTGAAAGGTCGCCGGCCGCCATGGAGGTCGTGTTAAGTGGTCTTTTTGATCCCACTATGGGTTCTCTTATAGACAACTATATCAAGGGTCGAGTGAGAGACTGGTTTTCTTTAGAAATAGTTTCTTTGGGTGGAGAAGTAAAATTTTTTATCCGAGCACTCAAGAAGTGGCACAAGACTATAGAGGCAAGAATCTATGCAGAATATCCCAATGCGGAGGTTTTTCTCGTAGATGAGAAGGATGATTACGCATTGAAGGTTAACTACGATCCGGAAAAAATCAATATGTTTGCCGCCATGACCTCTCTTAATAAGGCAGATGCCTATCCCATAAAGACTTATATTGATTATGAGCTCGATAAGGGGGGGAAGGAGCAAGAAGAAATTATTGACCCCATTATGCCTGTTTTAGAGTACCTTGGTTCTATCAAGCCGGACGAGCAGATTTGGTTTCAGATTCTGATACAAGGCCACCGCAAGGAAGGTCTTGCCGATACGCGTATTATTCCCAAAGGAGATTGGAAAGAGGGTATTAAGGATGAAATCAGAAAAATTATTGAGAAAGAGTCGTTTGTTAAGCCCTCTAAATCAACAGACAAAGACCGTTCCGCGCCAGCGATGATGACGTTCCTCACTACCACTCAAACTAAAACTATTGAGTCTATTGAGCGCAATGCCGGTAAGCTTGCCTTCGATGCCATGATGAGAGTTTTATACATAGCTCCAAAGGACACGTTCGACGGCGGAAGAATAGGAGGCACCCTAGGAAGCCTGCGTCAGTTCGGTTCTGAAAATCTTAATGGCATTAGACCGGTTTGGCTTTCTAGCAAGAGTTATCCTTGGGAAGACTTTCGTGATATTAAAAGAAGAACTAGTTTGCGTAAACATCTCAATGCTTATAAGCGTCGCTCCTTCTTTAATGTTCCCTATAAACACTTGAACGCTAAACCATATATCCTCACTACTGAAGAACTGGCAACCCTCTTTCATCTTCCAGGTTCAGCCATTACTACTCCCACTCTTACTCGGGTACCTTCCAAGAAGGGCGTCGCCCCTTCTAACCTACCCATGTAAGCATTATGGGTACTGAATTTCTAAAAGATAAAAAAATTTATCTAGCCGTGAGCGTGGCGGTTATCTCTCTTTTTTTACTATTCACTATTTCACCCCCCGTATCCTTCCCTTCGAACTCCATCATCACTGTTTCAGAAGGGACTGGGCTCTACACTCTTTCTCTCAAGCTCGATGATACTCATGTGGTACGTTCACCATTTTGGTTCCGTATTTTTGCCATCACTTTGGGTGGAGAGAGGGATATGAAGGCGGGGGAGTATTACATGTCTAAGCCGGAAAACTCTTTTGTTATCGCGTGGAGAATATTTCACGGTGACTATGATATTGAGACCCTAAAGATTACTATTCCTGAAGGGTTTACGGTTCAGAAAATTTCAAATCTTTTTGACGAGAGGTTCTCTCTCTTTGACCATGCTATTTTTGAATCCATCGCCCCTGAAGGCTACCTTTTCCCCGACACTTATTTCGTCCCAGTTTCCACTACTGCAAGTTCGGCTATAAAAATGTTTCGTGATAATTTCGAGCATAAGCTTGAACCTCTTGAGAGTAGTATAAAAGCTTCCGGCAGAACTTTTGAGGAAATCATCATCATGGCCTCTATCTTAGAAAGAGAAGTTGTATCAGAAGAAGATAAAAGAATCGCTTCCGGCATTCTTTGGAAACGTTTGAAGCTCGGCATGCCTCTTCAGGTGGATTCTGATCCCGACACTTACAAACACAAAGGATTCCCGCCAGAGCCTATTTCCAATCCGGGATTAGAAAGTATCGATGCGGCGCTTTTCCCGACATTATCGCCTTACCTGTATTTCTTGACAGGCGATGATGGTGCAACGCATTATGCCAAAACTTTTGAAGAACATAAAAGCAATAAATTAAAGTATTTAAAATAGAATGAAAAAAACTGCCCGTCGCCACTTTTATATTATTCGAGAAACGCAGAATACAGCTACCGATTACGCATACTTTACACGCTGTACTATGCAAAAAATGACTTTTAGCAACGCAATATCGTGAAATAACTAGATTCTTTTGTGTAATTCACGGTTATTTGACAATAAGAGTTAACTTTACTATACTTGGCTTATATGGCTAGAACACTAAATATATACAAAAAAATAATCGAACTCCGCGGGCGCTATTATCAAGCTCTACCAGGAAAAGAGTCATTGCTCAAGATGATCTCGGAGGCGGAAATTCCGGAGCAGGTGTACAACTCCAACGCTATCGAGAACAACACTCTTTCACTGGAAGAGACGGAAAAAATTCTTCTTCAGATTGATTTGGACCGGTATATTTCTGAACGGGAAATATTCGAAGCGAAAAATCTCGCACGGGTAGTTGAATACATCGACAAACGTGCGAAAGAGCAGGAGCTTAACGAGGAGGTTATTTTGTTTTTACATAAAATGCTCATTTCCAATATCCGTGATGAAATCTCCGGAAGATTCCGCCAAGGTGAAGAGCGTGTACGCGTGGGTACGCATATCGCGCCTCACGCATCAGAAATTCCCGAACTCATGAAAAAGATGATTGCGGAATACAATGCCTCGAGCCACGAGCATATCGTGCGGAGGATCGCCCGTCTGCATCTGGCCTTCGAATGGGCGCATCCATTTATTGACGGCAACGGCCGGATTGGTAGGGCGATCAACAACTATTTGCTTATCCGTGAAGGCTATGTACCCATCAACATCAAATTTATCGATCGCGCCAGATACTATGACGCATTCAAAGAATTCCAAACGAATAGCAAAACGTCAATCATGGAAGAAATAGTCGGTCGTGCGCTTACTAACAGCTATCACAAGCGGTTGGCGTATTTGGAACATAAGAAAATCGTAACGCTTTCCGAACATGCCAAAAACAGTCGTCTATCCCACTCCAACGCGCTCAATAAAGCCAAACGCCAAACCATAGAGGCATTTATCGAAAAGGGTGATTGGAAGATCGGAGAGGAGTCTTTGAATGACCCAGAAGAACAAAACTATGCCAAAGGTTTACATTGAGCAATTTATAGTGAGCAACGTCGAACTAAGTCGAAATAAAATCGGCATTCCCATTTATTATCGTTTGGTAGACAAGCAAACTTACAAAGGTAAATTTGCGACAGCTGGCCACGTAAAACTTCACAATATTTTTGACGACTATAATCTATCCAAACTTGCTTTATTCACTACGCAGAAGCAAAAATTAACGGAGTCAGAAGTGGTGATTGATCGAGCCGATCGGAGAATGTATAACGGCGATTATTTCAGTAGTTTTGATGAATATTTATTCGAACGTGTTAATACCAAGACGATTAAACGGATAAAGCATATCACACACGTTAATTCAGAGTATGTGAACGCGATGCAATTATCTGACCTTGTGAGTGGGGCCATTAAAGATTATTTCACCGGGAAAAATAAGGACTTGAGAAGGGTGATTGATAAGAAGTATCTATACAAGATATGGTAAATACCAAAAGAGCGGGCCCTAGACCTAGGACACGCTCTTTTGGTACAAAGCCCTTAGAAACAGGGCTTTATCACTCGCATTTCTATGTTAGCAGATTCGGGATAAAAAAACAATGAGCTGGGGATAATTCAAAAAACATAGATATAGACGGAAAACTTTACTAAAATTACCAATATGGAAACCGAATCAAAACAACCCCATACCAGTTCGCTACGGGGCAGGCGAAAGGTCTTTGTGGGGCTTTCTGGCGGAGTGGATTCAGCTGTTTCGGCCGCCTTGCTCAAAGAGCAAGGCTTCGATGTCACTGGTGTTTTCATAAAAGTCTGGCAACCCGATTTTTTACCATGCTCTTGGCGAGAGGAGCGACGTGATGCTATGAAGGTGGCCATTGCTCTCGATATCCCATTTCTATTTTTTGACTTTGGAGAAGAATATAAAAAGGGCGTGGTAGATA
>Ga0210044_10004152_pt1 | contig 20345 bp, 14 predicted proteins | sample CryGey13umfilter_2_FD_183959 | JGI IMG/M metagenome (GOLD analysis project Ga0210044, IMG submission 183959) | Groundwater microbial communities from aquifer in Utah, USA - Crystal Geyser 4/9/14 3 um filter (SPAdes) (version 2) | ecosystem: Environmental > Aquatic > Deep subsurface >... | reverse complement strand
TGATGGCCATTACAAAGTTCCAGCCGCCTCCCACCTACGCTATGCCGGTGATTGAGGATAAGCGGACGAAGCAAAGTGTCTTTAATCCTATCTGGCTGAAGTGGTTTTTAGACCTGAGCCAGAATCTAGGGACTACAGGAGCTGGTTCTGGTTCTGGCAGTGTTACTTCTGTGAGCCTAAGCCTCCCGTCGCAGTTTAGCGTGTCCGGCTCCCCTGTTACAACTACGGGGGTGCTTACCGCAACTTGGGCCACACAGGCAGCAAACAGGTTTTTCGCGGGGCCAGCGACAGGCGCGGCGGCAACACCTACTTTTCGTGCCTTGGTTGCAGCTGACACTCCAGACCTCGTACCTTACACGACGCCTGAGGATGCAAACACATGGACAGGTTTCGCAGACCCTGCGAGCATAGTGCAGAGCTACGACAGCACAGCACGTACGATCACGATTACTGCGCCTCCAGGAGAGTTAGTCTACTACTGGCAGGGGCATAAGCGCACCTTAGGCGACGGGACAACCTGGACTTCCTCCGCGCACACTGCTACCAATGGAGGCTGGTTTTTGTTGTCTACAGACGGGACTAATATCACATGGTCTTCGGTTCCGTGGGAGTTCTATGACTTCATGCTCGCCTTTGTTTACTACGGGGTTGCTGATAAGTTCTCTCTTCGAGAGACACATGGGCTGATGGACTGGAATGCCCACCAGGAGTTTCATGAGACTGTGGGAACTTACTTAGCTTCCGGCGGAGACCTAAGCGGATACACCCTGTCCTCCACCGTTGCAGCTAATCGCAGGCCTATGGTGTCTTCAACGGTGGTTAAGGATGAGGACCTCCTATCCACTAATGCTACCTTGACTTCCTCCCTGTACACCAAGACCTTTCTGGCGGGGGCGGGGACTAATAACTTCACAGTTGAGACTGCCGACATAGTCCCTTTGCTCGGCAACAACCCGTACTGGAATCAGTTCACAGGCGGCGCATGGGTGCAGACCTTGATGGTCAATAACACGTACATGTGCGTGTGGCTTATAGCCGTGCCTTCTGCTGCGGACACTACGAGCCAAAAGTATCGCTATATCTGGATGCAGGGGCAGGAGAATGGGACGTTACTAGCAATGCAGGCTAAGACCCCCACTGACCTGAACAAGGGCTCCTTTACAAACCTCTTCACGGAGTTCGTGTTCATAGGTAAGTTAATTCTGCGGTTCACTGCAGCCAACTGGACAATTGTGCAGGTGGACAAGTTGACCGGCACACGAGTTAACCAAGGCGTTACGTCGTCTGGGTACCTCTCCTCGGTTACAACTGATACAACCCTGAGCGGGGCAGGTACAGGCGTGTCCCCGCTAAGCGTGGTGAAGTCACCTCCTGTCACGATTGCAGCAGATTACACAGTGCTGAGTACTGACCAGTGGATCATCAATAATAAAGCATCCGCCTGCGTGCTGACGCTTCCTTCTGCTGCTACCTGGCCGGGGCGTGCTATCACTGTGCAGAATTACCAAGCTTTCACTGTTACGTCCGCGTCAAGTAATGTAGTTCCCGAAGGAGGCGGCGCTGCAGGTACAGCAATCCTGCTTGGTGCCACAGGTAGCTGGGCTACACTAGTCTCCGACGGGACTAATTGGGTGATAATGCAAGCAGCTGGTAATAGTTTATTGCTAGAGTAACGACATTTACTAACAAACGAAGGAGCTTTATGAGCTACGGATCAGATTCTTACGGCGGCGCCGCAGAAGGCGTAAACGGGGCAAGCTTTGGAGGGAGCACTTCTTCCGGCGGTGGCGGAGGCTGGGCTAACTACGGCCTGCCCGATACTAATTTCTCGAACCAAGGATTGACTGCTCAGCCGGATACGTCGCCTGGGTATAGTTTCGGTTCGCAGCCTGGCTACGGCATCAACCCAGGCGGGTACGACATTAGCGGGGGGCTAGGCAGCCAGGTCTCTGGTATGCAAGGCTACGGGGACTATGGGCTGACTCCGGATTACGGGCTGACTTCTCAGTTCAGTCTTGGTCAACTTGGCCAGGCGAACTACGGCTTCCAGCCCTCCGGCTACGAGGGGATGCAGGCGCAGGTTAGCGGACCCGCAGCTGGGTACGGGCTGAGTACCCCCCAGGCAAACAACGGTTTTGGAGCACGAGAGGAGCCTGGGTTCTGGGGGTCAAAGGCGCAAAAGGTTATGAGTATGTTTGCGCAGCTGAACCCAGTGACGAGTCTAATCAATGGCGGGCTGCAGATTGCGAATGCACAGGATCCGGTGAAGGCAGGGGTACAGGCTCTGCTTGGGACCTTGGGGCCAGTAGGCCAAGTGGCGAACATTAGCTACGGAGCTGCTACATCCAAGAACCCTGCGGGCTACCTTGCAGGGACTGCAGGGATGACTGGCGCTGGAATGGTTGGCGGGGCTATCGCAGGTTCGGCAGGCGCCCAACTCGGCCAGGGTCTTATGGGCGAGGCACTTGGGCAGGCAGGTCGGCAGGAAGCTAGCATCGGGCCGTTTGGCTCTGGCAGTCCGATGGCAGCGGGCATACAATCAGCTCAGGCAGGCGGTGGGCAGGCGGGTTCGCAGCAAGGCGGTGGTGGGCGAGACTGGACGGACACGGCGTTGAAAGTCGCGTCAGGGCTATATGGTATGTACCAGGCGAATCAGCAGAAGCAGCTAGCACAGCAGGCCATTGGAGGGTCGGCTCCCTGGACAGCCCAGGGCGGGAATGCTGTAGCAGGCCAGGAATTACAGCGCGTGATTCGAGGCGACCTAGCAAGCGACCCAGGGTTTAAGCTGGCGCAGCTAGCCGCAGCTCGCACATCGGCACAGCAGCCCGGCGGGTTCGCAGCATCTGCAGCAGCTAATGCAGCTCTGCGGTATCAAAACGAGCGGATACAGACTCTTGGCGCGCCAGCTGGTGTCGGGTTTAACCCAGCGGCGGGATACCAGACGGCGCTGTCTGGCCAGCAGCAAGGTATTAACACAGCGATGGCGGGGATGGCGGAGATCGGAGCCGGTGCGACGGGCAACACTTCCGGCACAGGCATAAACACTATGCCGCCTTGGTTGCAGCAGTACTTGATCAACAACAATATGAGGGGTGGTTAAAATGCCTCTATATGGAGCCACAGCTGGCATACTGGCCCAGCAAGAAGCTAATCGACAGTCCCTAGATGCGGGGTTAAGCGCCCAGCAAAAGATCGGGGATCTGGCGATGCTGCCCGCGAAGTTTATGAAAGGCGTGGCTGATGCTAGGCTAAGTGAAGCACAGGCCACCTCAGCAGAGTTGGGGGCGCAGGCAGCCCAGACTTTGCAGATGACGCAGATGCGGTACCTGGAGACGCGGCGGGAAGCGGCGGCGCGCAAGCAGTTGTCCGACGCAGCAGCGGCTTCGGGAAAGTTGGCTACGGTTGCAGACCTGCCCGGCAGCGGTTCCGTTACGCAAGCTTCCCAGGCGGAAGATCTGGAAAAGTTTGCAGACTTTGCTTCGGACACGCTGCCTCCGGTTGCCTTGGCTAAGGTGCGCGGAGAGATCGCTACGATCCGGCAGCGGGAAGCGGCCGGAGCTGCAAGCAACGCGTCTGCGGGGTTGAATAACTACAAGCAAGAAGTCGCACGGTTCGAGACCGTCGGGAATCTAGCAGGCGCTGCGGCTCTTAGCGAAGCGAACTATCATGCCATGATGATGAGCCCTCAGCGAGCGCTGCTGCCGAAAGAGCTGACGGGGAACTATCGTACTGACGCACCGGTACTTCGGATGATTGAGCAGGCTAGTCAAGACTCGATCAAGCGCGCGAAGCTTAATCAAGACATACTAGACGCGGAGTCGAAGCGGCGGCTAGACCAGGCGAACCAGGGGCGAGTTGCTGCGACGATTGATAATCTAAAACTGCGCAAGACTCAGCTTACTCAAGATATTAGCATGGCTACGAAGTCTGGCGGGAAGTACAGCCCTGAGGCGATCGAGCTGAAGAAGGCTCAGATTGCTAATCAGAAGAGCCTGCTGGAAGCACGCAACCAGAAGACGGCGCCTCCGATGCCACTTGATCCGGCTTTGATTGAGGTTGGTAAGACCTATACTGGTGCAGGTGGAGTGAAGTATGACATTGTGGGCCTAGACGCGAAAGGGCTGCCGATTGGCAGGCTTCACGTCCAGGGGGCGTTTACCGAACCCGCGGAAGCTGCCGCTCCAGCCGCAGATGCTACTGACTACGCTGACGTAACCGAAGGAGAGAGCAATGGCCGATACGACTAATGGGGCAGCGTCTTGGGCGCAAATGACTGGGGCGTCTGCGGATGCCGCGCCGACAGCAGAGACTACGCAAGGCGGTATTAGCTGGGAGCAAATGTCCGGGCAGGCGCCGGCTCCGAGTGGCTGGGAGAAGTTCAAGGGGCTGCTGGCGCAAGGAGAGACTGTTCTTGGCGCGCCGAAGGCCCTGCAGGGGGTGCAACAGATCGGCCAGGAAGTAAAGGCCCTGACAAATATGCTCGTCGGGATACCTGGAGGAGTTGCTGGCGTGGGCATGGATATTGGCTCGCGGATTAGCTCCTTGGCCATCGGCGAAGATGCGAAGTCAGCTGGGGTACGGGCCAGGCAGACCGCGGAACATACAAACGCACTCTGGGGTAAGGTGACTGGGGCGCTGGGTCTGACGCAAGACGCCAGCGGCTCCAACATCGAGCGGCTGATGACGCAGGGAATCGAAGCGACGGACGTAGGCGGGAGTAAGCTTGAGGCTGCTACAGGAGGCGTGCTGACAAAGGAGACTGTGCAGTCTGTTCGGGATACGCTGCTGAATGCCCTGGGAGTTAAAGGGTTAGGAAAAGCGCCCAAGGCACGCCCGCCTAAGCCAGGACAGGGGACGATGGATGCGCTGACGGCAGACCAAGCCATCCGGGATTCGAAGGCTAGGGTGGCGGAGACTGCTAAGGCTAAGGTCATGGAAGAAGTAGCCGCCGCTACAGCGAAGGCAGAGACGGTGGCGAAAGTCTACGAGGAAGCAACCAAGACGCGACACCCACTGGATGAAGCGTGGGCAGGAAAGACTAAAGCGCCTGCGCCCGAAAGCCCTGCATGGGATACGATGGTCAAGGGGCTGGTAGAACCTGAACCTGTCCCGGCGCCACAAGGTCCGGGCTTGACGCCGAAGACTCGCCTGGCTGAGCCGACTGTCCTGGGCCAAGGGCCGGATCTGGTTGTTACTGGAATGGAGAAGCTTCGCAAGGGCTTGCTGCTAAGCAACGCAGAAGCGAAGGCCATACGTCGCCTGGGGCAAGGGGAGTCTCTGCTGGCCGTGGAGCCAGTGGCGCCTCCCCGTGCTACGTTTGGGGAGCGGTTAAGCACCCCGCTGCCTGAGCGTGGCCCAGGCGTGGTTCCGAAGACTCGCTTGGCAGAAGGGACTGTGCTAAGCAAAGAACCTCCAGTCGCAGTCGCGGAATTACATGGCGTAGTCGAGCGCCTGGTTGACACCGGCTTAGCGAAGTTGCAGCGTGGCGAACTGGTGTCGTCTGCGGAAGCGAAGGCGATCCGTGCACTGAAGCCACTGCCAGATCAAGGCGTCATCGTTGGCCCGAACGGGAAGCCTTACTTCCAACGCGGTGCAGTTGATCCGAGCTTGCTCAAGGTCCTTGGACTCATGGGCGTAGGCGCTGTAGCAGGGACGGCAATCTATAACTGGTTTCAATCTCCGGGCGGATTATCCGGAGATAACGCGGGCCAATTAAACCCCCCAAGTTTATCAACCGAGCAGGCCGCCGGTCTTGCTGCTGGCCTCATGGGAGCTACTGTGTTACGCAAAGCGCCAACCGTTTTTGACAAGATGCCGACCGCTGGCTTGATCGAAGCAATGAAGGCAGGCGGACGCGAGGCCGAGGGCGCAGCGCGGGCGATTCATGACTCTACTCGTAGCCATCTTGAACGCAGCCTGTGGTCTTACAAAAACACCATCGACGTTGAAGGCGTAGTGCAGGAAGCCTACGCCAAGACCTTTGAGGCTATGAAGAATGGAGAGTTTCGCGGGGACGCCAAGCCTTCCACGTACCTGTACATGGTCGCGCAGAACTTGGCAAAGAACGCTGTGCGGGACAGGAAAACTTCCCCCGACGCTACCTCCTCTTCAAGCGTGATGAGCCCGGATGGGGAGCCGATTGATATTGCAGAGACCCTGACTAGCGAAGCAATCCGCACTCCGGAGCAGCTGCTGCAGAACCAGCAGATGGCGGAGCGGATGCAAGCGTCGCTTAACAAGCTCCCTGAGGATCAGCGCACGGCATTCAGCATGGCCGAGATCGAAGGTATGCCGTACCAAGAGATTGCGGATCAACTAAATATCCCTATCAACACAGTCCGCTCTCGCATTAGCCGGGCGAGGGAGTCCCTCCAGGCCAGCCTAGCTCAGTACAAGCCCGAGCGCCAAACAGGACGCGTTGACTCGAAGCTGCTGATGGTCGGCGGGGCGGTTGGTGGAGGGGCGTTGATTGGCGGGGCGCTAGCGAATGATGCGAGCAAGGGCTCCGTTGTCGGGGCGATGCTCGGACTGATGGCCAGCGTCTCCAGGACTGGGCCAGCTCGTGCTGCCTTCATGCGGGGCACTACGCGGATAGGAGAGGTGCTGCCGGAACTTCGCCGCGCCTTGCGTGAGTCGGAGATGCAGGCGAGCCAGGAAGTGTCCAGGGCCAGCGCTGCAATCTCCGCTTTCGTAGACCCGGTGAAAAAATTGTCGGAGGAAGCCAAGACAAAGCTAGACGAGGCATACTCCCAGGCAGACCCGAGCGGAGTCAAGGCAGCACTGGCCGGGAGCCCCGAAGCCCTGCTAGGGTATCAGAAGCTCCGCGAGTTCCTCGACACGGTAGGGGAACGGCTCAAGGCTTTTGGAAGGTTCAAGGAAGGCGTTCCTGATTACCTTCCTTTGCTGGTGAAGGATTACAAGGGCTTGATGGAGCACCTCGGGCGGGAGACACGGGAAGGCCTCGCCAAGTACCTGCACGACGCCAATCTCAAGTCGATGAAAACGACCGGCAAGGAGCTGAATGAAGTCGAGCGGTCTCTGCTGGTAAATGACTACCTGATCCGAGACCCTGCCACCTCGTACCTGCCTGGGTTTGCTAAGCATCGTCGGTTGAAGATGACGCCGGAGACTCGGCCCTTCTATCACTCGATGGATGACGCACTGATTCACTATGCTCATGCCGCAGTGGAGGACGTTGCCGAGGCGAAGTTCTTTGGGAAGGACCTGCGAACGAGCAAGGTCAACGGGCAGGAATATACGAACCTGGACAACTCCATCGGGGCGTTGACAGATCGGGCGCTCAGAGAAGGCCGCCTGACGCCTGAGGGAGCGGTGGAACTCCAAGCCGTTCTCCGGGCGCGCTACGGGAAGGGGAAGATGGCTCCTAGCGGCTGGCTGCAGGATGCGCGGAATGTGTCCAGCATGGCAACGCTAGGCCAACTCGGTTCGGGCTTGGTCCAGACTTCAGAAGGGCTGCTGTCCACTTACCACCACGGCATCCGGCCAGCGATTGAAGCAGTCGGCATCCAGCTAACAGGCAGGGGCATCAAGCCCGGTGAGTTCGGCCTGGCTAACCACGTCATCGAGGAGGTGATTGGAAAGCGCCCTACGGGGCAGGCACTGAGCAAGCTACTCAAGCTCAACCTGCTAGCAGCTTTAGACCAGATCGGTATGGGGCAGAACCTGACAGCTAGCTTCGTCAAAAACAGGCGGTTGGCACAGACGGCCTCTGGCCAGGCGAAGCTCATGGAGAAGTGGGGCGCGGACTACGGGCCGGATATGCCGCAGCTGATCGAGGAGTTAAAGCAGTCCACGGTGAAATCTCGCACGCCTCTGGTTGACTCGTTGCTGTACCAGGAGCTGTCTGACGTTCGCCCGACTTCGCGGGCAGAGGCGACGGAACTCTACAACGCCCACCCGAATGCTCGGATGATGTATCACCTGAAGCAGTTCATGCTCACCCAAGCAGATGTGCTGTACAGGGACTCTGCGAAGAAGATCGCATCGGGCCAGCCAAAGCAAGTCGCAGTTGGGCTCAAGAACCTAGCCCTGTATGCAGCAGCCCTGTCTACCGTCACAATTCCTTCCGATGCGATTAAGAACTGGCTGAATGGCCGTGGCCTGCGCCTGGACAAGATCGACTACGTGGAGAATTTTACCCGTAACTTCGGCCTCAGTCGCTACACAATGAACAAGGTTATGCGAAGCGAAACGCCCGGCACAGAGATGGTGCAAGCAGGACAGGATATGCTCACGCCGCCTGTCTTGAGCGTTGCCAAGACCCTGATGAAAGGGGCAAGCTCTCCGAAGGAGCTAGTGCCTCTCATCCCTCTAGTTGGCAGGGCAGCCTACAATCGAGAGTTCGGAGGGAATGAAAAAGCAGCGCGGAACGAGCAGCTCCAGAAACGCCTCGACCTCCGTGACGCTAAAGAAGCGCGTAACCCCTCGCTCAAGGCAGCTCGTCTGCGCAAACAGGCCGCCGCAAAAAGGGCCGCAGCAGCAAAGTTTTCAAAATAGATGGAACTTATTTATGCACTATGGGTCTAACAGCTATCACGCGAAATATACAGAGGTGGATGTATGAGCTTCCCCGGATCTGGAAGGGCTGATTACTTTCAGCTAGGCGACTGGAATGCCGTGTGTTTTGAGTGTGGGAGGAAGCGGAAAGCCTCCACGCTTAAGAAACATTGGCAGGGGTACTACGTCTGCCCTGAACATTGGGAGGCGCGGCAGCCGCAGGACTTCGTCCGCAGCGTCCCCGATGTGATCACTCCGCCGTGGGCGCAGCCAATGTCGGATACCTTCACGACCTCGCCTCGCACGAGGCCTAGCCGGACAATCAATGGCGCGCCAATTAACACTACGGAGATCGACTAATGACTATTAAGTTTGCTAACAATGTCAGCACGACGCTGGCGAATTCAGCTCTGGTTGGCCAGACTACGATGGAGGTGGCTAGTGTCGCAGGCTTTCCTACACTGGCCCTAGGAGATTACTTCTACGGGACACTGACAAATAACCTTGGCGCAATTGAGATCGTAGAAGTGACGAGTATTGCAGGAAATATTCTGACCTGTGTACGCGGAGCAGAGGGGACGGCTCCGCAAGACTGGACGACTGGCGCCACGTTCGAGATCCGCGTAACGGCTGCTGGGCTGACGAAGGTGATGGACACAACGGAGATTGTGGAGGAAGTCCAGACTGCCACAAGCGGGCAGACGGTGTTTACCCTGACTACATTCATGTACGCGCCGGGTGAGAATACCTTGTCCGTGTACCTAGATGGGGTAAATCAGATCGCGGGACTGAGCTACGAAGAGACGAGCCCTTCCGTCGTGACCTTCGCAGACCCGCTGCATCTAGGGGCGTTGGTTAAGTTTACGACGCTGCAAACCAGTGGCATTACAACCCCGGCTGCAGTGGTGATCTACGAACCTGCAGGCACCGGAGCAGTCGCCACGACTGTTCAAGCTAAGCTGCGTGAGAGTGTGAGTGTGTTTGACTTTATGACCGCCGCAGAAATCGCAGATGTACAGGCGCGGACTGGCTTGCTTGATGTAACTACAGCAATCGCTATGGCAATCCTTGGTACTGGGGATGTTAGTGTACTTTACTTTCCCGCAGGTTACTATGGGGTATCTACGCTTAAATTCAATAAAGCACAGATGACCGTTTACTTTGATCATGCTGCGCAACTTGGGCCTGTCGTTGGGTATGCAGCTCCTACAACGGCTGTAGTTGTAATTAATAATACTAACCAAACATTCCACGGCTTGAATATAAGTACAGCACTTAATGTTAATTACACTGCTGCCTTACAAATGGCCTCTGTGGATGGTACTCACGCAGAGTTTACTAAAATCAACGGATTATTTATCAGTGACTCGCATATCGGGGTTTTGTATGGCTCGTTGGCTGCCCCTGTGGATGCCCCTATTTCGGAGAATTACATTTCAGGATACTGGACATATAATGTAGGTAGATGTTTATATGCAAATCAGACCAACGGGTGGCTGATGATTAATCATTCCACATTAGTCTGTGGAGATGCAACAGGTACAGCATTCCCCGTAGAAACTGCTTGCGCGGTAGAAAATATCAACACCGAGCTATTCATCAGCGATTCAGAACTTTTGAATGTGTGGGGCACAACAGACTACTTAATTAAAAATTCATCCGATTTGCTCCTTAGCAATGTCGGTGTTGAATGCCCCTCTCGGCACTTCCTCCTAAGGGATGCTAGCTCTACCCAGATTAGTAATTACACAACTGTTTTTTGGAATAATGCAACTCAATGGCTGTTCAATACGGACACAAATGCTACCCTGCGCCTTCAAGTTTCAAACAGCAGATTTACTAAAAATGTAGCCCAAGCTGCCGCAGGTAATGGTGTTCTACTGACCAATGGCGGTGGCATCACTGCAAAGTTTTCAAATTGTGTATTTGATAACTTCACCGCTCAAACATTTGTGACCAGTGCAAAGTATGTCCCAGCGTCCTCTGGGTGGTCTGAGGCCGATGTTTCTTTTTCTAATTGCATTATCAATGATAGTGTGAATTCTTTATATCTGCCAATTGACATGTCAAATAACTTGGCATCTTACTACGCATTACCAGATATTGCTAAGTTCACGATTTCAACCACAGGGACAGGTGCCACGGCTGCGATCACCACGGTTTCTGCTGATACGTATACAACCGCGTTAACTTTAGTTTCTGTCGCTGCTGGTACTGTGGAAGCAGCCACTAAAATTGCAATAGATAACGGAATTTTTTCCCAAACGAGATTCCATATTCTCACTGTTAACATGGGGGTGTCTGCGGCTGCAACTGCATTCAATGCGTCCATACTAGTCACGTACTATGACAACGCTGGAAACAGTCTTGCTACACAGTCGTTACGTGGTGTTGATGGTGGTGTTGCAAATCTTAAAGGGATCCCCGGAGTACAAGCAAATCGAGAGATGCGAACAATCTTAAGCGTCCCTGTTAACGCTGCACAAATTCAACTTTCATTTATTGCTGGGTACGCAGGGGATTTTACATGGAACATCGGAAATATTCGGGTATATTAGATTATGACTAGTAAAAACATAGCAGCCTTACCTGCTGCGACAATCCCATTAACGGGAACAGAGGTTGTGCCTCTGTGGGTCAATGGGACAAAGAAAATTTCTATTGCTAATATAACTGCAGGCCGGAACGTAGCGTTGGCCGGGTCGTTAGCTGATTTTAGAGCTAATTACGGAGCCACTGGTATTCCTATTCACAGCATCACCTACACCACAACTGGCGTAGGCACTGTGTCAGCCGCTACTGGAATGGGCGCGGTAGCTTGGAATAGTTCTACTGGAAATATCGCCCAGGCTGAAGGGGTCAGTTTAAACCCTAGTGTGGGTAACTATGGAGCATATGTGATTAGGTGCGCAACTGCGGGGGTTCTTGCAGACGTGTTTTCCTTTGAGTACGACGGTACGGCTAGGCTATTAACAGGCAACCTAATTCAAGGCACACCAGCCAAAGGCATCGACTTCACCGCCAACACCCCCGCAGCAGGGATGACGAGTCAACTACTGAACTGGTATGAGGAGGGGACTTGGACGCCTACAGATGCAAGTGGTGCTGGGTTATCCCTTACAGAAGCAAATTGCCAGTATACGAGGGTTGGCAGGCTAGTCACAGTTTCTGGAAGAATAACGTATCCGAGTACCGCAAACACGGCTGCCACTGCTATTGGCGGGTTACCGGCAACTTCTAGTTCATATGCATCTGCAGGGGTTGTGACGGGCGTGGCAGGTACAGCAATTGACGCCTATATCGGGGTAGGTGCAACCGTTATGAATCTTTATTCGCCTGGCACAGTGGCTGTAACTAATGCAACCATGTCAACTAGGCGTGTGAATTTTAGTATCACTTATATGGTTTAAGGAAATATCATGTCTCTTACAAAAGTATCCTTCTCGATGATTCAAAGTAATTTACTTTTATCAAACTTACAAGTAATGGCTGGGAATGATGGTCAATTTATTTATACCTCTGGCAGAACCACTGCTGGCGATAAAGGGGGTGGAATTTGGGTCGCAAAAGTAGGTTACACCCCTCCCACAGACGATCCCCTAATGGGGATGTATGTTCCTATGGTTGATTTATCCGGATACTGGTGTCGGCAACATGAAGGGAGTGTGTTTCCAGAGGCGTTTGGCGCAAGCACTGCCCCCGGCGTAGATAACCAACCTATTTTTAAAGCAATGATGGACGTGCAAATCACTTACTCATTCGCTGAAACAACAGTACATGAACTATTTGACATAGTACTGCAAGGCATGTATGAAATTCATTCGCCTATATTGCTTAGCCCATTTATTGTGATCCGTAGCGGTGCAAATCACGTACAAACTTCTACTGAATTAGGTTACGGTTTTAATGCCGTAGGTAATTTTACATCCAAAGCTATTATTGATAATGCCCCTTACAATATTGATACAACCCGTAAGCAAGTGTTGTACGAGAGTGCTGGAAATATATACGACTCTGGGAATTACAGGGCGTGCGGCAATGTGACGCTAGAAAACTTTTTGATTGAGTCGGACGCGTCTTACAACGTATCGACCTGCGCATTTGAAGCTATTCATTTGTGTGGATCAAACGGAAGCATTGTCCGCAATATCTACACCAGAAACACAATCCAAGGCATCGCTGCTGTAGGTGGATGGCAGAATGAGATTGTGCATAATAAACACGAAACCTACTGGATTGGTGGATTTTTCTGGAGCAATACAACTTCATATGTGAGGCAAAATTATTACGCTAGAACTGTTGCGCAGAGAGCTACTGTGTGGGCTGATGTAGCTATTCGCCCGTTTTACCAAGAAATCGCTGCAGGAGGTACTTCCTATTTCGCACAAAAAAATTGTGGTATTGTAAATATTAAATCAGGCGTGAACTTCGACAGTAATTTAGTTGAAGCAGTTGATTATGGGTTTGGTATAGATATACGGCCTAATGATTGGTTGCCTCGGTTCTACAATACCTATATGGAGAAAATAGATCAAGCCGGGTATATCGTATATACAACTACATCTCCTGTAATATATCTAGGAAAAATGTCAGCTACTGCTAACTTACTGGATGTTAATTTGTTCGCAAATGGGGTCAATAATAACAAGATTACTATCCACACTGCAATAGGTGCCGAGTTTGTACAAGGGCATATTACGGCACTAGGCACAATGAATGTGAACGGTTCTGAGGGATTTGCTAATTTAGTCAATTTTCAATCGAGCGTTCGCCCTGCAGGGAGTAACATTTATTGGGATAGATCTAGCGTCAGCAATGGTGCTCCCACATCTGGTAGATGGTATGTTGGAGATACTGCGTATGCTAAAACGCCTGTGGCTGGCGGCAATATTGGGTGGGTTTGCGTAACTGCAGGGGACTTTACAGGAATTCCTCCAGTGTTTAAAACTTTTGGGGCTATAGCCGCATGACCCTCTACCTTCTAATCGCTCTCCAAGTCCTCGACCTGCTAACTACAGTCGTGGCACTGCGTAACCCAAAGCTCACTGAGGGCAATGGCCTACTGAAGCCACTGATGGATAGGTTTGGTGTGCTGCCTACTCTGCTAGGAGCCAAAGGCGCATTCATTGGGCTGCTGTTTTGGGTTGCACCCTTGGTTCCAGTAGTGGTGCTGTATCTGCTGTGCGCTGGGTACTGCTGGGCTGTCTATAATAATTTGAAACTAATAAGGAATTCCTCGCATGAGTGACCAATACGTAAACCGCCGCCAAGCTCAAAGCTGGCATCTAAAGAAAGAGATCAACATCAGCTTGATCATCAGCGTGATCGGCATTGCAATTACGATGGTTCTCGGCTACGCGGACATCAAAAAAGAGATTGCCCTGATACAAGCTGATGTTAGCGTTTTGCACCAGCGCGATGACAAAAACACGCAGGACTTGCGCGACGGGATTGAAATGGTGTCCTCCCAGTACCTGCGACTTGAGTCGAAGCTAGACCGGCTGATCGAGAATGGTCACAAATGAGACTCACCACACATTTCTCGGTCGAAGAATTTGTCGCCAGCCAAACGGCTGACCGGCGAGACATCGACAACTCACTCACAAGCAACCTGCTAGCAAGCGCCAGAAACACATGCAATGGGCTTGAGCAAGTGCGCAGCTTGCTGGGTAACTTGCCCATTTTGATCAGCAGCGGATATCGGTCCCCCGAGCTTAACCGTGCGGTGGGCGGCAGCAAGAGCAGCCAGCACATGCTTGCCCAAGCGGCTGACTTTACCTGCCCAGGCTTTGGCTCTGTCGCTGACATCGTCGAAAAAATCATGCAGAGCGACATTCCCTACGACCAACTTATAAGGGAGTTTGCAACCCTTCCAGGACGTGGCTGGGTGCATATCAGTTTTACGATGCTCCCACCGCGCAAGCAAGTGCTGATCATCGACCAAGACGGGTCAAGGGCCTACGCATGAATTGTCTCGACTACGCGCTTACGGTTTGTATTTCTATCTACAATTTTAAGGATTTATTATGAGCAACACAAAACCAGATAGTTCACAAGTTAAGTTTATCCCGGCAAGTACTGGTGCTGTGCCCTTGTGATTCGATACCCTCTCGTCTTCTACGTAGCTACTCTGCCAGTAGCCGAGGGGCTGAAATCTGTAGGCTACACGGAGCGCACCACTATTGCACAGCTATTAACCAGTGGAGTAACACTAGCATGAACCCTTTATTACTTGGCCCACTATTTGAACTTGGCAAGGGGATTATTGATCGCCTGTTCCCCGACCCGGCTAAGAAAGCAGAAGCGGAGCTTGAACTTCTGAAAATGACACAGGCGGGGGACTTGCAAGTGATCCTCGCCCAGCTTGCTATTAATGCGAAGGAAGCAGAAAGTCCCTCGATTTTTGTTGCTGGCTGGCGACCGTTTGTAGGCTGGACTTGTGGTATCGGGCTTGCTTATGCAACTATCGGGGTTAACTTGCTTAGCTGGCTTTCCACTGCGCGAGGGTGGCCGCTGCCCCCTGTAGTTGACACTGATACGCTATTGTACGTGCTAGGCGCTATGCTCGGTATTGGCGGACTGCGCACCCTGGAGAAGGTGAAAGGCGTGGCGGCTAAGTAAGGGGGATGTTCGCACGGATTATCGTAAAATAACCCGCGCGATCTTCCCTATAGCACTGTATCCGGCGTGATAATTAATCCCTTGGGGGGGACCTGAGGCGCCCGAGCCGGTGCTGCTGGCGTCGTTGCCTGGAGCATGATGCCTTGAGCGGTCGATACCATCTTGAGCTGGCCAGAATTCAGACACCCCTGGAGAATCCCCTCGAAGTCCCGGAAGTCTGGGAAGTACAAGTGGATCATCTTGTAAGCTTCATGGTAGGGAACGGAGCCCTTGCGAGTTACAAAGTCGATGAAGCGTTCTGCCTGCATCGAATCCTCAGTCCTGCCAATCCGAGAGAAGACACGGGGCATGTCGGACTCCAGGTCTTCCAGCATCGTGTTGGCGAGCTGGAGATCCTCGGAGCTAATGAGCAGGTCGTTGGAGCGGGAGGCGGAGATAATCATCGCCACCTTGTGCATATGAGTCTGCTTCCGGGCAGCGTAACCCTCCATCATCTTATCATCCATCCGGGTCGAGGCGGTTTCCCAGAAGGACTTGTACCATGCCTCCCCCCAGGCACGGGCATCGGGAGAGATTCTAAATTCCCCTGTCATCATAGCGATCTGCTCGAGATCTTGGATTAGCTTGGTGCGGAGAGAAGCGTCCTCGGAGGAGATCTGCTCGTCCACGTAGGCGACGTAGCGTTCCTTGGTATCTCCGTAAACGAAGAGGCAGCGGGAGGACAGGCCCCCGCCGATCATAGCCTGGGGGATATTGTCCGCTACCCAGTGGGGGGTAGTGCCAGCAATCAGGTTGATCCAGGGTGCTTCGACCGTGTCGTTGCCGGACATCTTGGTGATCTTTTCATAGCTGCGCTTTCCGTCCCAGAGCTCGATCAAGAGGTTGATCATCTCCTTGTCCTGGAGGTTGAGCAGGGAACCGAGCTCGGAGGCGACCAGGGTCAGGGGAGACATCGGCACCCACTCGCCTCGGTACTCGAAGGACTCTGACGAGGCGGCGAAGGCGGAGACGAGCGCTTGCCAGGTGATGGCGTTGGGGCCGAACTTTATGCCGGGGACTTGCTTGAGCAGGTCAGTGGCGATGTCGATGGAGGTGGACTTGGCGATGACTCCAGGCGGCGCGACGAGGATGATGTAGAAGGAAGGGTACCAAGTAAAGCGTTTCATGTCCAGCCAGACTCGGCGGCGCAAGCAACCAGCTACGGCGGACACTGCGCACCAGAAGTGCATTCGCTTGGGCGCCTCCGTCACGGCTGCGTAGGTCAGGTACGCAGGGATGAACTCAGGGAAATGGCGAGACATCAGCATTCTCCCCAGGATACGGTCGAGGTCTTGATGCCTGTAGGGATTATCAAGGGATCGTCATAAGGGATCTCAATGCGGGAGTGCTTCTCCATCAAGGGGATGATGTGCGCGGCCCTGTGCGTAGGAAACTGCCCCGCGAGGGAGTCGTGGACTTGAAGAAGCACTTGTAGCTCCGGAATGTTCTTGTAGAAGGATGCCCAGATCTTGTTGATCAAGATACCTACGGTGGATTGGGGGACCCAAGCGAGGGCTTCCGGGAGCATGGCCTCGAGGCGATCGAAGATGAACCATTTGTACCCCCACTTATTCTCGACGAAGCGATGGCGGTTGATCTGCTCAAAGGTGCGGTCGTGCCACTTTTTAATGCCTGGGTGGGCGCCGAACCAGTACTTCTGAGCCGCGTCTATTTCCTGCACCGTTCGGCCAGTGTGAGCCGCCACGGTCTTGGCCCCGCCTCCGTAGTTCGTAGCGTGACAGAACACCTTGGCGAACTCCCTGGCGTGACGCAAGGGGTAGCGGTGCTCTTTGTACTTAGGATGGGATTCGATCAGCTCGTCGAGAGGAGGGGGCTCCCTCTTCGCAATGATGCAGGCATTAAGCAAGTGCATATCAATGCCCTTCTTAAGGGCCTCGATCCAGTCCGCCTCTCCTGATTCGCGCACTACGATCTGAAGATCCGCCCGATCCAAGTCCATGTCGAAGAAAGTGAAACCTTTATCAGGCACGTACATAGATTTAATGTTAGGCAGGCGGAAGTCCATGCTGCCTCGCGCAGCAGCTTTGCCAGAGGACTTGGACTTTTCAGATGGGATTGTCTGTAAGTTACCACCGCTGCCAAAAGGGTTCTTAGATGAACTGAGTCTGTATGAATACGGGGCAGATTTTCCAGCGGCATCTCCCGCGATGTTGAAGGAACAGCGCATCCGGCCGTCTTGATCAAGAGGCATCATGACGAAGTCGCCGTAGAATTTATGAAGGGTTCGGATGTCTGCGATGGCGTTGCAGATGGGGCGGATGAGTGGCTCCTTGGCGGCGAGCTTGGACAGGGCTTCGTCGCCGCAGGTCGGGTTCATAGCGGTGTGACCGTTGGAGACTACGCGCTTGTAGATAACTGGTTGCTTGAGGTCGTCGTAGAACAGGGCCTGCATTTGCTTCGGAGAGGCCGGGTTGACCGTGTGGCCGAGGATGTTGTAGAGGAAAGCTTCGCGGTGAGATAGCTCTTCCTGGATGTCGAGGGCCATTTGATTCTTGGTGGCAGGATCTATGCGAACGCCTGTGATCATGGCCTTGAGCACAGGCATGAAAAGGGACTGCTGGACTTTATCAACTTCGCCAAGCCCCATGAGGGAGGCGGAGCGCAGGAGGACCTCTCCGCACTCGCGTGTGTAGATGCAGTCTTGGAGATTGTAAGTCCAGCGTTGCTCCTCGGGGACATCGGAGGCGATCTTCCCCTCGTCCTTCCAGTAGACGTACCAGTCAGCGTACATGGAGGCGATGAAGCCAAGGCCCTTGGGGAGAGCGCAGAACAGGGAGTGCTGCGTGATCATCGTATCCTGGCCGCCGTGGGGGATGAAGTGCCAATGGCGCTGGACATACTGGGCGTCGTACAGGCCGTTCTGCCAGCGAACCCGGACATTCTTGTGGGAGAGGAGGCGGTAGATGTGATAGACCACGATGCCTTCTTCCTCGGCAGACCAGTACCCTTCCGGCTTGCCGCGCGCGACGAAGGGGATACAGATGGCGTCGGTACGGGACCAGCTGAGACCGATGCAGTCGATGTGACCGTAGCGAGTCTCGATGTCGAAGTCAATCCACAGCTCGTTCAGGGAGCGCTCAGCTTCGCAACGCAGGTGCTGGAGAGTGTTGATCGTAGTCTCAAGAGAGGGGCGGACGATGAAGTTCCACTTGGGTCGATTGTCGTAGACCCGCGTGGTCATGTGGCGCTTAGCTCGGCGCAGGTCGTTGAGAACCACGGCGCGCTGGGGCCAGTCACGCAGGACCGTCCCAGGAGTAAGGGTGGGGATGAGCTTGGAGTTTTTATACTCAAGCAAGGATCCGCGCCACTTGGTCACGCCCCAGTGCCCGGACAGGAGCCACAAGGACAAGTTTCCCATGGCGATGATCAGGTTCGGCTGGACCATCTCGATCTCCTCCTGCAAGGCCTTCCAGCCCTCATGGATCTGATAGGTGCAGTAGAGATTACGCAGCAAGGAGTGGTTGGGGCTAATGTCTTTCTTCTTCAGCGCGATCCATTCGGAAAGCTGGCCCCGAGGAGGCCGCTCCTTGCAGGCGAGAGTGGTGTAGCAGTCGCTTCGCATGATGTCGACTTCATGGAGCATCCGGTTTAATTCCATGCCGGATGCTCCGTCGAACGGGACTCGGGCGTGGTCGGAGGGGAACTCCCCCACGATCATTACCCGAGCAGGGATAGGGCCTTCGCCGTGTATTTTCATGTTACAGCCCCAGTGCCAACTCGAGCTGAGCGGAGGCTTCGAGATCCTGAATTCTCTTGACTGCGATGCCGTAGCTGGCTGGGTCCATCTCGATGCCAGTGGCGATAAGCTTGAGCCCGTGTGCAGCGGGGAAGATTGTGCCACTCCCCATGAAAGGATCGAAGACTGTGTTGCCGGGCAAGCACGTCCGGGTGAGCAGGTCCCGGAACAGGGCGACGGGCTTCTGCGCTGCGTGGCCGAGGTTCGCGTCTGGACCGAAGTCGAGCACATCCGGCCCCATGCGAAGGACGGGACACTTGCCCTTGACTGCGTAGAGGAGCGTTTCGTACTTGCGCTGCGGGCCACTGTCCGGCCAGGGAGCGCGCATACCTGCTCGCTTGTACCAGATCCAGGGGGTGCGGAAGACCTGCCAGCCCGCTGCGCGGAACTCATCTCGAAGATGGAAGAACCAATCAATGTCGCAGAAGCAGTACATATGAGCCTGCGCTTTGGCTAGGCGGAAGGACTCGGGGGCAAGGGTCTTGATGATAGAGAGGAAGTTATCTGCGTCGTCCTTATATCCGTGGGCTCCGGCTGCCACTCCGCCAGAATCTCCGAACTCGTCCGCTCCCATACCATAAGGGGGGTCGGTGAGGATACAATCAAATTGTTCAGCGGGAGCGCTTCGCATCCAAGCCAGGGAGTCTTCGTTAATCGCTCGGTGCATGGAGGCGCTAAAGGTCTTCCCAACCGAGATGCCCAAGTCCCTGGACTTAACCTGCGCTTCTTCCTTACGGAGGATCTTAAATGCTTCATCGACGGTTTTCGCTGCTTGGACTGCGGGATTGTCCAGGTGACGCGCAACGATAAGTTCCCGCCGCGTGTTTTCTTGATTGACGCCTTCGGCGCTGCCACGAACCTCAAAAGAGATTGCTGCAACAGTAGGAAGAGGGAGGCCTTGCGCTTCGGCCTGACGCGCGCGGAGGGAGAGTAGACGCGCATGAGCTGCAGCTCTTTCTTGCCAGGTTAAGTCAACTCGCTGGATGTTTTCGTCGAGCTCGGCCTCTTCCGCAGCAAGCGGGTCGAGGTCGGAGAGGAGCGTGTAGGGGATGGAGTTCTTGCGGACAAGCTCCCCGTCGTGCATGATCTCGCCTCCGAGGGCGTAGATGTCTGAGATGGCGCGGAGGCGGCGCTCGCCTGCGACGAGGTAGTAGTCATCTCCTACGACGCGCAGGACAATGGGGTGGAGGAGGCCTTTGGACTGGATGCCGTCAGCGAATTCGTGGAGCTTGGCGGCGTCAAAGGTCTTACGTTGGCGATCGGGGGCTACCTTGATTGCGTCTATGTGGATGAGTTTCATAAGGGATGTCCATGTTAGCGCGAGTTATTTGCGGATAATCCGCGCACTGTGTAGCCAGTTAAACAGTCTCCGCAGCGCGTAGGAACGGACTAGGGAGACTAGGGTGAAAAT
>Ga0210044_10004147_pt1 | contig 20359 bp, 22 predicted proteins | sample CryGey13umfilter_2_FD_183959 | JGI IMG/M metagenome (GOLD analysis project Ga0210044, IMG submission 183959) | Groundwater microbial communities from aquifer in Utah, USA - Crystal Geyser 4/9/14 3 um filter (SPAdes) (version 2) | ecosystem: Environmental > Aquatic > Deep subsurface >... | reverse complement strand
GACGCCGCCGCGCATAGCCGTCGGCGCGAGCAGCGGGAGCAAGAGCGGCACAAGCAGCGGCAACGGCGGACACCGCTGCTCATCGGCCCATCGCCGCGGCAAGTGTCCGCGCGTGCGCCTGCGCGTGTGGCTGCGCGTACGCCTGAGCTCAGCGGCGGAAGCGGGTGGTTGTGGACTCGAAGACCGAGCTCGCCTTCGAGTCGAATGCCGCCCACAAGCGGCTGTCGCGCATCATCTCGGCGCCGTCGAAGGCTCCGCGCGGCAAGAAAGGCGACGTCTACCTCGACGAGGTCGCCCACTACGTCAACGACCGAGAGGTCTACCGCGGCTCGATCGACCGCGCTCATCTTGCGCTCCCACGGACAGCTCTCGGGCTGCAGCACGCCGCTCGGTCGTCGCGGCATCTTCTGGGAGATCGCCGCCGAGGAGCTGCGCCAGTACCCGCACCAGCCGTCGCTGATCAGCATGGCGCGGTGCGCCGGGATGAAGAAGACGCGCTCACTGGCCGTGCCATGCACGCCGATGTTCAGGGGCGTGACTTGGCGATTGTTGAGCTTGACGACCGTCGTAGTGCGATATGCCGCGTCCATCCCCACCCCGAAGATGAGGTCGATCAGCACGGCCTGCGCCTTGAGGTGGCCGGCATCAGCGAGCGCTTTCGTGATGTGCCTGCCGTCCAGCGCGGTCTTGAGCCACTGCAGCGCCAGGCTCTTGCCGGTGCCCTGCGCCCCGACGAGCACCGTGAGATCGCCGAACTCGAGATCCACGTTCTCGAGGTGCGCGAAGTTCTGGATCTGCAGTCGGGTCATTGTTGGAGCCTCATGACTTCTTACTGGCATCGGCCGCGCGTGCTGCTCTCAACGACGCTCTTGCACGCGTTCGCAGGGTTGGATCGTCGGCGATCGATGCGATGATCGCGTCCACCGACGCCCGCGAGTACTTGTGCGTGTCGCGGTTCCGCAGCCAAAAATGAAACTCGTTGTCGGCCCGTTTCCACTTCTTCACCAAGAGGATCGCCTCGAAGTCGTAGGAGTTGAACTTCGGAACGGAGGCGGCGATGCGTTCAACCGCCTGGGCCGCGCGATACCAGTCGCGCGTGCGATCCACCTCAACTCATCGCACCGTGTCGTCCCCGCGGCAGACATGATCCCGTCGAGCGGACCCTTGCGGGCCAGCACCTCCCGGACGACCGCCTCGTCCAGACGCAGCAGCCGAAGCTCACGGGCAGCCAGCGCATCGCGCCTGCGTTCGAGCCGACGACGCCGCTGCCGACCGCCCCCGTCCTCCTCGCTGGTCTCCGCCTCCAGCGCCGCCAGATCTGCGCCAAGCCGCTCGGCATCCTCGATGAGGCCCCGCTGGGCATGGGCTTCACGTACCCGCCCCGCGACCGCAGCGCTCGATGTCCGCTCGGCAAGCGGAACGACTTCGGGCTCATGGGTGCTGCCGGGACCGGTCGTGGGGGGCATGGGCATCTCCTCCGTGCGCCCCGTAGTTGATCGCAGCCCGGCCCCGTTGTCGATCCCCCCATGTCATTCTCCAGAAGGACACCTCGGCCGTTGTGGCACCTCCCGTCCCGCAACACCGCCCGTCGGCCACCGCCTGCGCGCGGACCTCGAGGCCGGTGCGGCCCGGGAACCGGGGACCGGGGGCGGGGTGTAGCCGGCACCGGACCGCCGCATGCACGGGGACCGAGCGGCCGGTCCTCCTCCCCGGACTCCAGGATGGGTGCCGCGCGGCGCACGGACGGGGGGCGCGGCTTATGGATAGAGGCCAGATAGGGTCGTGTCGGCTTGACGGCCTCGGTCCCTGCCGCTAGTTTCCGCAGCCTTCGCTGGAATCCCCGGCGAACGAAGACTCACTGAGGCATCCCATGGTTAAGGTTCGGCTCGCACGCGCGGGCGCCAAGAAGCGGCCCTACTACCACATCGTGGTCACGGACAAAGAGAATCCGCGCGACGGTAGCTTCCTCGAGCAGCTCGGGACGTACGACCCCAAGCTCCCCGTCACGGACGTGCGCCTGGACACCCTGAGGCTCGAGTATTGGAAGGGTCAGGGCGCGCAGCTCAGCGAGCGCGTGGCCAAGGTCGTGAAGGCGTACACCAAGGCCACCGCGGCTGGCGCTGCCGGCTGACCCGGCGTCCCTGTCGATGACAAACGACGAAGACAACGCGCTCGAGGATCCGGTCGCGGATTTGATGGCGTACCTGGCGAAGCAGCTGGTCGACGACCCCGACGCGGTCGAGGTCGAGGCCATCGAGGGCGATCGCGCGATCGTCTACGAGCTCACGGTGGCGCCCGACGATCTGGGCAAGGTGATCGGCCGCGACGGCCGCACGGCTCGGGCCTTGCGCGCGTTGCTGACGGCGGCCTCGTCCAAGGTGCGCAAGCGCTCTCTGCTCGAGATCCTCGAGTAGCCCATGACTGCTGATGAGGCGGCCGACCCCTTCATCGTCCTGGCGGTGATCGGGCGCCCCCATGGCATTCGAGGCGCTGTGCGCGCGCGCCTCTTCTCCGACAGCGAATTGCTCTTCGAGAGCGACAAGCTCGAGATCCACCTGGCCGACGGCAGCGTCCGCACCACGCATGTCCTGGGCTCGCACCCGGCCGGCAACGGCATGGTCGTGCTCGAGCTCGAGGGCGTGACCGGTCGCACCGACGCGGAGTCCCTGAAGGGCCTGCCGATGGGCGTGCATCGCGCGGCCCTGCCCGCGCTCGACCCGGACGAGTTCTACCTGGCCGACCTGCCGGGCATGTCGGTCGTGAACGAGGCCGGCGAGACCCTCGGCGTCGTGCAAGAGGTCATGAGTTATCCGACCGTCGAGTGCGTGCTCGTGCGCGTGAAGGGTCGCCCGATCGAGATCCCGCTGGTCGAGCCGTGGCTCGTGGACGTGGACTCGGTGGCGCGCGTGATCCGCGTCGGCGACCTCGAGGATCTGAGCGATTCGGGCACCGGGGCGCGCTAGATGCGCTTCGAGATCCTCACGCTCTTTCCCGAGATCTTCGGCTCGTTCCTGGCCACCGGCCTGATGAGCAAGGCGCGCGACGCGAAGCTGCTCGAGATCGAGTTGATCTCGCCTCGCACCTTCGCGACGGACAAGCACCGCACGGTCGACGACGCGCCCTACGGCGGCGGCAGCGGCATGCTGATGCAGCCGGGTCCGCTGGTCGCGGCGCTCGAGCACCTCGACAGCGCGCGCGCGGGGGCGAGCACGCGGCGCGTCTTGCTCACGCCGCAAGGAGTGCCCTTCACGCAGGCTGCGGCGCGGCGCCTGTCCGCCGAACCTTGCCTCACGTTCGTCTGCGGGCGCTACGAAGGGGTGGACGAGCGCGTGCGCGCGCGCATGGACGAGGAGATCTCCCTGGGCGACTTCGTGCTCCTGGGCGGAGAGGTCGGGGCCATGGCCGTGCTCGAGGCGGTGTCGCGTCTGCTGCCCGGCGTGCTGGGCAACGACGCCTCGGTCGAAGACGAGTCGCACGTCGCGGGTCTGCTCGAGTACCCGCAGTACACGCGTCCCGCGGACTTCCGCGGCGAGCCCGTGCCCGCCATCCTGCTCTCGGGCGATCACGGCGCCATCGCCCGTTGGCGACGTGGTCAGGCGCTGCTGCGCACACGCACGAGGCGGCCCGATCTGTGGAACGAGGCGAGCTTGAGCGCCGAAGACCAGAAGCTGCTGCGCGAGCTCGACCTCGAGGATGCCTAGTATGCGTGTCGCGCTGGCCCTGGTGCATCACCCCGTCCACGACCGGCTGGGCGACATCGTCACCACGGCGGTGACGAACCTCGACGTGCACGACATCGCGCGCTCGTGCCGCACATACGACGTCGAGCGCTACTTCGTGGTCTCGCCCATCGAGGCCCAGTGGCGCGTGGTCGAGCGCATCCTCGAGCATTGGACCGAGGGCGCGGGACGCGAGCGCGTGCCGCAGCGGGGCGAGGCATTGAGTCGCGTCGAGCTGGTGCCCTCCCTGGCCAAGGCGAAGGCGCACGCCGCCGAGCGCTTCGGGGTCGAACCGCGGCTCCTGGCCACCGGCGCCCGGCCCGCCGAGGGGACCGAGTTCTGCAGCTACCAAGAGGCCCGCGATCTGGTGGCTCGACAAGTGCCGCTGCTGCTGGTCTTCGGCACAGGGCACGGCCTCGCCGCGCCGGCCCTGGCACAATGCGCGGGTTCGTTGCCTCCGATTCGACCCGGTCGCTACAACCACCTCTCCGTGCGCGCGGCCGTCGCCATCACGCTCGACCGCCTGTTTGGCGATGGCTGCGTTGACGAGGTGAAAGCCCCGTGCTAGCCATGCGTCCCCTTATTCGAGAGCTGATTCCATGAGCAACACCGTCCCCCAGATTCAGGCCATCGAAGCTCGCCATATTCGCGAGGTTCCGCCCTTCCGTCCCGGCGACACCGTGCGTGTGCATTTCCGCATTCGTGAGGGCGAGAAGGAGCGCATTCAGATTTTCCAGGGCGTGGTGATCAGCCGCACCGGAGGCGGGGTCCGCTCGACGTTCACCGTCCGCAAGGTCAGCTACGGCGTCGGCGTGGAGCGCATCTTCCCGGTGCACTCGCCTCGCGTCGAGAAGGTGGAGATCTCCGCTCGCGGCCACGTGCGTCGCGCCAAGCTCTACTACCTGCGCGAGCTGCGCGGCAAGAAGGCACGTCTGCGCGCCAGCAAGCGCGAGGCAGCCGATCAGGCGGTGCGCGCGCATCGCTGAGTCGACGGCTCTCCGGAGCGACAGCTTTCTGGACCCAACGCAGGACCCCTCGGCTCACGCAGCAGAGGGGTTCTTTGCGTGGTGCGCCGTCGATGACGTGCGAATGAGAGACCCCTCGGCTCACGCAGCAGAGGGTTCTTTGCGTGGTGCGCCGTCGATGACGTGCAGCGCGTGACGACCGCGCGACCAGGCGCGACCTAGGGTTCGAGGACGGTGAGCGGCGCCTCGACGAAGCGCTCGGTACCGGGCTCGTGCACCCACAGTCGCCGGCCGTCGATCGCGCCCTGCATCACGCTGACGACCAGGAAGGCGCAGGGCCACATCAACATCCCGTCGCGGGCGAAGGTCGCGGCGTCTTCGGCCGAGAAGTAGTCTCCCGCGTCGCAGTGCGAGTGGTAGATGACCTTGACCGGGCGGCCTTCGGCCTCCGCCGTGTCGAAGATGCGCGCGGCCCTGAGCTCGTCGATCTTGAAGTAGGTGCTGGCCGTGCGCGGGAAGGTCTCGGGGTCGAGCGCGTGATAGCGGTTGGCCAGGTTCGGCTCGCTGCGCGCCTCGTCCAGGCGCAGCGGGGCCTCCTTCGGACCGAAGACGAAGCCGCAGCTCTCATCGGGGTAGCAGCGCAGGGCGTCCGCCTCGATCGCCGCCAGCACCGAGGCCGAGATCGAGAGATCGCCGCGCAACCAGGCCTGTTCTTCACCACTCATAGTGCTTCTCCCAGCGCAGAGGCGCGAAGTAGCGATCGCCACGATCCGGGGCCAGGGTCACGACGCAGCCGCGACCGATGCGTCGCGCCAGGGTGAGCGCGCCGAAGACGTTGGCGCCCGTGGAGTGACCGACGTGCAGGCCCTCGTCGGCGGCGAGGCGATCGGACATGTCCCAGCCGTCCTCCGTCTCGACCGGCAGGAGCTCGTCGGGCAGGGCGGGGTCGAAGATCGGCGGCACGATGGAGCTGCCCATGTGCTTGAGCCCTTCGAGTCCGTGGAAGGGCTGCGCCGGCTCCACCGCCACGCAGGTGATGGGGCGGCTGTGCTGCTTCAGGCGCCGCGTCGTGCCCATCATGGTCCCGCTGGTGCCCAGGCCGGTGACGAAGTGGGTGATGCGGTCGCCGACCTGCTCCAGGATCTCCGCGCCCGTGCCCAGGAAGTGGGCCTTGGGGTTCGAGGCGTTCGAGTATTGGTCGGGGTAGAAGTAGTGACTAGGCTCGGCCTCGACCAGCGCCTTGCAGTGGCGGATGGCTCCGTCCGAGCCCTCCATCGGATCGCTGAAGACGAGCTCCGTGCCGAAGGCGCGCGTGATGTCCTTGCGCGCCTGCGAGACGTTCTCGGGCATCACGAGCTGCACGCGATAGCCCAGGGCCGCGCCGAAGAGGCTGTAGGCGACGCCCGTGTTTCCGCTGGTCGAGTCGATCAGCACACGGTCCTTGGTCAGGCGCCCGTCGGCGATGGCGTCGAGCATCATCTGCCGTGCGGGGCGATCCTTCACCGAGCCGCCTGGGTTGGCGTACTCGAGCTTCAGGTAGATCTCTACCTCGGGCGTCTCGCGCTCCAGGCTGCGCAGTCGGACCATGGGCGTGTGCCCGACGGCGTCGACGATGGACTCGATCCGGCGATGGCGCATCAGCCTGCTCCCGCGTCTCGTGGGTCGTTCAGTAGCTCGAGATCGAGCACGTGCGCGTGGCCGAGATCGAGCGCCTGCTTCAGCATCTCGACGGCGGCGAAGGATCCCGCCAGCGCGTCGCGAATCGAAGCGGGTGTGCCCGATTCGTCGCTGCTGCCTTCGGGAGGCAAGGCCAGCGCGAGGGCGCCTTCGGCGATTCGTCCGCGACCGAGACCAGCGCGCTCGAGGTAGTCCGCGGCGATGCCTCCCGCACGCGTCGCGGGCGCGTCGAAGCGCGTCTCGAGCAGGCGGGATTGACCACGCGCACCAATCTCGTGGAGCAGGATCTGACGAGCGAAGCGCGTGCGCGCCGTCGCGTCGAGGGCGGGCTCAGCCACCGGCGATGGCGGGGATGATGCTGAGCGTGTCGCCGTCGGCGAGCGGCGTCTCGAGGCCGTCGAGGAAGCGAATGTCCTCGTCGTTGGCGTAGAGGTTCACGAAGCGTCGCACGCCCTTGTCGTCGACCAGGCGGTCCTTGAGTCCAGGGTGAGCGGCTTCGAGGGCGTCGATCACTTGGGCGACGTTGCCGCCCTCGACGCTTACCTCGTCTTCCCCTTCGGTGAGGGTGCGGAGTGGAGTCGGGATTCGTACGGTTATGGACACGGGCTCTCCTGGTTCGATGGGAAAGGGCGGCACGTCATGTACCGAGAGATGTTCAGGTCGGCCACTTGCCCGTCGCACAGCGGGCAGCCCGAGCGGGCACGCACGCGCGTCTGGCGCAGGCCACGGCCGAGGGCGTCGTAGGAGTAGAGGCGACCGGCGGCGACGTCAGCGCGGGCCAGCAGATCCACCGCCAGCGCGGCCGAGAGCGCGCTCACGACGCCGACCACGGGGCCCACGACGCCGGCGCCGGCGCAGGTCTCGACGCGCCCGGCGGGCAGGTCCTCGAACACGCAGCGCATGCAGGGGCCCTGGCTCGCCGCCGAGGCCAGCGCCCAACCCGTCCAGCGCACGACGCCTCCATGGACAGCGGGGATTCGGGCCAGGCGCGCGGCGTCCGCGACCAGGAATTTGCTCGCGAGGTTGTCCGTGCCGTCGATCACCAGATCGTGTCCCGCGAGCAGCGTCTCGGCGTTGTCGGGCAAGAAGCGTGTGGTGCGTGTCTCGACCTGGACCGGCGCAGCGTGGGGGCGGGGCAGGGCGCGCAGCGCTTCGGCGGCGGCCTCGACCTTCGAGCGCCCGAGGTCCTCGGTGCGAAAGAGCGTCTGCCGATGCAGGTTGCTCAGGTCCACCCGATCGTCGTCTACCAGCGTCAGCGCGCGCAGCCCGGCCTCGACCAGGGCACGCGTGGCGGACGCCGCCAAGCCTCCGCAGCCGATGACGAGCACGCGAGCCTGCGCGAGCCCGGTCACGAGAAGTAGGTCTCCAGGCTGAAGTAGCGCTCCCCCGTGTCGCACAGGATGGTGACGATGTGCTGATCGGGTCCGAGCTCACGCGCCAGCTGCGCGGCCACGTGCACGTTCGCGCCGGCGCTGATGCCCACCAGCAGGCCCTCTTCACGCGCGAGCCGCTTCTTCATCGTCCAGGCGTCGACGTCGCTCACGTCGCGGATCTCGTCGACCACCGAGGGATCGTAGTTGGCGGGGATGAAGCCGGCGTTGAGGCCCTGGATCTTGGTCGGTCCCGCAGCGCCTCCCTGCAGCACGGGGCTAGCGGCGGGCTCCACGGCGATCACGCGGACGTTCGCGTGGGCGGCTCGCAGCGCGCGGCCGACGCCCGTGACGGTCCCGCCGGTACCGACCGCGGCGATGAAGGCGTGCACCGGCTCGCCCTCGAGCGCTTCCAGGATCTCACGCGCCGTGCCGTCGGAGTGCGCCTCGGGGTTTGCCACGTTGTCGAACTGACGCGGCATGAACGCGCCACGCTCGCTGACGACGCGCTCGGCGGCGGCCATGGCGCCCTGCATCGCCTCCTCCGGCTCCGTCAGGATGATCTCGGCCCCGTAGGCTTCGAGCAGCTGCCGCCGCTCCAGGGACATGCTCGCGGGCATGGTCAGCACCAGGGGATAGCGTTTGCGCGCGCAGACCAGCGCGAGCCCGATGCCCGTGTTGCCGCTCGTCGGCTCGACGACGGTCTGCCCGGGACGAAGCGTTCCGTCTTGTTCGGCCTGTTCGATCATGCGCAGGCAGATGCGATCCTTGACCGACCCGCCGGGCTCCAGCTGTTCGCATTTGGCCCAGACCTGCGCGCCGCCCTCGGGGACGACGTGCCGCAGACGCACCAGCGGCGTACCTCCGATCAGATCGATCACGCTCTCGACGACGGGGCTCGTTAGCATGGTGTGCTTTCGGCGGGGTGGTTCATCAGATGGAGTACACGTAGCGGTGGGTCGGCTTGCGATGGATGCCTTCGGCTTCGCCGCGCTCACACAGGTCTTCGATACTCACGGCGTCGAGACAAGCCTCCATGTCGGCCTCGAGCTCGCGAAAGGCGCGGCTGGTCACGGCGCGTCCCGTGGCGTCTCCGCCCATGGTCTCGTCGTCGAGCTGGATCTTGCCCTCCAGCGCGCGGATCACTTCGCCCACGCTGATCTCGGCCGAGGGACGGGACAATGCGTAGCCGCCACGTGGGCCCCGCTTGGAGGTCACGAGCCCCGCCTTCTTCAGATCCTGGAAGATCTGCTCGAGGAAGCGGGGCGGGATGTCCTGGCGCTCCGCGATATGCTTCACCTGCGTCGCCTTTCCACGGCCGTGGAAGGCGATGTCGAAGATGGCGCGCACGCCGTATCGTCCCTTGTTGGAGAGCTTCAAACCGCTCTTGATATGGGTTTTCGCATCGGCATTGTCAACAACCAGGCTCGAGCTCGGGTGTTCGTGGCCATCCACCGCTGGATTCCAACGCCCAGGGATGCGACGATGCCCTGACCCGAGAGCCTTGGGGGGCCCGTCATGAAGGTCTGCGTCAATTGTCGAGCACGGTTTCGCGGTGATCCAGAGCGCTGTCCCCTGGATGGGGGACGGCTGGTCCCGGTCAAGGATCCGTTGATCGGTCGCACCATCGCGGGCCGCTACGTGGTTCAGGAGAAGATCGGGGCGGGCGGCATGGGCAAGGTCTATCGCGCGCGGCAGGAGGTGCTCGGCCGCGACGTCGCGATCAAGTTCCTCTCGGATCATCTGACGCACGACCCCTCGTATCGGAAGCGTTTCCTGCGTGAAGCGCGGGCCGCCAATCGCATCCATCACGAGCACATCATCGACATCACGGACTTCGGCGAGACGGACGATGGCCTCGTCTACCTCGCGATGGAGTACCTGGACGGGACGCCGCTCAACCAGCTGGTCGCCCAGGGCCCGGTCCCGCTGTCGCGTACCGCCCACATCGGGCTGCAGGTGGCCCGGGCGTTGGGTCGTGCGCACGAGCTATCCGTCGTGCATCGGGACATCAAGCCCGACAACATCTACCTGCTGCGCGGCTACGACGGCGACTTCGTGAAGCTGCTCGACTTCGGTCTGGCGCACATCGCGGGAGAGCTGCGTGTCACCGCCACGGGCACCGTCTTCGGCACGCCGGAGTACATGGCGCCGGAGCAGGCGCGCGGCGCACCCATGACCGCCGCGGCCGACGTCTACTCGCTGGGCTGCGTGCTGTACGAGATGCTGACGGGGCAGCTGCCCTTCACGGGTTCGACACCGGATCTGGTGTTGAAGCACATGCGCGAGACGCCACGCCCTCCGTCCTATCATCTGCCCTCGCTCTCGCCCGAAATGGACGCGCTGATCCTCGACTTGCTCCAGAAGGAGCCCGAGGATCGCCCCAAGGCCTTCGAGTTGGCCGAGTCCCTGGCGACCCTCTGGGAGCAGCTGCGGACGAGCCTCTCGCCGCCGCCGACCGCGGCGCTTCCACCGACGAATCCACCCGCCGCGCCGGCCAAGGTGGTCGGTCCCGCCGAGGAGGAGGAACGCTGGAGCGAACGGGTGGAGCGCCTCGACGAGCTGCTCAAGCGCGCGCACCCCAGGGGTGATGTGCCCGAGGAGCATGCCTCCGCGGTGATGGAGTTGAGACAGCGTCTGCGCGGAGTCGCCCGCTTGCGAGGCCAACTGGACCAGCGCCTGACGCTGACGGAGTCCCAGGGCAGCGAGATTCGAGTCGTGCGAGGGCGCCTGGGCGGGGCGATCGAGGATCTCGCTCGGGACGAGACCAGTCTGACCCGGCAGGTGCAGGAGGCGCAGGAGCGCGTGCGCAAGGCCGAGGCCACGATGCGCGACCTGCTGCCGCGTCTCGTGCGTCAATGGCAGGCGCTGCCCCCGCCGCCCATGAAGCAGCCCACACCCGCGGCGCTCGAGCATCTGGCCGACGTGGGCCGCATGGCGCGCGAATGGCTCGATGCGGATCACGAACGTCAGGAGAGCGAAGACGCGATCCGGAGGGACGAGGTTCGCGTCGAGGATCTGCACTTCCAGCTGGCGCAGCTCAAGGGTCGGCTAGGCTCCGTGGGCGCCGCCCAGGAAGTGGATCACACCCGACTGCGCGGAGAGGCGGAGGAGCTGGAGTCCCAGCTCGAGGAGGCTCTGGCGCAGATGGCGCGCCTCTCGGCGCCGGTGGTCGAGCACCTCGTGAGCTTCCCCGAACTCCGCGATCACGTGCGGTTGCTGGGGAGCGCGCAGGTCCTGCCGTAGCCCTGGCTCGCGCACTGGCCCGGGCCAGGTGAGGGCGGGTTGTGAATGGACGCGCATCGGCCGCGTCAGTATGATGACTACGCCTCGAAGGCGTGGGGGTTCTCGAAGGCGGGGGTCCAGCGATGATGAGCGAACAATCGATCCACATGGGGAGGATCTGGCGGCGGGCCTGCGTCGTCTGCCTTTGCATGGCGACCGCGCTGGCGTGGCCGGCGTCGCCAGCGCAGGCGCAGCGATTGACCGACGAAGCCTTCGCCGCGGCGATCCACGATCTCGCGGCGGCGGATCCCCAGACGCGCGTGACCGCCCTCGACCTGCTCGGACGACGTGGCTGGCGACGCAAGGACGACATCGTTCCGCATCTCCGGCGGCTGCTGCACAGCGATCCGGACTGGCGAGTTCGCGCATCCGCGGGGCGAGCGGTCGGACGCCTGAGCGCTCGCGACGCCGTGCCCGAGCTGGTGGCCGCGCTTCGCGACTCTCAGGTCGAGGTCCGTGTGGTCGCGGCGGCGGCGCTGTGGCGCTTGCCCGACGTGGCGGCCGTTCCGTCCCTGGTTCACCTGACCCTCGATCCCGACGCCTCGGCTCGTCAGTGGGCGGTCCTCGCGTTGGGCGTGGCGCGCGATCCGCGATCCGTCCCCGGGCTGGTCGCTTTGCTCACGGATCCTGTGGCCGACGTGCGCATGGACACCATCCGCTCCCTGGGCAGGATCGGGCATCCGTCAGCGCTCGCGCCCTTGGCCGCCTTGGCGGCTGACACCGCGCGTCCGCTCGAGGAGCGCCTCGAAGCGTTGAACTCCATCGCTTCGTTGACCGGTCCGGACAAGGTCAACGTGCTGGTCCACACGCTGGACGACGACGATGCGCAGATCCGACTGCGCGCCACGGAGGCCCTCGGGCAAGTGGGTGACGCACTGGCCGTGCCCGCCCTGAGGCGCCGGCGCGACGTGGAACGCGACGCCGGGGTGCGCGTGGCCCTCGACGCCGCCATGTCCGCGATTCGCACCCGAGCTCGGGAACGCCGCCAGGGGCATGGCGACGACGCCGCGCCCACGCCCGCGCCCTGACCGCGGCTTGCGTCGCGTAACCGCGCGGTGCCTGCTCGGGCTCGTCGCGACCAGGTGACCAAGTCGCCGCTGGTGGCTATCATGCCGCGTCGTGCTCTCCTCGCTCCCACGCTCCCCTCGGTCATCGCTCGCGCTACGCGGTGTTGCCCTGGTCGGCGTGGCGCTCTTGGCCTGCGGAGCATGTGATCCGGAGCAAAGTGCGGTGGCGGAGCAGCACGCCCCCCACTCCGCGCGTGACTTCTACTCGGTCCCGCTCGAGTCGGCGCTGGACCGAGTCGCCGGGCGCCTCGTCACGCGTGGATTCACCCCGGAGGGTGAGCGCCATCGAGGGTTCTTGGTCGAGGGCACGTCCTCCAGCGCGCCGTTGTCGATGCGGTCCGGCGAGTGCAGCATCCTCGTGCTCGAGACCTCGGGTGCCCTGGGCGAGGTGGTGCTGCGCGTGCACGGCCCCGATGGCGGCGAGCTGGCGCGCAACGCAGGTCGTGGGGGGCACGCCGCGCTGCGCTACTGCCCACCCAACACCGGCACCTACTACGTCACCTACACGGCTCGACGAGGCAGTGGGCTCTACTGCGCCGCAGCCTTCCGCGGGCCGAACGGCATCGAGATGGACCTGGCCGGGCTGTTCCCGCAGCCGGCGACCGCCGATGTGGAGCCATGACCCGCCCTTGGGTGCTCGCCACCGGGTGCGCGCTCTCGGCCCTGCTGCTGCTCGCTTGCAAATCACCCGACGCAGGTCCGCCGCCGGATCCCCTGCTGCCTTCAGCGGAGATCCCGTTGGACGGCCTGACGCGGCGCGCCGCCAGCCTGCGGCATCGCATATCCGCGCGTGGCTATGGCGAGGCCGTGGCGCAGACGCGGGAGTTCGTGTTGGAAGGGTCCGGCGTCGGCATCCCGCTGGATCTTCCCACGGGTCGCTGCGCCACCTTCGTCGCGCTGGGCGGAGGCGACGTGCGGCAGCTCGACCTCGCGCTCTTCGATTCCCAAGGCCAACGCGTCGTGGAGGACCGCGCTGAAGGGGAGGGCGGCCTGGCCCACGTCTGTCCCCAGGGCAACGCCGACGGCGCCACCTTGGCCTACTACCTCGCCCTGCGCGCGCGCCGCGGCTCGGGAGCCGTTCAGGTGCTGGCCTTCCTTTCCTCCGTGCGCGAGGGCACGGGCTTCCAGGACTTGTTTCAAGACCTGCTCGCGCCCGTGGTCGAGTCCAGCTCGGTCGCCACGGAGCTCGATGGCTTCCGCGACTCGTTGCGCGGGCGTGGGCTCTTGCCGTCCTCTCCCGACGTGCTCGGGACCCTGGCCTCCGCCGGCGCATTGCGCGCAACGGAGCATCTGAGCAGCGACCACTGCTACGTCGCGATCGCGGCGACGGGCCGGGGCGTCGAAGACGCGGACCTCTTCCTCTTCGATCCGAGCGGCGCGGAGGTCGCCCGCGATCTGGAGCGCAGTCCGAACCCCCGCGTTCAGCATTGCCCCACCGAGACCGGACGCTTCACCTTCGAGCTTCGCGCCTACCGAGGCAGCGGCAGCGCCGGATTCGTCGTGCTCGAGGGCGCCCCCGACAGCCACGTGCCGGGCGTCCCTCCACCGCCGCTGCGGACGGCGGACGCGGGCGTGGACGAGGTCGGCGGCGCGCGCGCCGCGCTCTCGACGGTCTTGGCGAGTCTGCTCGAGGAGGGCTACTCGACGCCGACCTGGGTGGTCTCCGACGGCTCCCTCGATCCGGGTGAGGTGCGCACGGAGGAGGTCGTCTTGGGTCCGTCGTGCAGCGTGGTGGTGGGTTCGGCCTCACGCCCCGACGCGGACCTCGACCTCTATCTGGTCGACGCCAGCGGGCGAGTCCTGGATAGCGACACGCGCGTTCGGGCCTTGGCGCGAGTCGCCGCCTGTCCGGCCCAGCCCACGCCCTACCGCGTGCAGGTGAAGCTCTACGGCCACGCCGGTCCCTTCGCGTTGGTCAGCCTGCGCGCGCCCGAGGGCGCGCACACCGTGCAGGAGGTGCGCTTGATGGAGGCCGAGCGCGAGCTACTCGCACGCACGCCACAGCGCGTGGCGCGTCAGGTGCACGAGCTCGACGAACAAGATCCACTCTCCCTGCCCCAGCGTCTGCGCGCCGGGACCTGCGTGGGCTTCGCGGCGGGAGGAGACGCGAACGTGGAGGATCTGGACCTCTTCCTGAGATCCGAGGCGGGGGATCTGCTGGCCTCCGACACCGGTCCGGCGCCCTGGGCTGCTCTGCGTTACTGCGTGGCCCAGGACATGGGCGCGGTGCTGGAGTTGAGCGCCTACCGCGGCTCCGGGGACGTGGTGGTGGACCGCCTGGAAGGCGTCCCGTGAGCGCTCGCTCGCTCCTGCTCGCGCTGCTGCTGCTCGGCGTGCAAGGCAAGGCGCAGGCCCAGAGCGTGGCGGAGTGCACGTCCTTGGCCGCGAATCGCCTGAGCGGGGCGGGTGCGGCGCCACTCGGAACACGCTGGCGCGGGTTCTTGGTCGAGGGCGAGGGGCACGCGCTGCCCCTGCAATTCGATCAGGCGGGCTGCGTGGGCGTCGTGGCGGTCGCCGCGACCGAAGTTCAGACGTTTCACCTCTCGCTGGCGAGCAGCCAGGGCAACACCTTGGTCGACACCGAGAGTGACTCCCGACAGGCCTACCTGCGCTTCTGCGGCGTGCGAGGGCTCTCCCTCGTCGCCATCGCGGATGTCATGGAAGGTCAGGGCGAGGTCAGTCTCTCGGCCTATCAGGACGCGCCCGAGGAGCTGCCCGCGGGTGACGCGACCGCTTGTTTCCGGGAGCCGTCGGGCGTGGAGACCGACACGGTCGTGCTGGGCCCAGCGCCCGACCCGCTGACCGTGTCGCGACGCGTGGAGAACGCCGAGCGCTTCGCCGGGGGCTTCGGCTACGCCGAGGTCTGGAGCCGACCTCTGGCCGGAATGGAGGCGACGGATCGGGCGATTCCGGTCGCGGCCGGGGAATGCTACGCGCTCCATCTGGCGGCCGATCACGAGGTGCGCGATCTCCGTCTGCGGGTCATCGGTACGTCGACCGCCGGACCGGGCTGGACACGTAGCGGGCGCAATCAACAAGCCGCGGAACTCTGGCTCTCCTTCTGCGCCGAGCAGGCTGGGGTCGCCATCTTCCAGGCCAGCGCGGACGGCCGCGTGCTCACGCTCTTTCGACTCCCGCGGCAGGGTCCGGCGCCTGCGCTGGTGCGTGGCGACGCGCGCTTGCCCTACCGCGAGCTGAGCTACCTGCTGCACGCGCGCGGCATGCACCCGCGTCTGATCGCGGTGGGCATGTCCGGCCCAGGGGAAGACCTGCGCCTACCGATCGCGCTGTCGAAGGCGGGCTGCTACGCGTTCGCGTTGAGCCCCACGGAGGATCTCGTCGGCGACGATCTGGTGATGACGCTGAGTGATGCCCGCGGCAACCTGCTCGCGCGTGAGCTGCGCGGAGCGGATCAACCGCTGGTCTATCACTGCAGCACCGCGCCCGAGGAGGTGCGGCTCTCGGCGCGCGCGACCTCGGCCGAAGGACGCTATCTCGTGTGGGTTGGGGAAGCCGACCCGGGTTCGTCCAGGTCGAATCCAGCAGTGGAGCATTGAACATGCGCACGACGGGCGTCCTTTTCGTTTTGCTCGCGGGCTGTGGGAGCGGCGCCGTCTCGCACACGGACACGGCGCATGGGCAGCGGCCCACTGGGCAGCGGCCCACGGTCAGCGCCGGCAGCAGCGACCTCGCCGAAGCGGATCTCGGCCATTCGGAGCAGCGCATCATCGACCACTTGAGGGACTTGTCCTGGACGCGAGGAGCGCCTCTGGACGAGGGCTTCTTCGCGGATGGACAGGGAAGCACCTCGCCGCTCCAGGTCGCGCCCGGCACCTGCGTCGTGCTGATCGCGGTGGGCACGAGCGGGATCGCCGACCTCGACGCCGCGCTCTACGCGCCCAGCGGTCGCAGCGTCGCCGTGGATGGAGAGGACGACGCGCATCCCACGGTCGCCGCCTGCGCCGGCGCCGAGGCGCGGGAACTCTACTACCGCGTGTCGGCGTATCGCGGCGTGGGCAAGTATCGGGTGCTGTGCTTCCAGGCTCCCGAAGCGGAGCTCGACCAACTCGAGGCGCGCTTGGGCGGACAGCCGGGCATCTCGGCCAGCGACGAGGAAGAGGACGCGCCTTCGCCCCTCGACGATCGGATCGAAGGCGCGGAACGTCGTGGCTTCGTCTCGCGTGGAGACCCCAGGGAGGTCCCCCTCGAGGGTGCCATGAGCGTCAGACTGCCGTTGCCCGTCGACGCCGGGACGTGCGTGAGCGTGATCGCAATGGCCCACGGCACGCTGTCGAACCTCGACCTCGCCCTGCACGACGAGACAGACGCCGTGCGCTCGGAGGATCGCACGGAGAGCCGCGACGCGGCCGTGCAGGCGTGTCCACGAGACGACGGAGATTGGACAGTCGAGATCCTGTCGGCGGGCGGCGAGGGAGACGCCGAGGTCGCCGTCCTGGATGGACAACAAGCGGATCTGGGCACGGAGTCGGCGCTGTGGTGGGGCCTTCGTCCCGTCACGGGTCGCCCACGCGAGAGCGGCCGCGTCGTGGCTTCCGGACGATTGATGCCGGGTGAGGTGCAGAGCGTGAATCTGCCTCTGGCGCCTGGAGCGTGTGCTCGGCTGCGCGCCGTGGGCGAGCCCAGCCTCGGGGCGCTCACGCTCTTCCGCGCGGACAGCCCCGCGACGGCGGCCTCGGAGATGCGGCTCTGTCGTACCCGCGGACGGGAGACGCCGAGCCTTCGGGTGTCGGCGACGGGCGCCGGCGCCTATCGCCTCTTGGTCTCCAGACCGGACTGAGCCTGCGCCGGCTTGCCCTGGGTCGGGCTGGTCGTCGCGGGAGGCAGGCGCGTTCCGAGCCCTGCGCGGCGCAGGATGGCTTCGCACAGGTCTCCGAAATCGTAGCCCGCGCCCTCGGCGATCTTGGGCAGCAAGGAGGTGCGGGTCATCCCCGGCAGCGTGTTGACCTCGAGCACGTATTCGTTCTCGCCCTCGGTCACGAGCACGTCGACGCGCACGGCGGAGGTCGCGCCTACGGCCTTGGCGGCGCGCTCGGCGATGCGCAGGACGCCCTTGTAGCGAGTCGGCGAGAGCCGGGCAGGGTAGTGGTACTCGCTCTGTCCCGACGTGTACTTGGAGCGATAGTCGTAGAAGCGACCCTTGGGCACGATCTCGATCGCACCCAAGGCGCGTCCGTCGAGCACGCCCACGGCGACCTCCTTACCAGTGACGAAGCGCTCGACGAGCAAGGAGGAGTCGTAGCGAGCGGCGTCGGTCGCCTTGGCCGCGAGCTCGGCCAGATCGCCGGCGCGCCCCGCGCCCACGCTCGAGCCCGCGCGACGTGGCTTCACGAAGGCCGGGAATCCGAAGGATCCGTGCAGCTCGGCCAGTCGATCGATCTCGTCTGCCTCGAGCCCGTAGTAGGGCGGCGTCGGCACGTTGTAGAGGCGGAACAGCTCCTTGGCCTTGAGCTTGTCCATGGCCAGCGCGCTCGCGAGCACGCCCGAGCCTGTGTAGGGAATGCGCAGGATCTCGAGCAGGCCCTGGATGCAGCCGTCTTCACCCAGCGTGCCGTGCAGGGCCAGGAAGGCGACGTCGATGTTCGCCTCTCGCAAGCGCTGATCGATGTCTTCCTCGACCATGATGCGAGTGACGCGATGCCCGCGCTGCTCGAGGGCCTCGGCGACCGCTTCTCCGGTGGCGAGAGAAACCTCTCGCTCGGCGCTCAGGCCACCCATCAGGACTCCGACGTGCTGCTCTACCATGTCCCGTACTCCTCGATCTGTGGTTTCCGCCCGGACCGTTCGAACTCGAGTGCCGCCTTCATGCCTTTGTTTCTCGGCGGCTTCGGTCGAACTGGAACGCGTGAGGGGAGACGAAGCCAGGATCGTGCCATCGTCGTCTCGCACTCGCGCAGCGGGATTCTCTGCAGGGGCCGGATTGAACCGGCCGTCTTCGTGGCCCGGAGGCCGCGCTCATCGTGTTGGGGTTGCCACAGGCAGAACCACCGCATGCCATTCGCGTAACAGGCCGGTGATTCACTGGTCAAAAAATCAGCGCTGCACATGTGCCGAGGTCGCCCGGGGGTCAAGTCGTCGAGGGGCATCGAGCGCTCGGAGGCCCTCGCCCCCTAAGGCAGCAGGCGGGCCATGGGATAGCGGGCCCGGCCGCCCGAGAGGCTCGTCACCCGCAGCGCCACGTGGTCCCCGCGCCGCAGGCTCAGCAATCGAGTCACCTCGGCCTCGCGCAGCTCGAGCTCGACCCAAGCGTCCCCGGTCGCGTGGTGACAGCTCAGAGGCGCGTGGAAGATCGTGTCCGCTGCCGCCGGGGCGGAGCTGGGGGGCGCTGGCGCGTGCGGGGTGCCGACCCAGGCCACGACACAATCCTCCGGCGCACCTCCCGCGCGGCCGATCGCGGCCGGCCGCAGATCGGCGCCAACCTCGAGCGGTGCGAAGAGGGCGTCGTCGTTCGGAGGTGTCGCAGACGGAGTGGCCTCACGTTGAACCACGAAATCGAGCACGGGGACGCCGAAGCGATCGCCCCCTGCATCCAGGACGCGCGCTCTCACGCTCTGATCCGGACGCACGAAGGCCGCGAGGGCGGAGCTCGTGGGCCGGAACCCGAGCTCGACGAAGCCCGTCGAGCAGCGCACATCGCGCGTGTGGCTCACCCCGAGCTCGCGCAGGCGAAGATCGGACGTGGACGTCGAGCGCAGCGGACCGACGTAGCGAAGCTCACAGTCCACGAGGTGCCCCAGGTAGCGCTCCGGAAAGGCCCGGATCGCGCGCGTGTCGCTCATCGCCACGACCTCGTCGCTCGCGGGTGTGGTCGCGGGATGTTGCACCCCGGCGTCGGGACGGCTGGGCAGGGCCGCCTCCGGTGTACATGCGCACAGACAGACGATCCAAACGGCGAGGAGCACGGCCTCTCTTCGCGCGAGCCAGGCTGGGACCATCGAGTCGATCACGGGCCGACGCTAGCACGGGCCGGGAGCGAGGGCTTGGCTCGAAGAGCCCCCGGAAGAAGCTCGCATTGCTCAGGCTCGCGGTGACTGCTAAATGATACCTAATCGTCCGCCGGACGACCGCTCTCTCAACGAGGGCCCAATGACCCCGCCTGCTGCTGGATATCGACAGTGGCAGGCTCCAGACCGGATTTGAGGGATGAGCGAGCTATCTGCCGCCCGAGCGCACTGCGCCCAGAGGACCGAGTTCCGTCGCCAACTGCGACGGGATGAGGCTTTGGGTTGCGCGCCCGTCGCCGCAAGAAGCCCTCTCGGCGCCGCGTGGTGCCCCCTCCGCGCCGGTCATACGTATGAGGATTCCGACCATGACGTTCACAGAAGCCGCGATCGAGGTGCTCCGCCTCGCGGGTAAACCACTGCACTACAAGAAGATTACGGAGATCTCGATTCAGAAGAATCTGCTCTCCCACGTCGGCAAGACGCCTGAGATCACGATGAGCTCGCGTCTCGCCACCATGGTGCGAAAGGATCGCGGAGAGGCCGCGATCGTCAAAATCAAGCCCGGTGTGTTCGGGCTGCGCGAGTTCGACGAGGCCACCTTGAAGGCGGCTGAGGCGGACAGCGGACATGACTTCGAGTTGCCCGAAGGCGCTGGCGGCAAGTCGCCGCAGGCGCTGGCCACGGGCGACGACGAGTTCAACGGCGAGCTCGCGCAGGCGAGCGCTAGCGGTGAGGCGGTGGAGGCGCGGCAACTCCCCGGTGCCGAGGTCTTCCCCGAGGAAGACGATGACGACGTGCCCATCCTCTCGGCGGTAGCTGAAGACGATCACGGCCTGGAGGAGGGTGACGAGAACCAGCCAGGACGCCGCAAGCGTCGTCGTCGTCGCAAGCGTCGCGAGCCGGGCGAGGCCGAGAACGGGCGCCCCGAGGGCGCACGGGCCGAAGGCGGTCGCAGCGAAGGCGGTCGCAGCGAAGGCGGCCGCGGCGAGCGAGGGCGCTCCGACCGTGGACGTGACCGTGGACGCGGTCGCGGCGAGCGTGGACGCCCCGAGCGCGACCTCGAACAGGCCGCGCCGGTGCGCGCCGAACTCGAAGGCGATTGGGATCGCACCTCCGAGGACGGAGACCTCTCGGGCCTCGAGCTGTCGGACGCCATCGACGGAGTGCTCGCTGGGGGCCGCAACCATCGGCCGACCTCGCTGGCGGATGTGGCGCGTGAGCTCGTGCGACGCGGTCGCATGTCGGGCGGCCCGGCCGCGCTGGCTCCGACCCTCGCGGCCGCGGTGCGGGGCGACACGGCCCGACGCACGATCG
>Ga0210044_10004133_pt1 | contig 20393 bp, 18 predicted proteins | sample CryGey13umfilter_2_FD_183959 | JGI IMG/M metagenome (GOLD analysis project Ga0210044, IMG submission 183959) | Groundwater microbial communities from aquifer in Utah, USA - Crystal Geyser 4/9/14 3 um filter (SPAdes) (version 2) | ecosystem: Environmental > Aquatic > Deep subsurface >... | reverse complement strand
GATGCCGCGCGCAAGTTGCACGCCAAGCTGTTGGATGACCTGGTGAAGGCCATCCGGCAGCGCCACTATTCCATCCGTACCGAGCAGGCCTATCTCGCTTGGACCTGCCGCTTTCTACTTTTTCTTGGGGACAAAGCGCCAGAAAGCGCCGGGGCACCTGAGATCACCGCCTTTTTGCAGGATTTGGCGGTGCGCGGCAAGGTGGCGGCCAGCACCCAGAACCAGGCCCTGAACGGTTTAATCTTTCTCTATGGCCAGGTGTTGCAACGGCCACCGGGTCAGCTCGGCGACTTTGCCCGGGCCAAGCAGCCGAAGCGTCTGCCGGTGGTCTTGAGTCGCGCCGAGGTGGCGCATCTGCTCGGGCAGTTGACCGGGGTGCATCAGTTGATGGCCTCCCTGTTGTATGGTACCGGCATGCGCTTGATGGAGTGCGTCCGACTGCGGGTGCAGGATATTGATTTTAGCCAGGGGCTGATCGTGGTGCGGGACGGCAAAGGCCAGAAGGACCGGGTGGTGCCGCTGCCCAAGAGCCTGGTCAAACCCCTTGAACAGCATCTGAGCGAGGTCCGCGCCCTGCACCAGGCAGATCTGGCCAAGGGCTTCGGCGAGGTGTTTCTGCCGGACGCCCTGGCCCGGAAATATCCGAACGCACCCAAGGAGTGGGGCTGGCAATACGTGTTTCCCAGCGGCCGCCTGGCGGTGGACCCGCGCAGTGGCGCGACCAGGCGGCATCATATCCATGAAAACGGCTTGCAAAAAATCATCAAGAAGGCCATGCCGGCGACGGGCATCGTCAAGCGGGTCAACTGCCATGCCCTGCGCCACAGCTTTGCCACCCACCTGCTGGAAAACGGTTATGACATCCGTACCATCCAGGAACTGCTTGGTCACGCCGATATTTCCACCACCATGATTTACACCCACGTGCTCAATCGCGGTGGACAGGGGGTGATCAGTCCGCTGGACGGGCTGGTGTGAGAGGGCGGGAACTGGAGCGGGAAGGGTGATCGCGAGCCAATATGCTTTACAAAAAACAGGCAATGCGGTAGAAAATCGCTGCTGTTCACTCACCACCTAAAATGCCTATGGCCGAAGGAGGCGCCTTATGCCAAACAAACCGATCCTGCTTATTCTTGCCCTGTTGCTTTTCTTTCCTCCGCTGGCCAACGCCGCGGCTGACAATGAACTGAAACCGGCCCTCACCACCCCGGCCCAGCGTTTCAGCTACAGCTATGGCATCGAGGTTGGCGGCCGGTTGAAAACCCTGGAAACCGATATTGACCTGGACAGCCTCTGTCAGGCCATCCGCGATGCCTATGCTGGTAAAGAACTGGCCATCCCGGTGAAGGAGGCGGTGGACATCCGCAATGAATTCAACAAGAAGCGCAACGCGGAGATGCAGGAAAAACGCCAGCGCCTGGCCGCCGCCAACCTCACGGCCAGCCAGGAGTTCCTGAAAAAAAACCAACAGAAAAAGGGGATCAAGACGACCGCGAGCGGCCTGCAGTATGAGGTCATCACGGAAGGCACCGGCACCAAGCCGGCGATGACCGACCAGGTGCTGATGCATTATGCGGGCACCCTGCTGGACGGCACCGAATTCGACAACTCCTACAAACGGAACAAGCCGGTGGCCCTCCCCATGGCCGGGTCCAACAACATCATCAAGGGCTGGATCGAGGGCATGCAGCTCATGCGGGTGGGCAGCAAATACCGCCTCTTCATCCCGCCCGGCCTGGCCTACGGGGACAAGCAGGCGGGACCAGTCATTACCCCCAACTCCCTGTTGATCTTCGAGGCCGAGATGGTGGGCATCGACCAGAAGACGCCGCCCCAAGAGAAAAAGCAGGACAAGAAGGGTCCGGCCAAGAAAGGTAAGTGACCGGCAGGGACAACGGCTGGCGAGGCAATAACGGGTCAGGGCGCCGTCTGCACTGTAATGGCGCCGGTCAACTCGCCGGCCACGACCCAGACCACCTCGGTGTACGGGTCATGCAAGCGGAGCTCAAAGGGCGTCACCTCGCCGCTGGACAGCAGGAAGATCCTGGCCGGTCGCTGATCTTCCTTGCCATCGGCCTCCTCCGCGGCGACCAGTTGCACCGGCTCGCCCTCCAGCGCCAGCGTGAGTTCCAGACCTTCCGGCAGTTGCCGTGGTCGGAGCACCTCATCGCCCTCCACGGGCACAAACCCATCCTTGCCAATCTCCAGAAACCGGTAGCCGCCGGGCTCGACCTGCATGGCCAGTTCGCGGGAACGGAGCACCGCCTCCTCGGAGGCAAGCCGGACTATGGCGCCAAGACGCCGCACCGCTTCCGCCACATCATCTCGCCGGTGATCGACGTTCAGGGTGACCACCCCGAGCACGATGCTGATGATCACCAGCACCACCAAGACCTCGATCAGGGTGAAGCCGGCACGGCGCCAGGGCATAAGGCTCGGCTGGTTATTCAAGATTCCAGTTGCCGAGGTCGGCGTTGATGCCCTCGCCGCCCGCCTGGCCGTCGGCCCCCAGCGAATAGATGTCGATGTCGCCGTGGGTACCGGGATTCATATACAGGTAGGCGCTCTTCCAGGGATCCTTGGGAAGCCTTTCAATGTAGCCGCCTTCCTTGTAGTTCTTGGGTTCCGGGGAACCGGCGGGTTTGCTGACCAGGGCCTCCAGCCCCTGATCGGTGCTGGGATACACATAGTTGTCGAGCTTGTACAACTTCAGGGCGCTCTCCAGGCTGCGGATATCCTGTTTCGCCTTCATGACCCGGGCCTCGTCCGGCCGCTCCATGATCTTTGGGACGATGAAGGCGGCCAGGATACTCAGGATAACCACCACCACCATCACCTCGATCAGGGTAAAGCCCGCCTGACCTCTGTTTGCTTGCGTTGCCGTCTTCTTCTTCATCGTCTGCATACCTCTTGTCGGATTTTGCGAGTGACAAAGCAACAAAGCGGCAAAGGAAAAACCTTGAAGAGGTTGCCGCACGATATTGCTTTTGATACTCTGCCCCTTTGCCACTTTGCCCCTAAAAATGCAACACCGGCAGGCGGCCGGACAGGGCCACCTGGACCGCGCCGTCCTGGCCTGGCCGACCGAGGATGCCAATGAACTCCTCCAGGGCTGGCTGGGCGTGATCACGGGCCCGCAAGGCGCCTTTGAACTCATAGGCCCCGTCGGCGGCCAGGGTAAACGTGCCTTGGACCGCGAGGGGGCCGCCGCCGTCGGCGAGTACGCCCTGCACGGCCCGGTCCCGGGTGGTCAAATCCGCCTTCAAATCACCAAGGTTAATCTGCTGAGTCGCGTTAACCTGTGCCCCACTCCAGACCCCCGTGCCGACAACCTCGGTGATCCGCCCTTGCGGCAGGGCCAGCCGTTCGATGCGGACCGCCAGAGTGCCCGCCACCCCAACCCCCATGGGGCCAAGCTGTTTGGCCACGAAAGCAACGGGCAGATCGGCCTCCAGCTCCCGGATAACCACGCCACCGCGGCCAAAACTCAGCAGTCCGCCCACCGTGCCGTCCTGCACCTGAAAACGCACCTTGGCATTCAACCGCCCGGCCAGCAGGCCGGCGGGTAAAAAATCCCAGGCCAGATTCCGGCAGGCCACCCCGTCAAGCATGGCCTCGGGCGCCAGGCCCGACCAGACCGTACCTGTAAGCCCGGAAACCCAAAGCCGTTTGGCCATGAACTCCGAATGCCGCTGCAGCACCTGGAAGGCCCGATCCGCCGGGATGGTCGCCACCAGAAAAAAACAATAGGCGACCAGGCCGAAAACGACGAAACCTATCCCGCGTTTTTTCATGCTCATGGTCCCACCAGCGTCAACCGGGCCTTGACAAAACCGGCCCCAGCCAAGGATTCGGCGGAAAAGGCCGTCACCCGGATGGCGTGTTTACTTTCCAAAAGAAAGACCCAGCGCATGATGTCGTCGAAAGGGGCCTCGTCCACCCAGACCTTGGCGCCGTTCTCCCCATCCGGTTCAATGCGCTTGAGTTTGCCGCCCAGCTTCTCCTGCTTGGCCGTCTGGTCGATCACCGCCATCACCGAACCGTCGGCCGCGGTTGCCGGCCCCCCCTGGCCGGTCGGCCGCAAACGGGCGACCGAACCCGCCGCCTCCCGCATCCAGGCAAGCTCGGCCCGCTGCTCCGGCACCGAGAGCCGCAGGCTGGCCAGCCGGCTGAAAAAGGCGGTCCACAGGATAAAATAGAGGGCGCCAACCACAAGGAGCAAACCGCCGACCCCGAGCATGAGCCGCTCCCGCTCGCTCAGACTGTTCCACCATTCCTTCATCGGCCGGCCTCCTTGATCTGCATGCGGGCCTCGACGCTGTCGGCCTTGGCCGAGGCCGTGCGGATCTCCACCTCCAAGCCAGAGAGCCCGGCCAGCTTTGTCTTGAGTTCATCCAGGCCCTGCAGGCTGCTGACCAGAAAACCCAGCTCCAGACGCCCGTCCGCGTAGCGCAGACTCTGGATGACAAAGCCAGGCGCCGCCAGCAGGACCGGGGTGATTTTCCCCACCTGTCCCAGAAAAGCGCCCCCGCCCTGGCCCTGGGCCCGGAGCCCGGCCAACTGCTGTTCCATCTGCGCCCTTGGGTTGACCACCTTCTTGGCCTCGGGAAACTGATCCCGATAGACCTTTTCGATCTGCTGGGCCAGGAGGCCGGCCTCGTGCCGCAGGGCAAAATACTCCTGCCCCAGCAGGCCGCCGCGCATGAGCAGCAAGACGAGCAGCAGGGCCACCGGCGTCCGCCACTGGACCCACAGGTTGCCCCATTGGGCATGCCGGTTGTAGGGGCCCTGCAAGAGATCGATGGCCACCTTGTCGTCCAGGGCCGCGGCCAGGACGGCCACCACCGCCGCCATGGGCTGTGCATCCACCGTATGTGGCGCAAAGTCCGCGCCGGCCAGCGGCGCCTGGCCGGGCGGGGCATGAAGGTGCAGGGTAAGAGGCTCTCCGGCCGGCAGGGCCGCGAGTTCCGTGCGGAGGACCGCCTCCAGGTTGTCAATATCCACCGCAAAGCCCTGTTGCTGAGCGGTGCGGACCAGGGCCAGACCGCCATCCACCACGATGGTCCAGCCGTCCGGCTGGAACGGGGCGGCCAGGATATCCGGGACCATGGTCTGGGGGTCGATGCCGGCGGCCTGCAGCATGGCGAGCCAGCCGTCCATCCGCGTCGAGGCCACCAGCGCCAGGGCCAGCCGACCGGCCGCGTCCCTGGCCCCCTGGCCGAAGTGCAGTTCCTCGGCGTCGCTGACGTAGTCCTCTTCCACGGCAAAGGGAATGGCCTGGGCGATGCGTTGCCGACTGCCCTTGGGCAGCTTGGCCGCGAGGAGCAGCACATCCTGGCCTGGCACCAGCACGGTCACCCGCCCCCGACCAATGGCGGCCGCCGCCTCCAGCAGGCTGCCGTGGCCCGGCTGTATGCTGCCGTCGTCCGAGCGTAGCGCCCAGGACACCTGGTCGGGGGCCTCGGCCCCCAGCCGCAAGACGAATCGTTTCATGACGTTCCTGTTCAGAATTTCCCTTTCTGCCTTCTGCCTCTGTGCCTTTGTGTCTTCCCTTACTACTACTGCACGCCAATGGTGCGCCGGATGACCTCCACCCGCGTTTCCTTGCGATGCAGCAAGCTCTTCAGATAAACGGTGCCATTGCCGACCTGCACATTGATATGGGCCAGAAAATAATCGCTGGACACGGACAGAAACTCCTGGCTCACATCTGCAGCTTTAAGATTGGCCGCCTTCAGGAAATCCGCCACCGAAGCGTAGCCTGCTTCGCCACGATTTTCCACCAATTCCTGCGCAACGGTAATGCCGAGCCGATCCTCTTCGGCCAGCGCGGCCAGCACCCCGGCCGGCGCGGTGTTGACATTGATATACGAGGCATCGGGCAGGGTGCAGACCAACGGTTCCAGGCACCGAAAGGCCTCCGGGCTGATACCGTTCACCAGGAGCAGTTCGCTGGGGCTGGCCATATACCGGTTGGCGGTCCGATAGGCCGGCTCCCGACCACTGTAACTCTCATCCTCGGCCCCGGCCGGAAACTGCGGGTCGATGTCCGCGTCAATCCAGTCCTCCACCGCCTGCGCGACCTCGGCATCCACCTCGCAGTGCTGCAACAGCCGCCCCATCTGCTTGCGCGTTGCGTCCCGGAAAGGCACATTCTTGGCCGCCAGGTTGTTGAGGTTGAAACGGCCCTGCATATCCTCGAGGTTGCCGGACACCACCCCGCCCTCCACCTGGGTCGGGAAAAGCCCCTGGGCCCAGTTCTCGCCCAGATTGTCAGTCTTGCCGTCCTTCTTGTCCTGGACCAGCACCTGGATAGCGAAATCCTCCACACCCCTGGCCAGCCAGAAGGCCTGGCCACTGTCGAGGACATTGGCGGTCCTGCGGATCTCCAACTGCTGGGAGGATACCAGGGCCACGGCCAGCACCGTGGCCAGCCCGGTGATCAAGAGAACCACCAGCAGGGCCACGCCCCGGTCCCCCTGCCCGATCCGCCAGACGGTGGCGCCCATGGCCGGCCTCATTTAACTGCCGCCCCATGAACCAGGACGAACAAGCGCTCAATCGCCCCCCAGCCCTCCACGTCGAGGACGATTTTCACCGCCTTGGGCAACTGGTCCTTTAGATACGGTTTTTCCCGGCTCTCCACCACCGGCCAACTCTCCTGCCACGCATCCTGATCATTCAAAAACTGCACCGTGAAGGACCGCACCCGGCGCAACACCACCGCGGTAAAGGGCGCACTGTCCACCACCCGGTCCAGCACCCGCCAATTGTGGCGCACCAAGTCGCCATCGCGCAACTGGTAGGCCACCCGCTGCAGGTTGGCGCGGGCCTGGCCGGCCGGGTTGGCATAGCCGCCCCGGGTGAATTCCAGCGCCCCGTCCAGCGTGCCGGCGATATGCCGGAACATGGCCGGCTGCGCCTCGCCGTACTCGTCGCGGATGCCCCGGCCGGGCATGGCCTGCTCAACGTCGCGCTGCAGCATGGTCATGGCGACCTGCAGTTCGGCGAGATCATCCATGTTGCGGGTCACCTGCTCCCGGATGTCCACCATGGTGCGCAGGCTGCCATAGCCCACCGCCGCCAGCACGGCAAAGATGGCCACCGCCACCAGGAGCTCCAATAAGGTAAAGCCGCGTTGGTTCATGGGCCGGCCGGTCGCCCCATGAACACCGTGAACACCGCCAACGGGTCCTTGCCGCGGTCCTCCGCCCGTACCTCGATCACCGCCCGCCGCATGTCCGGGTTCGGCGTTTCGTGGCCCGTCACCTTCACGGACCATTTACGGCCGGCCATTGCCGCGCTGCTGTCCCCGGCGCTTACCGCCACCCACTTGCCGGCCAGTTCCAGCTCGGCCGCCCGGTTCATGGCCACCCAGGTCGCCAGGGTGCGCTCCCGCAGGTAGCCGGCGTTGTCCACCGCGGTGCCGCTTGTGGTGGTAACGGCCAGACAGACCATGCTGAGGATGGCCAGGGCCACCAGGATCTCCAGCAGGGTGAAACCCCTTTGCCGCGCCATGCCCACCGCCCTCACCGGACCAAGGCGTTCAGGTCGAAGATGGGCAGCAGAATGGCCAGGACGATCAGCAGCACCACGCCGCCCATGACCAGAATGAGCAGGGGCTCGAATATCCCCATGAGGGTGGAGATCAGGGTTTCCACCTCGCGTTCCTGGTTCACGGCCGCCCGTTCCAGCATCTCTTCCAGTTTGGCGCTGGCCTCGCCGCTGGCAATGAGGTGAATGGTAATGGGCGGGAAATAGCCCGATTTGGCCAGCATCTGATGGACGCTGCTGCCCTCCCGCACCCTGGAGGCCGCCTCGTCGACCGCCTGCCGCATGGCCAGGTTGCCGATCACCTGGGCGGAGATATGCATGCCATCCAGCACCGGCACGCCCGAGGCCGTCAGGATGCTGAAGGTTCGGGCGAAGCGGGCGGCGTTCATGGAGCGGGAAAAACGGGCCACCAACGGCACATGGAAAATGGCCCGGTCAAAACGCAGTCTTACCCCCTCCCGCCGGAGCAGGAGACGTGCGACGATAGCCAGGCCGAACAGGCCGACCAGCAGGACCAGACCGTAGGCCCTGAGAAAGCCGCTCAGCAGGATGAGCCCTCTGGTAAGGGGGGGCAATTGCTGGTGCAGATTTTCAAAAACGTCGACGATCTTGGGGACCACGTAGGTAAGCAGGGCGCCCACTACCAGAATCGCCACCACGGTGAGGATGATGGGATAGAGTACGGCCAGGAGGACCTTCTGGCGGATCTGCTGGACAAATTCAGTGTAGTCGGCCAGCCGCTCCAGCACCACGTCCAGATGACCGGACTGTTCGCCGGCCCCCACCGTGGTGCGGTACAGCTTCGGGAAGACGCCGGGAAAATCCGCCATGGCCTGGGCCAGGGCATGGCCTTCAAGCACCCGCGAGCGCACCCCGACGATGATGCCCTGCAGGCGGCCCTTTTCCGTCTGATCGGCCACAGTGGCCAGGGCCTCGTCAAGCACGGTGCCGGCGCGGACCAGGGTGGCCAACTGCCGGGTGATGAGGGCCAGGTCGGCGGGGGACACGCCGCGCCGGAAGAGCATGCCGCGGTCACCCCGCGCCACCCCCTTGGCCACCTCCTCGACCGTGAGGGGGATAAGGCCGCGCGCTCGGAGGATCTGACGGATCTGCCTGGGCGTGTCACCCTCCAGAACCCCTTTGCGCTGGCGGCCGGCCGCGTCCAGGGCGGCGTATTCAAAGGCGCCCATGGACTACTCCTCCTTGCTGTCCTCCTTGGTGACCCGCAGCACCTCCTCAATGGAGGTGTCGCCGGCCAGGATGCGCCGCACGCCGTCCTGACGGATACTGGGCGATCGGGTCCGGGCATGGGCTTCAAGCTCATATTCGCCGGACCCGTCGTGGATCATGATGCGCATGGTGTCGTCCACCTCCACCACCTCGTAAATGCCGGTACGGCCGCTATAGCCGAGCCCGGTGCACTGCCCGCAACTCTTGGCGCTGTAAATCTCCGGCGGCCGCAGCGAGGAAACGCCCAGGGAAAAACATTCCATGGGCGTGGCCGGATGGGCCTCCTTGCAATGGGGACAGAGGATGCGGACCAAGCGCTGGGCCAGGATACCGATGATCGACGAGGAAAGCAGAAAGGGTTCCACGCCCATATCCCGCAGACGGGTCACCGAGCCAACCGCAGTATTGGTATGCAAGGTGGAAAGGACCAGGTGACCGGTCAGGCTGGCCTGCACGGCGATCTCGGCCGTCTCCAGGTCGCGGATCTCGCCGATCATCACCACATCCGGGTCCTGCCGGAGAATGGCGCGCAGGCCGCGGGCAAAACTCATGTCCACCTTGGTGTTCACCTGGGTCTGGCTGATGCCGTCGAGGTAATACTCGATGGGATCCTCGACGGTCATGATATTGCGGCTGGTCTTGTTGAGCAGGGTAAGGGCGGCATACAGGGTGGTGGTCTTGCCCGAGCCGGTGGGACCGGTAACCAGAATAATGCCGTTGGGCCGGGCCAGGAGCTGCTTCATGACCTCCAGGGAGGAAGAGGCCATACCGAGCTGCTCCAGGTCGAGGCGGCCGGCCTGCTTGTCCAGAAGGCGCATCACCACCCGCTCGCCATGGCCCGAAGGCATGGTGGAGACCCGGACGTCCACCGGCCGGCCGGCGATGCGCAGGGAGATGCGGCCATCCTGGGGCAGGCGCTTTTCCGCAATGTCGAGCTTGGCCATGACCTTGACACGAGAAACGATGAGCGAGGCCAACATCCTGGGGGGCTGCAGCACCTCACGCAAGACGCCGTCCACCCGAAAACGGACCCGGAGCCGATTTTCATAGGGCTCGATATGGATATCCGAGGCCTCGAGCTTCACCGCCTCGGTGAGCAGGCCGTTGATCAGCCGGATAATAGGGGCATCGTCCTCGCTCTCCAGCAGATCCTGGGGCTCGGAGAGCTGTTGGGCAATGGAGCGCAGATCCAGATCCTCGCCCAGGTCGCCGGCGAGCTGCATGGCCTCGCTGGAGCCGCTCTCGTAAATGCGCTGCAGACGAGCCTCGAAATCCTCGCGGGACACGGTCTGCAGCCGCAGGGCCCGGCCCATGAAACGGCGCACCTCGGCCAGGGCCCGGGCCGGGGTCCCCGCCTGACAGACCACCAGTGCCGAATCCTCTTCCACCTCGGTCACCAGGACGCCATACCGCCTGGCAAATGAAAATGGCAAGTGCTTTTCAAATTCTGCAATCATACCGGGAGTCTGAAGGTGCTATTCCGTAGGACGTTCCGGCATTACCGGTGTCTTTTCGCCTGGCATCAGCTTAATGCCGCCTTCCGCGGCATCCTGCTGCAGACGGCGCATGAAATCATATTTATCAAAGGTAATGTGGTCACTGGTGGCCTCGTTGCGCAGGACAGTCGGCCGCAAAAAAACCATGAGGTTGCGCTTGTTGTGGGTGGAACTGGTGTAGCGGAACAGGGCGCCCAGCCAGGGGATATCACCGAGCAACGGAATCTTTTGCACCGACTCGGTGACGTCGTCTTGAATGAGGCCGCCCAGCACGAGAATCTTGCCATCCTCGACCATGACGTTGGTCTTGATCTTGCGGGTGTTGGTGATGATGTCCGAGCCCACGGTATCCGGCGCAATACTGGAGGTCTCCTGCTCGATGTCCAGCCTGATGGTGTCACCCTCGTTGATCTGCGGCTTCACCTTCAGGAGCAAGCCCACATCCTTGCGCTCGATGGTCTGAAAGGGATTGCTGACCGTGGACGAGGTGCCGCCAGTGGTAGCGGAGCCGGTGGAGGTATAACTGCCGGTCAGGAATGGCACATTCTTGCCCACGGAAAAGGTGGCCTCTTCATTGTCCATGGTGACCAGGGTCGGGGTGGAGAGGATGTTGGCGTCGCCGTCCCCGGCCAGGGCGTGGACCACGGCGCCGAGGTTCAGGATCTCCTTGCCGAGAATCTTGGTGGTCCCTTTGAAATAGCCGAGGGAAAATCCGTCACCCACGGCCAATGGGTTGACGCTCAGGGCGTTGATGCCGCTCTTGCCAAAATTGGTGCCGCCGATGTAGCCGTTCGTATCGGCCGCCCCGTCGGTGGAGCGCCACTGAATGCCGAGTTCGGCGCTTTTATCGTTGGTTATCTCGGCGATGACCGCCTCGATCACCACCTGGGCGCGCCGGATGTCGAGCTTGCGGATCACCTCCTGCAGGGCCTTCATGATCTGCGGCGAGGCGGTGATAATCAGGGCGTTGTTGGCCTCGTCGGCCTGAATGTTCATCTCGCTCTTGGCCGCCTGAGGCTTCTGGGGAGCCTTCTTTTCGCCCGCCGCCTCGGTGACGACGCCGGAGCCGGAGAGGATGGCGGCCAGATCCTTGGCCTTGGCAAAGCGCAGGAAAACGACCTGGGTGGCGCCCTCGGCCTTGACCGGCGTGTCGAGATAGGCAACCAGGGACTTCACCCGCAGGATATCCGCCTGGTCGCCTAAGAGCAGGATGCTGTTGGTCCGTTCATCGGCCACGGCCTGAAACTTCTCCGGCCCCGGCGCCTCTTTCCGCGGGGCCGAACGCATCAGCCCTTCGATCACCGTCACCACGTCGCGGGCGTCGGCATACTCCAGATGCACCATCTGAATCTCGCCGGTGCCGGCCACATCGATGCGCTTGATAATGCGCATCAGCCGATCGACATTCGCGGCCCGGTCCGAGATGATGATCATGTTGCTTTCATTGTGGGCCGCGAGGTAACTCTTGGGATCGACCAGGGGGCGCAGGACGGGCACCAACTGGTTGGCCGGCACGTTCTGGAGCTTGTAGAGTACGGTGACGGCCCGGTCCTCGGGGGTCTTCGGCGCCTCGTTGTCCACATAGGCGTTGGTCATGTCCTGCTTGGCCCGCACCAGGGGGATAATCTTCACCACCCCGCCCGAGTCCACGGCCACGAAGTCATGCACCTGCAGCACGGACAGGAAGACCCCGTAAATCTCTTCCTCGCTCATGGCCTGGGTGGAGACGATGGTGACCTTGCCCTTGACGGCCGGATCGACGATAAAGGTCTTGCCGGTGAGTTTGGAGACGCTCTCAATGACCGAACGGATATCCACGTCCTGGAAATTGAAGGTAACCTTGCCTTCTCCGGCCGCCAACCCGGCGCCAATGCAGAACACCGCCAACATGGAAAGAATCATCAGAAAACGTCGCATATCTCTAAGTCCAATCGATGGTTGATCCATGGCCGGCCATACACCACCAAGGTCACTGGCCGTTCTCGATCCGGTAACTCCTCACCAGGCGCTGGCCGCCGCGGCCAATGATCATATTGATCCTGGGCGCATCCTTGATGCGCTTGAAGGCGGTGAGACCAAGGGAGGCATCGGTAAGCTTGATGCCGTTCACCTCGTAGAGGACATCACCTGGTTCCAGACCGATTTCAGTCAACATCTTACTGCCGACGGCGCTGGTCAGCCGGTAACCCTGCTGGGTGTCGCCTTCCTTGTAAACCTCCACCCCCACATCCCTGGCCAGGGCGGGAATGTCGCCGATCTTGTCCTGGAAGAATGACTTATTGATCTGCCAGTTCTTGCCGTCGCCCAGGCTGGTGATCGGCTGCCCCCCCCGGTTCCCGGCCTGGTCATTGCCCTCATTTTCCGGGCGTTGCTGCTGTCCGGCAGGCGGGGCCGCCTTGTCCTCGACCATCAACAGGGTTTCATACTTGCCGTTCCGAGCGAGGATGACCCGGTCCGGATAGATCTCCTTGACCTCGGCGTTGCCAGGCACCTTGTCGCCGATGCCATACACCTTGTCTTCCTCGTTTTTGTCCTTCTCGTTGATGATGGCCAAGGCCCTTGCCTTGGGCGTGAAGGCGATCACCCCTTTCAATTGCAGATTAAGGGTGGTCTGGGGCAGGGGCGCCGATGCATCGAGTTTGGCCGCGGCCGGTTTGTCCGCCTTGCCAAACAAAAAGAGCCCCGGCACCGCCGCGGGGCCAGCCCCTTCGCCAGCGCGCCCGCTGCCCGGTCCCCGCGCGGCCTGCTGTTGCACCGACGGCCGCGGGCTGGTGAACGCCACCGGCCCCGCGACCTGCCAGGTGAAAACAGCCGCCGCCTGGACCACCAGGCCAATCAGCAAAAAAATACTGACCAGCCGGGCGGGGCCGGCATAGCGCCCACCGGCACCTATCAATTTGATAAATTCGTTCAAAACCCGAAACCTGGCTTGGGCCAACTTCCCTCCGGCCCACCTATCAGACCCAGGAGGTGTGACTTTGCTTGCAATTGCACCACTCAACTGAGTTTTGAATACAATGGCGCCCCGGGAATGTCAAGTCTTAACGGCGCCATCCGCCTCCCGCACCGACCTCAGAGGACTACCATCTTCTTGATGTAGTTGACGATTTCATCCGGGTCGTCCATCAGGTTGAAAATAAGCAGGTCGTCCTTATCGATATATCCCGCGGTGATCAGCCGCGCCTTGATCCAGTCCATGAGGCCGCCCCAATACTCCGATCCCACCAGGATAATGGGAAATGGCTTGATCCGATGGGTCTGGATCAGGGTGAGCGATTCAAACAGTTCGTCCAGGGTGCCAAAGCCGCCTGGCATGCAGATGAAGGCCATGGCGTATTTGATGAACATCACCTTGCGAACAAAGAAGTACTTGAAATCGAGCTGCAGGTTGGCATAGGGGTTGGGCTGCTGCTCAAAGGGGAGATTGATGTTCAGGCCGATGGAGAGGCCGGCGGCCTCGGCCGCCCCCTTGTTGGCCGCCGCCATGATACCGGGCCCGCCGCCGGTGATGATCGGATAGCCCGCCTCGGCCAGGCGACCGGCGATCTCCGTGGCCAAACGGAAATAGGGATCCTTGGGATCGGTGCGCGCCGAACCGAAGATGGAGACGGCCGGCTGCCGGCCGGCCAGGGTGTCAAAGCCATCGACAAACTCGCTCATGATCCGGAAGAGCCGCCAGGAATCCCCGGCGTTGAAGTTGTCGAGCCAGTACTGCTGCCTTTCGTCGGTGCTGCGCCGATCCCGGTCCGAGCCGCCGTTGGTGGAACGTCGATGTACAGACATAATTCTCCTTATAGGAAGGTGAAAGCTGAAAGCTCAAAGCTGACAACCACACCCTGCGCTCTCTATTTCCTCCGCGCGGCCCGCTTTGTCGGTTTTTTGGCCTTGTGCCTGGCAATAAGACGGCTCGCTGCTTTCGGCTGTCCACCCTTTTCGTGAACCTGCGCCAGCAGCAGGGCCGCCTCCACATTCGACCGGTCGAGACGCAGGCTCTGCTTGAGGGAAGCCGTGGCGCCGGCCAGATCGTCAAGGGCGAACTGCACCTGCCCGTAGCGCCACCAGTTCTCCGGGTCGGCCGCCTCCAGTTCCACGGCCTGCCGACAGAGAGACAGGGCGATCTCGTTCCCCTGCCGTTCCGTGACATAGAGCTGGCCAAGCCGGCTCATGGCCCCAGCGTCGCGCGGATTCAGCGCCGTGGCCCGCTCCAGATGGGCCATGGCCTCCCGGTTATGGCCCAGGGCCAGGCAGACCTCGCCCAGATAGCGCTGCACCGCGCCCTGCACCACCTCGCCCAACTCCTTGCCCCCCCGCAGGCCCGCGGCCTTTTCCAGAAGCGGCAGGGCCTCGGCATGGCGGCCGGCCCGGCGATACAGGCGGCCCAATTGCAGGAGCAGATCGAAATGTTCGTTGTCCATGACCAGGGCCCGCTCGAAACATGAGGTGGCCCTGACCGACTCGCCCTGGCCAAGGAAGACAAAACCCAGGTTGAAGAGGGCCATGAAATTGTCCGGGGCATGATGCAGGGCCGCCTCAAAGGAGCGAATGGCCGGCCGGGCCTGGTTCATCTGGGCATAGGCCACCCCGAGACTGTTAAGGATGTTGACGTTGGTCGGGTCCAGGGCCAGACCCCGTCGATATTCCCGGATGGCGCCGACCGGATCGCCGGCATTATAGAACACGTCGCCGCTGATATTGCAGCTCACCCCGTCGAAAAGGGCGTGGCTGCCCGGGCCAAAAAAGGCGGCGTGGACCAGCGCCTTGCAGGCGTTGACGGGCATGTCCGCCTTGCGGAAACCAGGGCACGGATAGCAGGCCAGGCCCACGGAAAAGCTGGCGCCGGTGGCCTCTTGCACCCGGCCCTGGAAATTCGTGGCCCAGGCCCGGGCGGCATCAGGGCCCGCGTCAGCCAGCAGGGCAAAGGCCTCGTGACCGGACAGGGGCACCAGCCGCGCCGCCTGGCCGGCCAGGGCGCTGACCTTCTTGGGGAAACGGCCGGCCGGAAGCATGGCCGGGGGCTCGCCGTCCCTGCGGAGCAGGGCCACGGCGAACCGGGCCCGGCCCTGCCAGAGAGGCTGCAACTGCCGCAAAACGGCCGGCTCCACCACGGTCAATTGCCGGAGGCGGGGATCGACCAGGGAGGCGTAAGTACACAAGGCATAAGCCCCCCTGGTTCTGGCCCGGCGCAGGGCCTGCCAGGCCTGATCCAGCAGGGTCTCGGCCCGGCAGCCTGGCGGCTCGACCGGACCGGCGCCCTCGGGCCCGGGGCGTACCTTGCAGTCGGCGATGCCGATACGCACCGGCCCGAATTCCTCCCGCTTCAGCCAGCGCAGCACCGCCTCGGCCATGGGCATGGCCTGTTCCAGGTCGGCATCGCGCCAGAGCATGGCGAAAACCCCGGCCCCGAAGTGGTAGAGAGGGGAATAGTGGCCGACCAGCGCGTCGAGATAGCCGGCCGCCTTGGCAATATAATGCAGGCCCTGTTCCGCGTCGCGCTTCTCCGGGAAAACGTCCAGCAGCACGAGCAGAAATGGGGCCGCGGCCGGGCCCGGCTCGCCGTCCGCCTCGCCGGTAATCAGGCGCAACTCGTCGTGGAAACAACGGCCGTTCAGCAGGCCGGTCACCGGTTCCGTGGCCCAGTCTTGCACCAGGGCCAACTCCCGGGAGATGCGCCGGCTGGCCTCCTGCAAGGCCGCGTGGGCATGACGATGAAACGTCCCGGCCTCGTCGGTGCGGATCACGGCAACGCCTACCAGCTCCTCATCGTTCCAGAGAGGCAGAAAAAGCACGGTGCCGCCGGCCATGGTCCGCGGCCGCCTTTTCTTGAGCACCCGCCCCACCTCGGTCGCCCACTCCGGCGGACAGGACGGCATCAGGCTGCCGGCCGGCCCCACCCCGAAACAGTGCACCTCCCGGCAAGGCAGATGGGCATTGAAGGTCGCGAACAGAGACCCGGCAAGACGCGTGAAGTCATGTGGCGCCAGGCCATGACGGTGCCAGACAAAGGGGAAAGTCATGCGGGATTTTCCTTGCAGACCGCGAGCAGGGCATCGGCCAGCAGGGCCACTTCATCATCGGCGACAGTGCGCAGGTCGAGCACCAGCCGATTATCCTCAAGGCGGCCGATCACCGGCAGCGCGGCCTGCCGTAGTTGCTGTTCCAACCGGTTGACGCTGCGGTCGCGGGGTTGCACGGTCAGGGCCCGACTGGCCAGGCCCTGCTCGGGCAAGGCGCCGCCCCCGACCCGCGACTCGGTACGCACCGTGGCCACCTGCCAGTCCGGTGCAACCCCTTTTCGGACCCGGCGCAGCAGACGGGCGGCCCGGCGGCGGATGGTGGCGTAGTCCATGGTCAGCATGGCCAGGGTGGGGATGCTGACCCGGGCCTGGTCCTCGTCAAAATAGAGCCGCAGCACCGCCTCCAGGGCGGCCAGGGTAAACTTGTCGATGCGCAGGGCGCGGTTCAGGGGGTTATGCTTGATCCGCTCGATGATCGCCTGTTTGCCCAGAATGATGCCGGCCTGGGGGCCACCGAGGAGCTTGTCGCCGCTGAAGGTGACCACATCGACCCCGGCGGCCACGGTTTCCTGGACCGTGGGCTCCCGGGCCAGGCCCCAGCGGGAAAAATCGACCAGCGAGCCGCTGCCCAGGTCCTCCATGACCAGGAGCCCGTGGCTGGCGGCCAGGTCCACCAGGTCTTTAAGTTCCACCTCGGCGGTGAAACCGATGACCTTGAAGTTGCTGCTGTGCACCTTCAAAAGCATGGCGGTTTCGTCGGTGATGGCATGCTCATAATCGCGGCGATGGGTGCGGTTGGTGGCGCCGACCTCCACGAGCCGGGCGCCGCTCTTCTCCATGACCTCGGGGATGCGGAAGGAGCCGCCAATCTCCACGAGCTGGCCGCGTGAGACGATGACCTCACGGCCATGGGCCAGGGTATCGAGCACCAGCATGACCGCGGCGGCATTGTTATTCACCACCAGCCCGGCCTCGGCGCCGGTGAGGCGGCGCAGCAGATCCTCCACCAGGCTGTAGCGGCTGCCGCGTCGGCCGGTGGCCAGGTCAAATTCCAGGTTGGAGTAACGGCCGCCAACGGTCAGCAGCCCGGCCATGGCCTGGCGGGGTAACAGGGAACGCCCCAGGTTGGTATGCACCACCACGCCGCTGGCATTGATCACCCGCCGCAGATTGGGGGTCAGCTTGGCGGCCAGCCGGGCCGTAAAGCGCGGCACCAGGGCCTGGCGGCCCAGGTCCGTCTTTTTGGTAAGCCGTCCGGCCTGGATGGCGGCCCGCGCCTCGTCCAGGGTCTCGCGCACCGCGTCCTTGACCAGCATGGCCGGCGCGGCGGTATCACCGGCCACCCAGCCCAGGAACTCATCCACCTTGGGGATGGCGCGCAGCAGGCCTTGCGTGGTCTCGTCCTTTACCTTGGTTAATTTCGGTGCGGCCATAAGCGCGATTACCTTAACGCTACTCCGGATGTAAAACGGGGCATGATTCCTATAACCTACGGAAAAGACTTACCGTTTTTACAGGAAAGTGTCAAGCCGGGCCACGCCGATCTGACGAAAAAGGCAGAAAAAAGGTGGATAGTCTGCAGGGGTTTAGGTGGTTAGCGAGGAATAACCATGCTAGATTACAAATGTTGAGGGCCTCAATTTCCTTGCGCATCCCTAACAGGCTACAGGATAACAAACTAAAAACCTGAAAACGCAGGGCAAGATCATGCCGGTTTTCCGTCTCACCGATGAACTTATCTTCCCGCCGCCGCACCTCGCCGAACCCGACGGCTTGCTCGCCGTAGGCGGCGACCTCTCCATGGAGCGATTGCTGCTCGCTTACCGGGCCGGCATCTTCCCCTGGTATTCCGAGGGCGAGCCCATCCTCTGGTGGGCCCCCTCGCCCCGGCTCATCCTGGAGCCCAAGGATTTCCATGTAAGCAAACGGCTGGCCCGCACCATCCGGCAACAGCGCTTTACCGTCACCCTGGATCAGGCCTTCAGCCAGGTGATGCAGGCCTGCGCCACGGTGGACACCAGGGCCAGCGCGGGCTCCTGGATCACCAGCGACATGATCGCTGCCTACTGCCGGCTGCACGAGGCCGGTTACGCCCATTCGGTGGAATGCTGGCAGGAGGATGAACTGGTCGGCGGCCTCTACGGGGTGTCGCTCGGCACCGTCTTCTTCGGGGAATCCATGTTCAGCCGGGTGGCGGACAGCTCCAAGGTGGCCCTGGCCGGCCTGGTGCGACAATGCCTGGCCTGGGACTTTGACTGCATCGACTGCCAGCTCCCCACCCGCCACCTGCAAGGCATGGGGGCGCGGGAGATGGACGGCGAACAATTCTATCCCTGGCTGCTGGAGTGCGTGACCGAGCCGAGCAGACGGGGGAAGTGGAGTTTTGACTGAAGGATAGCCGGGGTTGCTAGTAGAGCGTTTCATTGAAAGACTGTCATTTCGACCGCAGGGAGAAATCTTTTTAGCTCATTGACATGGCAAGATTTCTCGTTTCACTCGAAATGACATAAGTGTAAATGTTTTAATGAAACCATGTACTGGCCAGGATAGTCCGGATACAGACAGGAATCAAGCCCGAGAAGCAGTGAGGGAAAAACAAAAGACGATAATCGAGCCTGGAGGACTGGCTGTCGGGAATCACCATTTCCCCGAGCCAATCCCCCAAACAGTGGGCGTGGAGGAATATACCGCCCATGGAGCACCGATCAACAGCGGACGGTGCGCGTAAAACCACGCCACCAGTCCGCCTAAGTCGGTCAGGTTCTTATTTCTTTGCCTTCCTGCGGCGCAGGCCGGGAACCAACAACCCGAGTCCGGAACCGAGGAGCAGCAGCGAGGTCGGCGCCGGGACCACATAAAGGTACCCAGTACCGCCTAATTTGTTATCCTGGACATCCATGCTGGTATAATCCCCAACCGAAAAACCAAACTTGAACCCGTCAGGGCCAACGAGGGCGGCCTGGGTATCGGTAATCGTGGCGACAATGGAGACATGATCCGAGGATACGTTGAATGTCTGGCCAACAAGACCATTATTACCACTGCCGGGAGCTCCCATCTCAAACTCAGTCCAGGCATAGTTGATCCAGTCCGACGCATACCAAAAAGCCCCGGCTTCGGCATCAATCATATTGTCGTTGTTCAGGTCCAACGAAAGCTTCCAGGACTCGCCGTTCCCTGAATACTGTGAAGGAGTAGGCGGCGCGGCCACCGTAAAGATGTTAAAGGTTAGGGTCTTAAGATCAGCGTCAAACGACCCGGTAATCTGCTTCACGTCGTACCCGGAGATGGTCACATCTGGTTCCACGGTGGAGTTGCTATAATAATCATCATACGTCCAGCCGGTTTTCGTATTCCCATCCACCCGGGGATCGGGCGGTAGCGACGAGGCCCCGGCCTGCGAAGCCAACAGGCACATGATGCAGCCTGTGAGTGAAAGTGCGGTGATAGTTTTTCCAAACATGGCGATTCCTCCAACTTCTTGTTTATTTCAATTCCTGTGATCAGGATCTGCTCCCCCTACCAGGGCGCAGATCCTGTCGCCAACATTTAGTCCCTGTCCCGATGCGGCGCGCAGAGCAAACCATTATTGTAAGCATCGAGTTCATCATGCACCAGGTCAAGACCGTCCCAAGTTCGTATTCCAACTCCGATACCGCCCACGCTAATCAGCCACGCATCGGCTTGCGCAATGGCATCATCAATGCACGAGGTATCATTGCCGTCCCAGTAGTTAAGCTTGGCGGCGAGCAATTGCTTGGCCATGGCGACGGTCTTGTCACCCTTGACCGGCTTTTTCAGGATGTTTTCAATGGCGTCTGCCTGGGTATAGGTCACGCCGCCGAGCACCACGGATCTGACAAACCAGTCATCGAGATGATTCTTCCAGTAGCCTTGGGAGGCGACACCATTGCCTGGTCCGGTTTCATCAGCGGGCGGGACCGTGGCATCAACCAGCAAAAAACCCGTGTCTGGAATCATATCGCTGACTGGTCCGTCATACGGGGTGTTGGTATAGCCCTGCATCTGAAAAGAAAAGCCATTGGCGGCGATGAATATGGGACAGATATCATAGGCGCTGACCTTGATCTCCACCACC
>Ga0210044_10004130_pt1 | contig 20414 bp, 21 predicted proteins | sample CryGey13umfilter_2_FD_183959 | JGI IMG/M metagenome (GOLD analysis project Ga0210044, IMG submission 183959) | Groundwater microbial communities from aquifer in Utah, USA - Crystal Geyser 4/9/14 3 um filter (SPAdes) (version 2) | ecosystem: Environmental > Aquatic > Deep subsurface >... | reverse complement strand
GACGCTTTTCTATGATCTTTTTCACCACTTCCTCTGGCAGTGCCAGAGGACTGCTCTTTGGACGAGAGCTTTCAGTCGGAATAGGTCCAGCATGGAGCATCCGTGCTTTCTTCTCCCAACGAACGATGGTGGACTGATTATATCCAAAGTACCGTGCTACTTCTCGACTGCTCTTCCCTTCTCGAAGCATCTTGACCGCTTGCCAACGTACCTTGGGGATATGGGGATTTATTGTATATGCCATAGGCTTTGCATGTTAAACACTTAAGTATACAGGTGATGCAAAGGTATTGAAACATTACGGGCAGTTGACAGAATACAGACAATAAGTTATAATGAAGAGGTGTATAAAAGGCACAGCAGGAAACAGAGTCGAGTTTTCGCAGTATATAAGCAACCGTAAAAAAATCGTATGCAAGGAACTATCAAAACCCTTACAGACCGAGGATTCGGATTCATCTCTCGCGAAGGCGAAGAGAAGGATTTGTTTTTTCACTCTAAGGAACTCGTAGGAGTTACTTATGACGAATTGAAAGTAGGCGACACTGTCTCTTTCGAAGTTGTCAATGGTGAAAAAGGTCCAGCAGCTACAGGCGTATCTCGCGTGTAATCTAAAAGTCTTTTCAAAAACACCCTCTTCGGAGGGTGTTTTTTATTGTGATATACTGAAACTAAGAGGAAATAATAAATGAGAAAAACAGTATGACAGCACCATTTTTCAGTATCTTTGCTCTTATAGCAGAGTTTTGCGTGACAGCAGTCGTGTTCTATGTTATTTGGACTGCTATTGCCAATGTCCGTTTCAATCGGAAACTTGGATTTGGAGTATTGGCATACGAGGTGATTTTCAATATTTCCTATATGGTGATGCGATCACTCGAGCACGTGAGCGAGAAACCATCTGTCGTCGAGAAACCAGGCGAGACGGCACTCGCTATTTTTCATGGAACTTTTTCACTTGTTATGTTCATCGCTCTCGTTATCTTCTTTATCGTTGCTGATAAACACTATGCCAAAGGCGAAAATTTCTTTGTCCATCATCATCGTCTGACATCTGTGTTTCTTTATTCCTGGAGCGTTTCCGTTCTTTCCGGAGCCCTCTTCTTCGCTCGCCTGTATTTATAAAAATAAAAAGCCCTCAATGCAGGAGAGCGACTGAGTCCCTTGAAAAAGATTAACGGAAAAATATATTTTTCCCTGAGAAATCCAGGTGGGTCTCAATTTTTCGCAGTCCCTTCTGAAGGCTTTTCGTCTCGAGTATAGCATTTATTTCGGAGGTTTCATAGTTGCCAGAAGCGATGAAATAATGTATAGTATGATCACTATGAAATTTCTGAGAAAGATCATTACGGGAAGCTTGATTGTCACACTCACATCGTTTGCGGGGAGTTTTTGTGCACGTCCGATGCAGGCACAGGCAGCTATGATCGGTGGAGGAGATTCTATGGTTATGGATATGTCTTTGTCGGATATGGAGCACGGCACAGAAGATGGGGACACTGCACAAGTCGAGGCTACTGCAACATCTACAATCAATCTGTGCGTATTAAATTGCGCTACCAATGCACTGCAGGCCACCGCGATCAAGAAAGCAAGTATTGACAATACTCTGAATGTTCTTGCGGTAATCTCTCAGACTGAACAACTCCAGTCCTTCGAATTTTTCCCCAACCCGTCTTATATGACAGGGGTGCATCCTCCGTCCCCGGATATCCTTTCTTCCGTAGTCAAAATAGAATAGATTTTTCGATGACGTTCTGAGGAAACGGATTTTTCATTCGCTCTTCTTTACGTCAGACTGCCATTTCCTCGTCTGAGAAATGGTTTTTATTTCTTTAATTATCAGGTAACGAAGAATCTATGAACAAGACGACTATCGATATTTCTGGGATGCATTGTCGTTCGTGCGAACTCTTGACAGAGGACGAACTCGCGAGCGTACCAGGCGTGAAAAAAGTGAAAACAAATTTTCGTAAAGGTACAGCAGACATATTTTATGAAGGCGAAAAACCGAGTAGCTCTGATATAGAAAGAGCGATACAAAACGCCGGTTATACCGTAGGCAAGGGCGATCGACCGTGGATTATTTCGGACATATCGGCTTGGGTAGAAACGCTTTTTGCTTTGGGTATCATTCTTGTTCTTTTTCTGTTCGTGCAAGCGTTCGGACTTTTCAACATTTCTCTCGGATCATCTGAAAGATTGACAAGTCTCCCGTTCGTCTTGCTCTTGGGGCTGGTGGCAGGGCTCTCGACGTGTATGGCGATGGTGGGCGGTCTTGTACTTGCGGTGTCAGCGCGTTTCAGCGAGCGTCATCCGGAGGCGAGCGTGCGGAAGAAATTCTTGCCACATCTCTATTTCAATCTTGGTCGTATTGGCGGATTTTCGCTTCTAGGTGGATTGCTCGGTGCCCTCGGCGCGACTTTTCAACTCTCATCACTTTCTATCGGAGCGCTGACAGTCATTATCGGTGGCATAATGCTCCTTGTAGGATTGCAGTTACTTGAATTATTTCCTCGGCTTTCCGGATGGAAGCTCCAGTTACCAAAGAGTATCGCGCGGATGCTTGGCATCCAATCACATACGAAAAAAGAATATAGCCATTCACGAGCGATGTTTCTCGGAGCGATGACATTTTTCTTGCCATGCGGATTCACTCAGCTGGTGCAGTTGTTCGTGGTAGCGACAGGCAGTCCGATGATCGGCGCGTTTACGATGGGAACGTTCGCACTTGGGACGGCGCCGGGACTCTTGGGAATCGGCGGGGTGGCTGCAACAGCCAAAGGAGCTTTTCGGAGATTCTTCTTCAAGGGAGCAGGTATCGTGGTCATTGTTCTGGGTATTTTCAATTTTCAGAATGGCTCTGCTCTGGTGAGACTCGGTGGACCGGTCAGTGGGAACAATACAGCACAGACCGGTGTGCTCACCAAGGATGCGCAGATTATTCGCATCACTCAGAAGGCTAATGGTTATTTCCCGAGTACGCTCTCGGTGAAGAAAGGCCAATCCGTGAAACTGATTATTGATTCGGAGGATTCGTATACCTGTGCCTCGAGTTTCATACTGCCGAAAGCCGGTATTCGGGAGACCCTGCAACCGGGAGAAAATGTGATCGAATTTATGCCGGACAAAGTAGGCACTCTCCCATTCAGTTGTTCGATGGGAATGTATCGTGGTGTCATCAATGTTACTGAATAAATATGAACACACAAACATTTCAAATTAATGGCTTTCATTGTGACGCGTGCGTGAAAGTATCGACGATGAAAATCAAAAAAATAAATGATGTGCACGACGTGACTATTACCGCGGAGGGAAAGGCTAGTGTCTCAGCGGAACGGGAGATTGCACTTGATGAAGTGGAACAGGCATTGTCTGGGCTTGGTTATACTGTTGTAATGGTATGATGGCTCTAATTTACTCTTATGAATATGAATACTTATGAAGAAAAAAATATTTTTGCAAATTACAGGAATGCACTGTGCATCGTGTGAAATGCTTATCAAAGAAGAACTGAACGAACTTTCCGGTGTGAGTGATGCCGTGATAGATTCGAAAACAGGGAAAGGAGAACTGCTCCTTGATGATGAATTGTCTTCATCAAATGATGTATTGGAGGCGATACAGCGTGCGGGATACACTGCGGAAATCCTTTCCGAGGAGAGGGTGGAAACAAACGATTCTTTTCCGGAAAAATCAGAAGTTATCGTCACCCAGAATACCGTGCAGAAAGGAGATCCGATCAAAATGAAGCTTGAAACAAAGATAGAAGCCGAAGGAAAAGTGCTCCAAGGAACAGATGGGAAATCTTATTTCGAAGGGAAAATCAAGAATGATAGGAGTGCAGAATTTGATATTCCTTCAAATGATACGGAAGCGAAGAAATTTGTCGATCATCTTGTGAGCGCTTCGAATATGGCACATCTCTTTGATGTCATTGTTGGGAGTGGTGTGAAAGATACGGCACCAGAGCATATACTTCCATCACAAACTGTGGGTGTCAATGGAAAGAAAGACGAGGGAACGACTCAAAAGATAAGTGTGGAGAATGATTCAAAAAACGAGAATAAGCGGGTAAGTCTGTCACTTTTTGGGATGCACTGTTCATCGTGTGCCAATATCATTGAAAGACAATTGAAGAAGGTACCGGGAGTGAAACAAGCGACCGTCAATTTCTCAGCAGAGAAAGCCTCCATTCTTTTCGATGAAGGGACTGCTGATACGAAAATTTTGATGGAGGCCATTGCCAAGGCTGGGTATCACGCAGAGGAAGTCGATGTGAAAGATACAGAGTATGAGACACGGAAACGCGAGAAAGAAACTTTTGTCTATTGGAATAAGTTTCTCTTTGGTGCCATTCTGAGTTTTCCGATGCTCTATTTTATGCTGTTCGATTTCGTCAATTGGCTCCCGGGAGAAAAAACGCTGGCACCGTATATCGGGGTGTTCTCCCTTCTTCTCACCATTCCGGTGCAGTTCATTATCGGGGCGGGGTTCTACAAGGGGATGTGGGCAGCGCTCAAGATGAAGACATTCAATATGGATAGTCTCATCGCTATCGGAACATCGACCGCATTTTTTTACAGTCTGTATAATTTCATATCGTACGCCATCGCGAACGAATCGATCATTGGTGTCGAGGGTATGAAAATTCCGGATCTGTATTTCGAAACAGCTGCTTACCTGATCACGTTTGTTATTCTTGGGAAGTGGCTCGAAATTCGTACGAAAGGTAAGACGTCGGATGCCATCAAGAAACTGATGGGGCTTCAAGCGAAAACGGCGCGGGTGATCCGTTCCGGACAAACGATAGATATCGCTATCGATGATGTCATACACGGTGATATTGTCATTGTCCGTCCTGGCGAGAAAGTTCCTGTCGATGGAAAAATAACGAAAGGTTCTTCCGCAGTCGATGAATCGATGATTACAGGAGAGAGTCTCCCTATGGAAAAAAATGTGGGTGACATGGTGACAGGAGGAACGATCAACAAGACAGGAAGTTTCGAATTCGAAGCGACAAAAATCGGAAGTGAGACAACACTTGCTCAGATTATTCGTCTCATCGAAGAAGCCCAAGGATCAAAAGCACCCATTCAGGGTTTTGCGGATAAGATCTCGGCATGGTTTGTACCCGCAGTGATTGGAATAGCTCTCCTTACGTTTGTTGTGTGGTATTTCGCTCTCGGATCGACACTGACGTTTGCTCTGATGGCATTTACCTCAGTGATTGTCATTGCTTGTCCGTGTGCACTCGGACTGGCGACGCCGACATCGCTTATGGTCGGAACCGGCAAGGGTGCCGAGTATGGCATCCTCGTAAAAGGAGGAGAAGCTCTCGAAGCAGCGAGCAATATTTCTGCCGTCATATTTGATAAGACAGGGACATTGACCAAAGGAAGGCCTGAGGTAACGGACATTGTATCATTTGGATCACAAGATGAAGATGAAATTCTGGCCATTGCTGCAAGCTTGGAAAAACTCTCAGAACATCCATTGGCGGAAGCGATCTACACGTATGCAGGGGAAGAAAATATCGATTTGGCAGAGGTACAGAATTTCAGTGCTATCCCAGGTCATGGAGTACAAGGAGATGTGAATGGTATAACTTACTACTTCGGGAATCGAAAATTGATGACTGAGGCACTTGGTTTGGAAGTACATAAAATCGAACGTAGAATGTCGCGTCTCGAAGAGCAAGGAAAAACAGCGATGATTCTTGCGACAAAGGATGGATTGGTCGGCACTATTGCTGTGGCTGATACGGTGAAAGAGACCTCTCGTGAAGCAGTGGAAAAATTACAGAAAATGGGTATCGAAGTGTGGATGATCACCGGGGACAATACTCGCACGGCCGGTGCGATTGCGGAACAGGTAGGCATTGATGCCAAGAATGTTTTGGCAGAAGTGTTGCCCGAAGACAAAGCGAGTGAAGTGAAAAAGTTACAAGATGCTGGAAAAAAAGTCGCAATGATCGGTGATGGCATCAATGATGCCCCGGCTCTTGCACAATCCAATGTGGGCATCGCTATGGGATCAGGTACCGATGTGGCGATGGAAGCAGGAGATATCGTAATTATGAAGAGCGATCTTTGCGATGTCGTCACGTCGTTTCAGCTCTCCAAAGAAACAATGTGGAAAATCAGACAGAATATGTTTTTTGCTCTGTTCTACAACGTTATCGGTATTCCGATCGCCGCCCGTGTGTTCTTCGCGTTTGGGCTCGTCTTGAAACCAGAGCTCGCGGGACTGGCGATGGCGATGAGTTCGATTTCAGTGGTTGGCAATTCATTGCTCCTCCGATTGTTTCAGCCAGGCAAGCGGAATTATATATCTCTGATTGCACCGCTTGTGATGGTCATTGTCTTTACCTTCGGATTCTTTGAATTCGCCAAGTTCAGTTCCGGTATGGAAGTGGAAGCGACGCAGAGTATAACGAATCAGCAGACATTGCAAGAAGCAGTTGATGTGCCGGTAAGAAAATAATACTGTCTGTTATTTGAACAGATAAAAACAATCATTATGATTTACAAAAAAATGTACTGTATACGATCGTGGGCAGTATCGTGTTCGTCATTATTTGGGGAGCGTTGTCCTCTCGTTTTGCGGAGAATCGTACAGATGAGCAGGTAGTTGGTATTTCGGCGATCACTGTCACGGACACCGCTTCACAGATTGTCTCGGAAACGAATGAACATAAGGCGACCGTTTATCGATCTCTCTCGTGCGGATGTTGTCTCGGCTATATTGCGGAATTGAAAAAGCAGGGATTCACTGTCGATGTGAAATCGTTACGAGAACAGGATATGGATCCTATCAAGAAGCAATACGGTATTCCAGAGGACAAGCAGAGCTGTCACACGACGGTCATCGGAGAGTATGTGATTGAAGGGCATGTGCCGATGGAAGCGATTGAGAAACTCTTGACTGAAAAGCCGAATATCGATGGTATCGGACTGCCTGGGATGCCGATTGGAACCCCTGGGATGCCCGGTGTGAAGCAAACTTCGTATGAAGTATATCAGAAGAACAGGGATAATTTCTCGCCATTTATGACGCTGTAATAAGAAAAATAACAAATAAGATACATACCGTATGAACCATAAAAAAATCATAGGAGCACTCCTTGTTCTTTCTGCGATCGGAGCCATTGGATGGTACGGTTTGGAGAATGATCGCAGTCGAGAGAGAGGAATGAACACTCTGAGTGTTATACCATCTGAGAATACCAAGCAAGCAACAGCATCGCAGATTATCGATCTCAAAGATGGGACGGTCTTTGATCTCGAGATTACGCCGGTCGAGAAAATGATAGCAGGGAGAAAGGTGCAGATGCTCGGCTATAATGGTTCTATTCAGGGACCGACGTTGCGTGTTCCTGAGGGCTCGGAGATTACTATCAATTTGAAAAATGATGGTGATATTGCGACCACACTCCACGCTCACGGAGTACGAATGGGCAATCCTTTCGATGGCGTGCCAGGTGTGACGCAAAAAGAAATCGCTCCCGGAGAGACATTTTCCTATAAGCTCAAGTTTCCTGATGCTGGTGTCTTTTGGTATCATCCACACGTACGAACGGACTATGCTCTCGAATCGGGGCTTTACGCCAATATCATTGTGACTCCGAAAGAGAGCGCCTACTGGTCACCGGTCAATCGGGAAATTCCTCTTATGCTCGATGACATCGCTCTCGACGAGAAGGGGTTGCTTCCGTTTGATGCCAAAGTGGTTGATCATACGCTTATGGGACGCTTCGGGAATGTGATGCTCGTGAATGGCGAGACAGATTATACACTTCAAGCGAAACAAGGTGAAGTGGTGCGCCTCTATCTGACCAATGCTGCCAACACGAGACTCTTCAACTTTACACTGCCTGGTGTGAAGATGAAACTTGTCGGAGCGGATGTGGGGCGTTATGAAAAGGAAACAATCGTGGATGCCGTACTCGTGGCTCCCGGTGAAAGGCGGGTGGTCGATGTGTTCTTCGAGAAGTCAGGAGAGTATACGATGAAACATCAGACTCCCGACAAAGCATATCCTCTCGGAAACATATCGGTATCCGCCGAATCAATTGACCCCTCTTATAGGAGTGAATTCACTGTCTTACGAACCAACACGACCGTTGTTGATGAGCTAGAAAATTTGATGACTTCCTACCTGTTGAAGACTCCGGACAAGAGTTTGAATCTTTCGCTTGATATGACGGCGGAGATGCGCCAAGGTATGCCGAGCGGAATGCACTCGATGGGTGGTGGTATGGCGATGTCGGACAAAGGTATGGGGATGGGAGACGACGGCGACGCTTTGGAGTGGGAGGATACGATGGCAGGAATGAATACGACGTCGTATTCCAGTATGATGAAATGGAAGCTCATAGACAATGCAACGAATAAAGTGAATACGGACATCAATGACTGGAAATTTCAGATGGGTGATAAGGTGAAGATTCATATTTTTAATGATCCTCAATCGATGCACCCGATGCAACACCCGATTCATTTTCATGGTCAGCGTCTGCTGGTGCTTTCGACGAATGGGGTGAGAAATGAGAACCCGGTGTGGGTGGATACGGTTTTGACAGCCAAGGGTGATACAGTCGATATTTTGCTTGATGCTTCCAACCCCGGCACATGGGTCGCACACTGTCATATTCTTGAACACGCGGAGAGCGGGATGATGCTTTCTTACACCGTGAAAAAAGGTAATTAAGTTCAAAAATATCAATCATTAACATATCATTATGAATAACGAATACCATCAAGAAAAAGGTGAGACAGGAGAACCAGTAAAGATAACGAAAAAAGCGACGAGTCAGGAGGCATGGGTTGTTGCTGGGGCGATTCTTTTGGGAGGGATTATCATCAGTGCGAGTATTCTCTTCTCAGGCGGTACTTCCCAGAAAGGAACTGATCTCGGATCTGGAACTGTGCCACAGCCATCGGGAAATCCTTCGCCAACCGCACAGCAGGGAAGTAATCCACCGAGTGGTCCGGTAAAAGTTTCTGTCGACGATGATCCGGTTATGGGAGACAAAAATGCACCATTGACGCTCATCGAGTTTTCGGATTATGAGTGTCCATTCTGCAAGCGTTCGTTCACGGATCTCCTTCCTGATCTGAAGAAGAATTACATCGATACAGGTAAGGTGAAGCTCGTTTTCCGTGATTTTCCATTGTCCTTTCATGCGAATGCACAGAAGGAAGCGGAAGCGACCGAGTGTGCCCGTTCTCAGAGTAATGATGCCACTTACTTCAAATTCCATGATGCAATCTTCACTCAGACGACGTCCAATGGAACCGGCTTGGCTTTGACGCAATTGCCGGTGATTGCGAAGACACTCGGTCTCAATGTGAATCAGTTTCAGCAGTGTTTGGATTCTGGAAAATTCAAAGATGAGGTGGCGAAGGATATCGCTGATGGTACGACAGCAGGAGTGTCTGGCACACCTTCGTGGATCATCGGAGCCTCAAGTAAGGACGGGCAAATAGAAGGACAGCTCATTGTCGGAGCCCAGCCGTTTTCCGCCTTCAAGGCTATCATCGATGAAAAGCTGAGTGGTAAATAAAGAAAGAGAGTCTATGAAAGAAATGTGGTCTAAAAAAATTATTACCCCCACTATTATCATTGCGGTGTTCTACATCGTGACGACGGTGTACCTTATGAACGCAAGTCTGGTAAAGGATGCGCTGTTTGGGATACACTCCCTGAATTATAAGTGGAATATTCTTATCGCGTTCCTCGTTGGTATGTGGACCGCTATGAGTGGACTCAGCCTGTTCCTGCTTATCACTGTTGCGATATTGACTGGATTGAATCTTATGCTTACTGTAGAACGGTTGAGAAGCATGCGATCTTCCGGAAAAATGCATCTGGCAATCGGTGGGAGTTCGATTTTGGGGATAGTGAGTAGTGGTTGTGCCAGTTGTGGACTACCGATCCTCGCTCTCTTGGGCCTCGGTGGTGCCATTGCTTATTTGCCCTTCAGGGGTGTGGAACTTTCCCTGGTAGCCACATTGTGCTTCTTTCCCTCTCCTTATACGTCTTGGTTCGAGAACAGAGACGTCAGGCGATGTGCTCCATCGAACCTTTGGAAGAAGATCTCATACCATAATTTCAGAAACGAGTATGAAGAAAATAATTATCATTTCTGTTCTTGCCCTCATTTTGATGGAAGGTATTTCATGGTGGGTATTGAAATCAAACCTGAATGATTCGTCTAAACCTTCAGAAGAAAACCAGATTTCAGTGCCACTTCCAAATCCTGTAAACCAGCCAGCTGAGAAGCAAAATAACACTCAAACAAGCGATAGTCGGACATCAGTACCTTCAGAAGTCACCTCCTCTACAGCCATAAAAAATGTCGCCGGTTCAGAAGGAAGTTTTCCTCTACCGAGTACGGAAGTGGTGAATGGTGTGACGGAACGCACGATTCATATAGGTGTTCGGCAGTGGGAATGGGATCCGAAAACTATTCAAGCGAAGGAAGGGGAATCGGTACGTCTTATCGTCCATAATGCTGATGTCAAACACGGGCTCGCTATACCGGAGCTCGGTGTCAATGAAGATATCCCTCCCGACGGAGCAGTGATTACATTCAAAGCGACAAAAAAAGGAACTTTTGAATTTTTTTGTTCAGTCTATTGCGGAGAAGGACATATGGAAATGCGGGGGAAAATCATTATCGAGTAACGTTATTCATAACAAACAGTATGAAAATAGGAAAACACATCATTTTTTTGTCCCTCATTGCTTTTGTCTTGCACAGTGTCTGGGAAAATGCACAGGCACCATTGTTCCGAGGCTATGTGTCTTTCACTGAACATTTTTCAGCGTGTTTTGTGGGTACCATAGGCGATGTCATCATTACTCTGTCTGTCTATTTCATCTTTGCTCTCTTTAAGAATGACCTCGGTTGGTTGTCGGCACTCAATAAAAAAGATATCATACTATTGGCCATCGTCGGATTTCTTATCGCTGTCGGGATAGAACAACGTGCTATGCTACAAGGGAGGTGGGCTTATGCGGATGTTATGCCTATCATTCCGTACCTGAAAGTCGGATTTATGCCGATTCTTCAGATGACATTGCTTCTCCCGTTTTCGATATATCTCACAAAAAAACTGAAAAAATATGAATAATATGCACGATCATCATACAATACAAGGAAAAGAATCTGTTCACACTGGACATACGATGGGTGATCTATCTGAAATGGGATTTTGGGGGAAGTTCACAATGAGTATGTCAATGACGATGGGAATGGATCATACCGGGCTTGCCGGTCGGGAGATGGCACGGTTGATGGAAATCGACATCCGAAATAAATTTTTCTTCGCGCTCGCATTGACTATCCCGATTATTCTCTACTCGCCCCTCGGCACAGAGTTTCTCGGTCTCAATCTGCCGTCCCCGATACCCCTTCCGTGGCTTCTTTTTCTGCTCACCACGCCGGTATTCTTCTATTCGGGCTGGATTTTCCTCTACTCGACCTATTTCGCACTGAAGAATAAGACGCTCAATATGGCTGTGCTTATCGCGGTCGGTATCACGGCCGCGTACGGATTCAGTGTTCTGCTTACGTTGATCGGAAGTGGTGATTCATACTATGAAGCGGCTGCTATGCTCATCACCTTTGTTTTGTTCGGTCATTGGATGGAAATGAAATCTCGGCGCGGGACAACTGATGCTCTTCAAGCCCTTTTTGATCTGGTGCCTCCTCAGGCGAGAGTCCTCAAAGATGGCAAGGAAACACTCGTTCCTACCTCGGAAATACGACGCGGTGACATCATCATTCTCAAGCCGGGAGACAAGGTTCCTGTTGATGGTGAGATCACTCTCGGAGAAACGGCCATTGATGAGTCATTAGTTACCGGAGAATCGATTCCGACGACGAAAAAGATCGGAGATCAGGTGATCGGTGGGTCGATCAACACCGCCGGTTCGGTGCAGTTCAGGGCGACAAAAGTAGGCTCTGATACCGCTCTCGCCCGTATCGTAGCGATGGTTGAAGAAGCGCAGAATTCAAAGGCGCCAGGACAAAGGATCGCCGACCGGTTTGCGAAATACTTGGTCATCGTGGCGGTAGGGTCAGGTCTCCTGGTGTTTGTTATCTGGTATTTCTTCGTAGGCGCACCGCTTCTCTTGGTACTCTCATTCGCTATCGCTACGGTTGTCATCGCTTGTCCGGATGCGTTGGGACTTGCCACTCCGACTGCTGTGGCTGTCGGTACCGGCCTCGGGGCAAAATATAATATTCTCATCAAAGATGCTCCGACGCTCGAGCAGATGTCGAAAATCCAGGCAATCGTACTTGATAAAACCGGTACGCTCACCGAAGGGAAACCGAAAGTGACCGATATAGCTACTGCAGATGGATATGATTCAGGAGAAGCGCTACGCTTCGTTGGTGCGGCAGAAGCGAAGTCATCTCATCCGCTGGCCGACGCAGTGCTTGATGAGCTGAAGAAACGCAGTCTCACACTGCCGGAGTCAGTCGAGAAATTTGAGAATCTCTCCGGCTTGGGGGTGAAAGCTGTCGTGGAAGGGAAACATGTCCTCATCGGTACGACGAAGCTTATGAAGGAAAGTGATGTTTCGCTCGGCGCATTGGAGCAGAAGATCAATGAATTTCTGGAAAGAGGAGAGACGATTATGATTCTTGCCGTCGATGGAACTGTCAAGGCCGTTATCGGAGCGGCCGATCCCATAAAACCGAATGCCGTACAAGCGGTAGAGCGTTTCAAAAAATTGGGAATTGAGATCGCGATGATCACCGGTGACAACAAGCTGACTGCAGAGAAAGTGGCGAGCCAGATCGGCATAGAACGGGTGTTTGCGGAAGTGATGCCGGAAGACAAGGCGAGCTATGTGAAGAAGCTTCAGCAGGAAGGAAAATTTACGGCGATGGTGGGGGATGGTGTCAACGATGCGCCGGCACTTGCTCAGGCGGATGTCGGTATTGCGATTGGCGCAGGCACGGACGTTGCTATCGAGACGGCAAAGGTTGTGCTTATGAAGTCCGATCCGCTCGATATACTCCGGGCAATAACCTTGAGCAAGGCAACAGTCCGCAAGATGAAACAGAATCTTTTTTGGGCCTCTATCTACAATGTTCTTGCCATACCGGTCGCCGGTGGCATTTTGTATCCGAGTTTTGGCATTATGCTTCGTCCGGAATTCGCGGCACTGCTGATGAGTATGTCTTCGATCATCGTTGCTACGAACGCGGTGCTTTTGAGACGAGTCGAATCAGAGATGAAAGAAGAATCATTCTTCTGAGGATGAAATAGATTCGTATGTGCGTAGCGATGAGAATAGGTGTAGAATAATAATAAGTAATTCATCCAGTGAAATTGCAAAGCACCGACAGAGTCGGATTTCACGGGGTAAGAATATATGGAAACAACGAACTACGGATTCAGTAAGGTGGTGACGCTTCCGTTTGGGGAAGTCGTAACCAAAGTGAAAGAAGTGTTGGCACAGGAAGGATTTGGTCAGCTGACCGAGATTGACGCGCAGGCCAAGATGAAAGAAAAAGTCGGAGCGGATATGGAACCGTACGTGATTCTCGGGATGTGCCATCCATCGCTGGCCTACCAAGCGCTTCAAATAGAAACGGAAATCGGACTTCTCTTGCCGTGCAATGTGATTGTGTACGAGAAGGAAGGAGTGGTACACGTTGCTATGCAGAAACCAAGTTTGATGTCGCAAGTGGTAGGGAAGAAAGAATTGGAGGGAGTGGCCGATGAAGCGGAAAAGCGTATGCTTGTGGCTATGGATTCTATTGTGTAATTCACCCGGTGAAATCCTGCTTCGTAGGTGCTCGCCAAGCGAGTAATTTCACGGGGCAAGTAAATATATGATGGGAAATTACTTCGGGGGAGGCTATGGATATATGGGAGGATTCGGATTCTTCTTTATGATTCTGTTTTGGGGACTAATCATCTGGGCTATCATTGTCGGTGTGAGGATGATGTTTCACGGCCAGGGAGGTCATTCCTGCTGTGGTGGTACCCAGGGCGACGAAGCTGAAAAAGTACTTCGTGCCCGCTACGTCAAAGGAGAAATCACCAAGGAGCAATTTGATCAGATGAAAAAAGACCTGATGGTATAAGGGGTATACTCAGGAAGGAAACCAAAAACAGCCTATTCCTGGGCTATTTTTGGTTTACCCAATGAAATTGCTCATCTGATGATCACCTGCGAAGTAGGATTTCACAGGGTGAATACTTAAAAATTGCACGGTAAGGTTGAACAGAGTAGAATAGAGAAAGTGGTTATTCGAGATTAGAAGAAATAGACTTATGATAAAAAAAGAGCTGCTATCATTTATCGGTAATGAAGATCTTTACAAGCACGTAGAGACTGTTCTTGTTGTTGCGAAAGTTGCAAAAGAGAATTCAGAAAAAAACCTATCTTCAAATGTGATTGATCCATTCTCTGCATTGTTTGATGTTTCTTGTCAGGGGATTTCTTTTTCTGATTGGATGAAGCAAGAAAAATCTCGACAAATACAAAAAACATTACAGAATGCTATTGGAAATTTCCATCAGTCAATTATTGGCTCTATGCATGGTTGGACAAATTTAAACATAGGGGAGGTTGCAGACGTCGTAAATACCGAAAAAAAGATTATTGCAGAGATAAAGAACAAATATAATACAACAAAAGGAAACCATAAAATAAAAATTTATGATGATCTTAAATCATTGGTAGGTGGTGAATATAAAGGGTATATTTCGTACTATGTAGAAGTTATTCCTAAAGGAAAAAAAATTTACAATACTACGTTCATACCTTCTGATAATAAAAAGCATAAAAGAAAGATTGCTCATAGAAATATCCGAGTCATAGATGGGAAAAGTTTTTATGCTTTAGCTGCTGGCTATCCAGAAGCCCTTAGGGATCTTTACATGGTATTACCTAGAGTGATTGCTGATATCCAGGGAGAGTCTTCTCATCATGATATCTCAGAGCAAAGTGAACTCCAGCGACTTTTTGACATGGCATTTTAGATATTTCCTTTACCCTTGACAGATACTTAATAACCATTGCCTAATGCAATGGTTATTTGTTATAATATGAAAGTAGATTAAACAAAAAAATATGAACAATCTTTGTACAGTTTCTGAAGCAGCAGTGCAAATAGGTGTTTCTGCTGACACAATTAGAAGATGGGACAAAAAAGGCCTTATTAAAGTTAACCGTTCGGATCTCAATTACCGACTTTTTGATATTAACGAAATAAAAAGATTGCATAGGAAAATAGCTGGTAATCATGATTCTAATAATTATAAAATTCTTAAATCTCGAAATAAAACAAAATATACTACGATAGAACTTTTTGCTGGAGCTGGTGGAACAGCTATCGGATTTGAGAACGCTGGACTGAACCATGTCTTACTTAATGAATGGGATAAAAACGCTGTTGAAACACTAAAAAAAAATAAACCACACTGGAATGTTATTGGTGGAGATATTGCCAAGGTCAACTTTAGGGGGATGAAAGCGGATATTGTACAAGGAGGGTTTCCGTGTCAGACATTTAGCTACGCGGGAAAAAAGATGGGATTCGAAGATGTGAGAGGAACAATGTTCTTTGAATTCGCTCGCTGTGTCAAAGAGGTGAAGCCAAAGATTGCACTCGGAGAGAATGTTCGTGGGCTTCTGAGACATGATAATGGCAGAACGCTCGCCACGATGGTGAAGATTATGGAGGATTTGGGCTATAGAGTGGAGTACAGGGTAGTGCGATCTCAATATTTAGATGTTCCTCAGAAGCGTGAGCGATTAATTATTCTTGCGGTGCGCAATGACCTTAAAATCCCTTTTATTTTTCCCAAAGAAAAAGATTATACTATTTCACTGAAAGAAGCGCTGAAGGACTGTCCAAAATCAGCGGGACAAGAGTATCCAGAAAAGAAGAAAAAAATTCTCGAACTTATCTCCCCGGGTGGATATTGGCGCGATTTACCTGAGAATTTGCAGAAAGAATACATGGGTGCTAGTTTCTATATGGGCGGAGGAAAGACAGGTATGGCGAGACGGTTATCATGGGATGAACCAAGTCTGACGCTGACCTGTAGTCCAGCACAGAAACAAACAGAGAGATGTCATCCAAAAGAAACGAGACCGCTTACGGTTCGAGAATACGCCAGAATTCAAACGTTTCCTGACAATTGGCAATTCCATGGATCGACAGCTTCCCAATACAAGCAAATAGGAAACGCTGTTCCTTGTAATTTGGGCTACCATATCGGTAAGTGTCTCATAGCTATGCTTGACGGGAAATTAGATCCAAAAACAATGGATGTAATAACTCCTGAGGATACTCAAGAAACTTTGTTTCGAGAAATGAACTTCTAATCTGAAGTTAGTAATTTCTATGAGTAAATTAGATAGCTTGAACGATGAAGAGCTTTGGACATTTTATGCAAGTGCAGAGTAAGAAATGAAAAGGTGGAAATCTTGTTAGAACCCGTAATATTGTTGGGGGAGAGGTGAATTTCTTGCAATAGCTACTTATAGTTCAACACCTGGCCTACTCAACCCTCAAGTTGCTCCAGAGGGCACCCAGAATGTTGACGCATTAAGTCGGAAAGGTGAGAGGTATAGTATTAAGACAATCACAGGGCCGGGTATAACGACTGGAGTATTTTATGGTATAGGTGAGGATGGTGATGGCGTTATTCCAGAAAAGAGATTTGAATACGTTATTATCGTTCAGATTTTTAAAAACTATAAACCAAAGAGAATTTTAGAGTTTAGCTGGAATCAATTTCTTGAGTTCAAAAAGTGGCACTCTACTATGCGTGTATGGAACCTGAGCGTCACAAGCGTTGTTAAATGAGGCAAAAATTATTCTTGATAATACAATTAAGAAGTGGTAGAGGTCTTTTTGAAAAAATTACGTAACTTATTACGTACATGAAAAAAATGTATCTCGATATCGATGAAGTGCTTTTGGCCAGGGGAGGAGAACCAGCTTTGGGGTTGGTAGAGTTTCTCCGATTTGCGACGGAAAACTATGATTGTTACTGGCTCACCACACACTGTGATGGTGATACCAAAGACGTGTTTCTTTATCTGGTAGGGCAGATCCCAAGCGAAGCTTTGCCGTATATCGAAAAAATCAAGCCCACAAAATTTGGAACGTTCAAGACGGAAGCAATCGATTTCGACAGTAATTTCTACTGGCTTGATGACACGCTCTTTGAAATGGAACGACGAACCCTCGTCGAGTACAACGCCCTTGGAAGTTTCATCCCTATTAACCTCCTCTCCAATCCGAACCAGCTTTTCGACGTCATCCAAACCCTATCCACCCTACCTTGAACAAAAACATACATAATTCCACGGCCGTGGAATTATGTATGTTCTTCGAAAAAAAGAATAATGGTGTAAAATAAGAGTATAAAATATGAAACATATCGAATATGAATAATGTATCAAAATTTTTAGGAGGATTATTCTCGATCTATGTCGTACTTTTTTCGATACTGGCTATCAATCCGATAGATCGGATGACTTGGTTTGCGGAGAATTTGACCGTGTGGATTATTCTCGCGATTCTCCTGGGGTTGTATTGGGGAGGGATACGGTTTTCGAAATTAGCCTATGCGCTTATGTTCGTGCTTGTCTATCTTCATACGATTGGTGGGCACTATACCTTTGCGTTGGTGCCGTTCGACTTCGTGAGTGACCTTTTTGGTTTCTCTCGCAATCACTTCGACCGCATCGCCCACTTCTCTGTTGGATTTTATGCCTTTGCTATCGCGGAATGGTTGTGGAGCAAGAAGCTCGTTGCCAATAAATTCCTCCTCTTTACCTATCCTGTTTTCGTCATCGCGACTATCGCTATGAGCTACGAACTTGTGGAATGGTTCTATGCTGCCAAATCCAACGCAGAGGATGCTATGGCCTATCTCGGAAGTCAGGGGGACATCTGGGATGCCCAGAAAGATATGCTCGCGGATACACTAGGAGCCATCAGTGCGACAATATTTTTCTTTCTCGTTCGAAAGCCAAAGTGATTGTAAAAGTACCCGCTATCCAATAATAAATAAAAAACATACATAATTCCACGGCCGTGGAATTATGATATAATCTGAAAATAGGAAGAAACGGGGGAAAGAGAAGAGATGTGTGGAGATAAGAATAAAAATTGATTATGTCTAAACTTGGGCCGGTACAGAAAAAACTCATTCTTTTGCTTCTTGCAGGATTTGTTCTCGGTATGGAGACCTCTTCGATCCGGTATTATCGGAGATTGAAGCTGTTGCGGAAAGAGTGGAAGAAAATAAATCAGCAGAGTTTCAATCGTTCTGTGAAACGGCTCAGCTCGCAGAAGCTTGTGAAAGAAGTCGTCCTTCCTAATGGATCGTTCAAACTCGTGCTCACACAAGAGGGGAAACGACAAGCTTGTATTCAGTATCTTTTTGGACAATCAATACGTTTTAAGAATCCGAAAGAGTGGGACAAGAAGTGGCGCATCGTCCTTTTTGATGTACCAGAGAAGGATAGGAAATTTCGTGATGTTCTACGGGAACATTTACGGGAATTGAAATTTTATAAACTTCAGCACAGCGTATTCATCTCTCCATATCCGTGTGAGAAACAGTTGTTGGAATTGGTAGCGTTGTATAAAGTCGGATCGTTTGTCAGGATAGTGACGGCCGATTTCGTAGACAACGAAGAAAAACTCAGAAAACACTTCTTCAAATCTCCAAAAACAAAATAACAATAATATATACAAAATTTCACGGCCGTGGAATTATGTATATATTATAAAGTGAGAAAAGAGTAAGGGGATGGTAAGAAAAGAGTAAGAAAAAAGTAAGGGGATGGTAAGAAAAGAGTAAGGAGAGGGTAAGGAAAAAAAACGGAGTAAGGGGGAAAAGAGAACGGAAAAGTGAAGTAAAGACCGCCTGAAATATGGTGGTTTTTGCTAGTTGATTTTCTCGTGTATGATAGAGGGGAACAGAATTCCCCTATGGCCAAGAAAACGATCAATCCACTCGACCGGGCACTCTGCGATACCGCGGGAGCTTTTCTCATTTCTGATATTTCTGGGACAGCGCTTTATGGCAATGAGACGATCGCGAAACGAACTGGATTCTCTATCGGTGAGATCATCGGGAAAAATCCGGGCAAACTGTGGGGCGGACAGATGTCACGCTCTTTCTATAACAAACTCTGGACGTCTATCGAGAACAAATATGAGCCGTTCGTAGCGACCGTGACCAATGTTCGCAAGGACAAGACGCGGTATCCGGAACTGTTGGCTATCGCGCCCATTATCGATACGGACAAAGTGGTGCCGGACTATTTCATCGCTTTTCAGATGAGCCACCTGACGAACAAAGAAGAGCGAGAGCGGTTTCAGAAAGAATTCGTGAAGGTTTTTTCGAAGAAGGGGACACTGAGCGATGAGGAGCGACTGGGCTATATACTTCGTACACTCGGTTCCAAATATCTGGTGCCGAAGACAGGCGGAAAATCGCTTGTGGAGATCTTTCGAGAAACGCTGGTAAAGCCTTTTGAGGAGCGCTTCCAGGCGCGTAAAGATGACCTCTCTCTCATCATCGCCTCTCAGGGAGACCCCAAACAGTTTCAGGTTTTGTACAACAAATATCGGCATATTGTTTTCGTCTATTTTATGCGACATACGAAGGGGAATGTGGAGATTGCTGAAGATTTGACGCAGGACACGTTCTATCGGGCGCTCCGTTATCTGGAGAGCTTCCGGCCTACCAACGCTTCCTATGGCACGTATTTGCTCCGTGTAGCGCATAATGTACTCATCAACTCTTTCCGCAAGAAGCAGTTCCTGGCCCTCATCGACGAGACCATAGAAGACAAATCCACGGGGACATTCACACTTCCGGAAGATACCCTCTGGCAGTCGTCGAAACTCAGTGAAACGGAGCAGAAGATGCTCTCTCTCAAGTATCAGGACGGTTTCTCGATCAATGAGATCGCGATGATGTTCGGCAAAAGCGAGAATGCTATCAAGCTTCAGCTCTCCCGTGCTCGAAAGAAGCTCCGGACGGTACTTGAAAAATAGGCTATTCTGTGGTTTAAATGTAAAAATACACTACATATAGTGTATTTTTGTTATATGATGACACCTTTTCAGTTTTTAGGTGTTTAATAGTATGTAAGGGAAAAAACGCTTCGGGTGGAGTCGTTTTTTCTTCTCTCTCATAATAATAAGCCCTAAAAACAAAAAAGAGCCTATGCCAATATATAAAGTGCAGAAACGCAACGGAGGTATTGTCGATTTTGACTTGATAAAGGTGGAACGCGCGATAGAGAAAGCAGCCGAATCGGTAGAGAAGAAAGATGCCATAACGGCACACGTGTTAGCAGAGGATGTGTACCATCGATTGGAAGAGGGATTTGAAGACGGC
>Ga0210044_10004127_pt1 | contig 20429 bp, 21 predicted proteins | sample CryGey13umfilter_2_FD_183959 | JGI IMG/M metagenome (GOLD analysis project Ga0210044, IMG submission 183959) | Groundwater microbial communities from aquifer in Utah, USA - Crystal Geyser 4/9/14 3 um filter (SPAdes) (version 2) | ecosystem: Environmental > Aquatic > Deep subsurface >... | reverse complement strand
CCGCCGTAAAAATTGAAGGCTAATACATGGGAGCTGATGAAGTCTTTTGTGGATTGTGTTGGAGTTGCATGGACGAAGGTATAGCCACTTGTTCCAAGAACACTTACGAAGATTTGCGCCTTTGATATTTCTCCTGTTCTTTGGTCTACAATTGGCATAGTTAGTCCGCTGTAATCTATAAAAAGTTTATCTCCTGCGTAGTGAACCTGTCGCATAGAAGGATTGATAGATTTTATAAATCTGCTGTAATAACGGTTGAACTGGCTGTAGCTGTATAAATCAGGCTGGGCACTTTTAAACTCTTCATATAGAAGTGCCCTTGTCATCCCTTTTTTAGTGAGCTCTTCTCTGACATAGTTCCAATCAGGGTGTACAACGGCAAGGGTTGCTGTCTTAGTGTCGAGCGTTGATGTATTTGGATGAAATAGTTGTTCTAAATCTGATTCTCCCAGCTCTAGTACATCTTCAAGTGATGCATCAAGCTCTATGAAGCAATTGACGTAGTTTGCAACACTGTTTCTTGAGACGCCAGTCATTGTTTGAATCTGTCTATTTGATAGTTGGTTAAGATATTTTAATCTCAACACCTCTTTGATTTTACTCATACATATTCTCCTCATTTATCACACCTTTTTAGGTGTATTATAGTGAAAAATATTCTTTAACTTAACTCTAGTTTAACCACGCATCATCTCACTTAGCTGGCCAAATCGAGTGCGTGCGTACAGTTTGAGGCATAATTTAATTCCAAGTTAGAAAAAGTTACACCCGATAGGTAAAAATTTTAGGTGTGACTTTTTCGCTTTAAAGTACCTAATTATAGAGCAAGTTGGCTTGTTGTCTAATTTGGTATGGAATTATTGGGGAATACGTATAAATTGTCTTATTGTCTCGTGAAAGCCTAAAGGTGAGGCTGAAGCCACACATCCAACAGGGTGGCGAATGTCATGACAACAAAGGAACCGATATCTTGGCTTCGGCAGAGAGGGCGTGAAAAATGCTACTTTTAGGATTTCTCATGGGCGAAGGCAATCCATCGCTTCCGATAGAGTGGCGATATTTATGACGACAAGGCGAAGAGTGGTGGCTTTAAAAAGCACCTTGGCATGTGGAAATAAAAATACAAGACACAAAATATAAATAAATTATTTCCACATGCCAAGCAATCATAGTCTAATATAAAGCGAACATTCACTAAAATACTTTTAATTAATGAGAGGAAGTTTCCACATGCCATTTACTACACTTGGGTTGTCAAAAGAGATACAGCGCGCAGTTAAAGAGAAAAATTTTACAAAACCTACACCGATTCAAGAAAAGATTATTCCACTTGTTCTTGCAGGTCATGATATTATGGCTATGGCTCAGACGGGAAGTGGGAAAAGTGCTAGTTTTGTTTTGCCTATTTTGGAACTTTGGTCTAAAAATAGAGGAGAGGGGAAGGCTAAAATCAAGGCGCTTGTTTTAACGCCTACTAGAGAGCTGACTCTGCAAGTCGCAGAAGCTTTTAAGACATTTGGTGCACATTTGCCTAAAAAGCCTAAGGTTGTGAGTGTTATAGGCGGCGAAAGTATCGGCGATCAGTTGTATGATATCCAGCGGGGGTGCGATATTTTAGTAGCGACTTCGGGCAGATTTTTAGATGTTCTTAGTAAAAAACAGATGAATTTGTCGCATATTGATTTTTTCATTTTAGATGAAGCAGACAAAATGCTAAACCTTGGCTTTGCACAAGAGTTAGAACTCGTCCTCGAAGCTATGCCGCCAAAGCGACAAAATCTTCTTTTTTCTGCCACTTACCCACAAAAAATGTTAGAAATAGCCTCTAAAATCACACAAAACCCTATTGAAGTGAGTGTTGAAGAGAAACAAACGGTAGAAACAATAAATCAAAGAGTTATAGAGGTAAATAGTGAAAATCGCGGTCCGCTGCTCAGAAAGCTGTTAAAAGAGAATAAATGGGAGTTAGTTTTAGTTTTTATGGCAAACAAACGTGCAACTGACAACATAGCCGAAAAGTTTAGAAAGTATGGCTTTAAGGCTGCTTCATTTAACGGTGACTTGGAGCAAGATTCCCGCAATGAAACACTTTCGGCTTTTAAAGAGAAAAAGATAAATATACTTTTTGCCACCGATATAGCGGCTCGTGGCTTAGATATTGACAATATAGACTGCGTTATAAACTACGATTTGCCACGTTCTCCTGCTGACTACATTCACCGTATAGGACGAACTGCCCGTGCAGGAAAATCGGGAACGGCCATAAGTTTTATTGACTATGAAGATAGGGAACATTTTAAGCTTATAGAAAAACGTAGTGAGATAGAACTAGTGCGTGAAACTGTGGAAGGTTTTGAATTAGTTGGAGAAGCACCTCAAAAAGAGAAAGGTCCGGCTCCGGTTAAAGGAAAAGGTAAAAGTAAAAAAGACAAACTTAGAGAGAAAAAAGCTCTTTCACGCCCCTGAATATTTATGGTTTAAAATCTCTTTATAGTCTCTTAAAACATCTTTAGGTTTTATTGAGTTTTTGTATAGTTTAAGTATCTCTTTTATAAAGTCAAGCGAGTATTCGACACAGTGTCCTTTGTCTAGTTTAACGATTTTAAAAAGAATAGCATACATCTCATCCAATATCTCTTTGTTTTCAAGCCCAAGTCTATCAATATTTTTTTGTGCTAAAATGAGCGTTTTATCATTAAACTCACCACGTTGGTTTAAAGTTTTTCTAAGCTCAACGTATTCCACTAAACTCTTTTTATTTACTACATAATCTGTGAATATTTCAATAAGGGTCATGAAAAGTCCTTTAAAATTTCTTTTTGCTAAGTATATCACTCATTCGTAGCGTTAAAGTAGCATTTTATCTATTTTCTTTGGTATAAAATACATTACAGTCTCAAAAATCCCTTCCATATAGTGTCTAATATAAACTTTGTATTCACTCTCTATGGCTAATACTTTTTGAGGGATTTTATACCAGTCTTGGGCTTTATGGTAGATGCATATAGCTAGGATTGGTTTATACTTTCTAATAGTCTCTTGTGCTCCATCAATAGCATCTTGTTCTGCACCTTCAATGTCAAGTTTAATGAAGTCAACTTTTTCTTTTACAATATTGTCTATGGTGTCTACTTCTATACTTTGCGTACCTTTTGCATATATAGTTGAAAATGATTTCTCTTCATTGAAGTGCAGGGTGGCTTTTTTATTTGAAATTCCACATGCCAGGAACTCTATATTTTTAAAGTGACCCAACTCCCGTTTGGCTATTCTAATATTCTCGTGCATTGGTTCAACAAGATAGATTTTTTTGAAGTCAGGATAATTTTTTATAACTTCCGTACAGGTGTCTCCGACATAACCGCCACCATCAAAAAAGCTTATCTCTTTTATGTCTGGAATGAGCTCTGCGTCAAAGTACTGAGTGCTGTGGTTGTTTGTAAAGCCTTCCATGAAGTTATAATCAAAAGTTATTTTAAAATTCAGTACTTTTTCAAATATTTGTTTGGATTTCACATCAAAAAGCATCTTATACATTTTTTCATATTGAGCACGATTATTTTTAAAATCATCTTCAAAATCGAGCATAAATGGAGGCTCAGCCAAGTCAAGTTTGGAGTATTTATAAAAGCAAAGGTAGCTAATATTTTGAAAATCCAAACAATCAAGTTTGTTTTTTACTTCCAGCGGACTTCCGGTTGAGACCCAAAGTATGATTGCATCTTTTGGAACATCCTCTATCTGTAAAATCTCTTTTTTTCGTGAGCGCTGCACTCTGCTAAAATCGTCAATTATCCCGTCAACTTCCACATGCTGTAATACACTTTTTGTAAGTTTGTTGATACCTAAAATATATTTTTTAACACTCTTACAAGAGATAAAAAGCTCAGTGAGTTCTTTATCTTTTTGGTTGATATAATTAAAGTCTACCAGATTCATTTAATTGATATTTTTTAATATCTGAGCGGTTATCTCTTCTCTGCTTTGTGAGGCATCAATAGTTACAAGCTCCAAGTTCAGGAGCTTTGTAGCTTCTATAAGGGCATCTTGAATTTTTAAGAGGTACGCACTGCCACGAAGTTCAATGCCATCTAGCTCTTTTTGAGAAAGTCTAAACTCGAGCTCTTCTTTTGTCAGTTTTAGTAAAAAAACTTTCTCTGGATAGATGCCGTTTGTAGCAAATCTATTGAGATGCAATATGGCTGTTTGGCTTATATCGCCTTGAATCAACGCATAGGCTACGCCACTCACAAGGCTTCTGTCTGAAATAATCATTTTGTCTAAATTTGGTTCTATTACCTCTTTTATGTGCTCTGCACGGTCTGCTAAAAAGAGTAGAAATTCAGCTTTTTTACTTTTTGCACGAGCGCTTAAAACAAGCTCTCTTATCTCTTTTCCTATCTCAGTCGCTCCAGGTTCTTTTGTAATGATGGCATGTGGAAATGCTACGGCGAGATTAGCAATTTGTGTGCTTTTTCCGGCTGTATCTATTCCCTCTATTGCAATATACATGCTTACATACTCCCTATAAGTTTTTGAACTTCTCTTGGTACTAAATGTTCTGTTTTACCGTTAAATTTTAAAAGATTTCGCACAATTGAAGAGCTGATAAATGCATGTTTTAGTTTTGGCATCAAATAGACGGTTTCGATGGTGTCATCAAGTGAGTTGTTCAGATAGCCAAGTTGCAGTTCATACTCAAAGTCGCTCACAGCGCGCAAACCACGAATCAGTATGCTGGCACCGTGAGTTTTAGCAAGATCTACAGTCAGGTTGTCAAAACCTACTACTTTTACATTCTTTAAATGTGCTATGGATCTGTTTATCATCTCTATTCTCTCTTGGAGAGAAAACATCGGTTTTTTTTCTTCTGAGACGGCCACGGCTATGATAACTTCATCAAATAGTCGTAAAGCTCTTTCAATAACATCAAAATGTCCATTTGTTATAGGGTCGAAAGTTCCAGGGTAAAGTGCCAGCTTTTTATTCATTTATTCCCATCTTTTATAAAGGTTATTTTCTATGCCAAGCAGGTCAAACCACTTTCCAATAATGAAATTTTCCATCTCATCAAGTGTCTGTTGTTCGGAGTAGTATGCCATGACCGGCGGAGCGATAATAATGCCTAAAGAGGCGAGTTTATGCATGTTTTCAAGCGCTATGGCAGAAAAGGGCATCTCTCTTGGAGCCAAAATAAGTTTTTTATGCTCTTTAATTATGACCGCTGCGCATCTGGTTATGAGATTGTCTGAGATTCCACATGCTATTTTTGCAAGGGTATTCATACTGCAGGGTGCGATTATCATCGCATCAACTCCAAAAGAACCCGACGCAATGCTCGCTGAGATATCTTCGTTGGAGTGAGACTTCACGTTCATCTCTTTTTTCAAAACTATTTTAGAGTTTTTGGACATTATAAAATGCTTTTCTACAAAGTCCGGTAGTAGTTCCAAGGTTTTTAATCCTAAATTAACTCCGCTAGCACCGCTTGTTGCTATAACTATTTTCATTGAATCTCCACTCTGTTTTTACCTATCACTTTTGCTTTTAATCTTTGTTTATTGTTTTTTTGAATTGTAATTGTGTCATCAAGTTTACCATCTTGCAAAGCTTTTGCCCCAAAAGAGATAGCTATGTTTTTTTCATCAAGAATAACACTAACGATTGAATCTCTTTTGACTATGCTGAGTTGCTCAATATCTCTTGCAGTGATTACAGTACCTTCTCTTATCTGATGTTTGCTTTGAAACATACTTTGTTGTAGCTTTTGAATAGGCATGGCATCGAATTTATCCAAAATTATACTCTTTTTTTTACAGTTTACTAAAGAGAGCTCATTTTCTCTTTTTATTTTTTTTCTAGCAATGTAAACGCTTACTTCTGCTTCTACCTGATAATCAAAAAATATTTTTTTGTTGTCGGTAGTTTTCACATAAAGTGTTCCGCTTCTTGAGAGGTGATTATCTCTTTGTATTTTCACTATATACGTGTCGGTTAGTGATTCTATATAGCCTCGTGGCATGACAGTTATTGTTTTTATTGTAATTGCTGTGTACTTTTGTGTATAAAGTTTTCGTATCTTTTCTTCTATCTTTGTAACATCAATAGGGCTTTTTTTTATAAAATTTATATATCGGTTCTGTGCAGTGCAAGAAGGGTAACCGTGATGTTCAAGAAGTTTAATCAGCTCTCTTGATTTTATTTTTTTTGTATACCTGCTTCTCTCTAAAGAAAAAAGTTTTATATCTTGCTTGGCATGTGGAAATATAACAGAGAGGTTTATATCATCAGAACTTAGGTAATAATCACTTTTTAGGACTTCATTGGCGTGTAATACTAAAGAAAATAACAATAAAAAGAGGGTTTTTAAAAACATTCAGTTCCTTAAATAGAGTTGCTCTAAGTCTATCTGGCTAAACTTAGAGAGACTTTAGTGTAACAGCAAATAATTCACAATTTTTAGTAGCAAATGACATTCCAATTACTTTTCTTCAAAGTAGGATAATAGTTTAAAATGTATTTATATATACTTATCGTTAAGATACAAATAGGGTGTTAAAGGACGTATTGTTATGTATGATTTAGCAATTATTGGTGCCGGTATAAACGGTGCAAGTATGGCATATGAGTTTGCTTCTGCCGATAAAAAAGTCATTTTATTTGACACTGAGGGGATTGCTAAAGGCGGCAGTGGTGCAGCAGGTGCATTTATCTCTCCTAAGTTTTCAAAAGCGGGTGAATTAAAAGAGTTGCTTGGGCATGCTTTTTTATATAGTTTGGAGTTTTATGAAAAAAACTTCTCCGAGTTTTTAACTAAAGCACCACTACTGCACATTGCCAAAGATGAAGCTGACTCTCTTATGTTAAAAGAGTACAAAAAAGAGACTGCGTTAAAACTAAAAATTCCGCCAGAAGAAGTAGTAAACACATTACATCCACATGCCAGAACCCTAGAAAATATCTCTCTTGATGCAGGGGTTGTAAATGCCCAAAAAATATGTGAGGCAATGAGTAAAAATGCACACTTTAAAAAAGAGAAAGTAGAGAGTTTAGTCTATGATGATGGCATCTGGATTATCAACGAAACCTACTCTGCAAAAGATGTTGTATTGGCAACCGGTGCTTATAAGGCAGTTATAAAAGAGCCTTATATTAATCTACGTGGCATTTGGGGACATCGAATAGATATTAGAACAAGTACAAAAAATGAACACTCGATTCACCAATATGTCTCTATTTCTCCAAGCAAAGAGGGAGTTTTGGCGCTTGGTGCCACACATAATGTTCATTATCATCCGCAAAAAAGCAGTGAGCCTTATGATGTAGATGCGGGCAGAAAAGAGCTTTTAGAGAAGGCTTCACGAACTTTTGCTCTTGAAGATATTGAAATCATTAGAGATTATACGGGGCTTAGGTCTGGCTCTGTTGACTATATGCCTTTAGTTGGAAGTTTGGTGATGTCAAAAGAGACGCTTGCTTGTAAAAATATTAATGTTGAGAACAAAAAGCCAAATTATGAGGAGTACACTTACTATCCAAATTTGTATATGTTAAATGGCAGTGCAGGGTACGGGTTTGTTCTTGCTCCTTATTTGGCTAAAATATTGAGTGAGCATATTTTATATAATAATAAAATAGATAAAAGGCTCTTGCCTGCGAGATTTTTTGGAAGGTGGGCCAGAAGAGTATGATCTATTTTGCCTTTATTCTTTTAACATTAATCGTTTTAGCCATTGCTTTTTACCAGTGGCAGTATTTTATGGTTTTTTCTCCGACCTATTTTCGCGAACAAGAGATAGATGATAACTTTGAACTCGTTTTTATAAAAACTGAGGATGGTGTAGAACTTGAAGGGGTTGTATATGAACCGCATGAACCCCAGACACAACCGCCTGTTGACTCGACAATTCTCTTTTTTTGCGGACGTTCACATGATAGTGTCGGGCTTATACATAAACTCTCTAAGAGCTTTGCACATGCCAGAATAATAACCTTTAATTACCGTTCGTACGGCAAAAGCGGCGGTATAGTTAATGAAAAAAATATTTTGGCAGACGGACTTGAAATAGCAGAAATAGTTCAAAAAAATTATGGTGATTTTTATGTTTTAGGTTTTTCAATAGGTTCGTGTGTAGCTGCATATGTAGCCAGTAAGAAAAAAATTCTTGGGCTATTTTTAGTCGGTTCTTTTGACTCTCTTGCAAGTTTAACAAAAGAAAAATATGGCCTAAACCCGCGTTGGCTTTTACGATATAAGTTTGACAATACAAATCTTGTGCAGCATATAGACGCTAAGACATATATTTTTGTAAGCAAAGATGATGAAATAACCTATATTCAAAATGCAAGAAAGTTGAAAAATCATGTGAAAAATTTAACACTTTACACAGAGCTCGAAGGCTTGAACCATAGAGAGTTACTGTGGGATGATACGGTAATAGATGAAATAAGCAGGGTGGTGACATAGTGGAACTTGGATTTTTAATAAAGAAGTTTATAACTTTTTTCGTGGAACCGTATGGGATGGTTTTAACTCTATTTGTTGTCGGATTGTTTTTTCTTTTTGCAAAAAAAGTGAAGCCGGCAAAGATTTTTTTGACTCTGGCATGTGGAATGCTTTTTTTGTTTGCTTATCCCCCTTTTTCAGATGCTCTTATTGAGGTTTTAGAAGAGAAATATCCAAAATACGATTATAAACAGAGTGTGAAATATATACATGTTTTAGGAAGCGGACATAATAGTGACGACTCCCAGCCTCTCTCTTCTCAGATTAGCGAAGCAGGGGTAAAAAGAGTTCTTGAGGGTCTTATACTTCATAAACAGATAGAGGGCTCAAAATTAATTTTCACAGGGTATGCAGGTGATACCAATGTTACAAATGCACAAATGAATGCTTCTTTAGCTATAGCTCTTGGAGTAGATGCAAAAAACATCATCATTTTCGGTGACCCTAAAGACACAAAAGAAGAGGCTGTTTTTACTAAAAGTTTACTTGGCAATGAAGCATTTATTCTTGTAACATCAGCAAGCCACATGCCAAGGTCAATGAAGCTGTTTGAGTCTCTTGGATTAAACCCGATTGCAGCACCGACTGACTTCTTCAAAGATGAATATAAAGGTCTTTTAAGGGTGCCAAATGTTACTGCTTTACAATCATCACAAAGAGCCGTACATGAATATATTGGTATATTATGGGCTTTGTTAACATCATAGAAACTAAAAAAAGGTATCATTTCAAAATTATTTTAAACAAAGAGAATCCATGAACCTACCCAATCTTCTTCTAAAACTCCCTAGACTACTAAGATTTTTACTTATTTTTATAGTGTCGCTGACACTGCTTTTGACTCTTTTAAGAGTCGCTTTTTATTTTGCTTTTAATGACCCGGAATCTCCTCTTACAATAGCAGATTTTTTAAACTCTCTATGGATTGGTTTTAGGTTTGATTTGCGTATGGTTGTCGTGATGACTCTTCCTCTGTTTGTTTTAGGCGGCATAAAGTGGTTGAGCCCTTTTAAATATGATTATGCACGTATTGTGTGGCTTCTTTACTTAAGTGCTGTATTTGCTCTCTACACTCTATTTTATGTTTTTGACTTTGGACATTACGCCTACCTAAACACCAGACTTGATTTTACCGCCATGAGATTTGTCGAGAATGCAGCTATATCTGCTGAGATGGTGTGGGAGAGTTATCCTGTTTTATGGATTGCTGCGGGCATCTTCTCTACGATGGCTCTTTTTGTTTATGCAACGCATACGCTTTTTATAAAAGTAAAGAACCAAAGTGCTCCGCATCTAACTATAACAAAAGGTTTTGCCTTTGGTTTTATAGCATTTTTAGTGCTTTTAGTCGCCGGCTATTCTAAGCTTTCACAGTATCCGCTTCGTTGGAGTGATGCCGCTTTTTCAAAACACCCCTTTGCGACACAACTCGCGTACAACCCTATTCATTACTTTTTAGACACTTATAAAAACGGCCGTGTTTCGTATGATGAAAAAATTGTAAGAGAGTATTACCCTATTATGGCTGATTATATGGGGGTAGAGGATTTTAATGCAACTTCACTTAATTACCAAAGAGAGATAAAACCGCTCCATGTAGTCGGGACAAAACCAAATATAGTTGTTGTGATTTTAGAGTCTTTTGCAGCCTACAAGTCAAGTGTATCGGGCAATCCTATCGACCCATCGCCGCACTTTAATGCTCTTGCACAAAACGGCATATATTTTAAAAACTACTTTACGCCTGCGACGGGAACGGCTCGCTCTATCTACGCTACGCTTACAAGTATGCCTGATGTTGAACTCACAGGCACATCAAGCCGTAACCCGCTTATTGTTGATCAGCACTCCATCATTCAAGATTTTAAAGGGTATGGGAAGGCTTATTTTATAGGCGGTTCGGCTTCATGGGGCAACATTCGAGGTATGCTAACCCAGTCTATGGACAATTTACACCTTTATGAAGAGGCTGATTATGAATCTCCACGAACGGATGTTTGGGGTATTTCAGATATTGACCTTTTTCGTGAAGCAAATAAAGCTTTACAGAGTATGAAAGAACCTTTTTTCAGCATTATTCAGACTTCGGGAAATCATAGACCTTATACAATTCCCGACAATCATTACGGCTTTAAAATTAGAGAAGACGTAAGTCAGGAAGAGGTGCAAAAGTATGGTTTTGCTTCAGTAGATGAATATAATTCTTTTAGATTTATGGATTATTCTGTTGGACATTTTATGGAGCTCTCCCGCAAAAGTGACTACTATAAAAACACCATCTTTGTATTTTGGGGAGACCACGGCATCTCAGGAAGTACGGGGCAACACGTAACTCCGGGAGAGGGAAGAAGCAAGCTTGATATAGGAGCTTTAAGAGTCCCTTTTGTTATCTACTCGCCGCTTATAAAAGAGCCAAAGGTTTATGATCAGGTGGTATCGGAAGTAGATGCACTCCCGACTATAGCCTCATTTGCAAATATATCTTATACGGCAACAACTTTAGGACGTGATATGTTTGATGAGAGATATGATGACAAAAGATATGCCTTTAGCATTACCCACTCTTCAAACCCTCTTATAGGACTTATTGGAGAGAAATATTACTATAGAACAAGAGCCGATGGCACAAATGCGGCTTTATATGAAATATACAGTGATACGCCTCTAAAAGACCATTCACAAGGAAATGAAGCGATAGTTAAAAAGATGAAAGATTTGACCTACAGTATATATGAGACAAGTAAATATATACCTAACTTTAACAAAAGAGAAGCGGTAAAAAAGTAAGCTTTTAGAGTTTACTTCTATCTATTTCAACTCCGCCATCTTCGAGGGTGTAGATTAAATCAGTAGTGTTTAGTTTATCAAAATTTGCAATCATAATTTGTTTGAGATAATCTTTTTCTGCTTTTTCCGCCCTCATCAGACTGCCCGCAAAAATTCCTTTTTTCTCAATAACCAAAGAGGTAATATCGCTGTCCATCTGTATGTGGTTCATTAAATCTTTAATATCTTCCTCAAAAATAGAGCTAAGCATTGAGAACATACCCGCTAAATAGGCTTTATCTTTGTGTTTTGTATCAGCATCGGCTTCCATTCTCTCAGCTCTTTTTATAGCGAGTGCCAAAATAGTCTCTGATGCAGGGTTTTTAGAAACCTCAGAGTATAAATATACCAAGAGCCATCTTAGTAATTTATTTCTACCCATTAGGGTTATTACTTGAGTTAAAGACTCAATTTGTACATTAAATTTTTTAGAGTTATTGAAAAATTGAACAAGTTTATAAGATAAATCGGGTTGTTTTTTTATAAAATATTCTAGCTGTTCAGTGCTATTGTCATCTTTGATAATTTTAATTAACTGCAATATAATAAACTGAGCCGGTTCTTTTGAGCCAACTATTTCTATAACTTCTGGTTTATCTAAATAATAACCCTGAAAAAAATCAAAACCCATCTCTGAATATTTTTTAAAATCTTCTTTTGTTTCAATGTTCTCAGCCAAGAGTTTAATGCGACTGCCTTTAAACTTGAGCATAACTTTTTCTAAATTTTCAGGTTGGGAGAGTGCTATATCCATCTTGATAATATCAATATAATTAAATAGTCTTGTGAACTTTGAAATCATTTTAGCACTTGAATCAAAGTGTTTTATTGAGAGTCTGAACCCTCTTTTTTTATACTGTATTATTTTAGAGATAACTTGTTCAGATAGGTCTATATTTTCTAATATGTTTAAAATAAATCTATCTTTATCTAAAACATCTAAAATACCCTTAAGTATAGTTTCTTCATCTACATTTATAAATGCTAAAGTTTTTTTACCTAGTAATTGATTCAGTTCTTTACTTGTAATAGAACTTATAATCAATTGCGAAACTTCTTTTACGGTGTTTGAAAAATTTACTTCATTGTTTGAATCGTCTTTAAAAAGAAGTTCATACGCATATAACTGACTTTTATTATCAAATATTTTTTGTTTTGAGATGCTGATTATATTCATTTGTCTGGCCCCTTGCTTTTAAGATATTTGCACAAATTTCTTGTTGTGTAGTCATATTACCTAGTTTTTCATATAGTTTTTTTATAGCTTTTTTTGCATAATCAAAATCATTATCTTTTGTCATAGCGCTGAACATAGAACCGACCACAACTGTGTCTTGGCATCCATTTGTGGCGAACCTTAGATTTTCAATAAAATTCTTATTTTTTACCAGTAAATAAAAAATCACATACTCGCCTGTTTTTTTCATCCACTGCAACACCGACACAGCTTTGCTCTTCAAGCTTTCCATAGTTTTTTGGATCCATTAAATGCTCTAATGTTTCAGGACTCATGCCCGCTGGAAGTTCTACATTTTCATACATGATTATTCTTTGTTTTTAAGATGATTTTATTAAAAGTCTATTCTACCTAATATTTTATTTTAGCTAGATAAAGCCCATTGCTTGGCGCTGGTTTTACTTTATGCTGTTTTTTATATGCCAACAACTCTTCTATCTCTTGGCATGTGGATTTTAAAAGTGCTCCAACCATAAGTCTGATTTGACTTCTTAAAAAACCATTTGCTTCAAAATTTAAAACAATAGTACCCTTATGTTTATAAGCAAAAGCTCTGTAGATTATTCTTGTGGTAGAGTTAGCATCACTTCCTGTTTTCATAAAAAATTTGAAGTCGTGCTCTCCGATAAAAAGTTTGATATTCTCTTGAATTTTCTCAAAATCAACATCTTCTATAAAAGTGATGAAGCTAGCTTCAAAGGGATTACTTTTTTCATTTTTAATTATATATCTGTAAACGCGTTTTTTAGCGCTATATCTGGCATGAAAACTATCATCTACTGCTTTGATGTGTTTGACCTCTATAGAATCAAGAAGCATAGTGTTTAGAACTCTTTGAAGTTTGGGTAAATCACTCCAAAACCCCGGTAAATCTATATGACATACTTGAGCGGTAGCGTGAACACCTTTGTCTGTTCTGCCTGAGGCTACAACTTTGGAGTCGATTCCAAGTTTAGATAAGGCAAGTCCAAGATTTCCAAAAACAGTGTTGGAAGTCTCTTTTTGAATTTGTGAACCTAAAAATAGAGTTCCGTTATAAGCAAGTGTTAAAGCGCAGCGCATCTAAAATCTTGCAACTATTTTTTTTCTATAGATGATGTAGGTAACTACAAGCCAAGTAATAGCAACTACGGGTATGGTGTAAAAAGCCAAAAGACCTTGCAAGCCCAAAGTGGCTCCATAATAGACTAATAAACCTAAAAATAGATAGAGATAAACTCGCCCTTTTTGATGCCTAACATGAACTATGCCAATACTTGCAACTAAAAAGAGACTGATTAATGGAAAAATACTCAGCAGAGTATCTGTAATAAACATATGAGTTTTACTCTCTCTTCTATCTTCTGATTTCCAGTACTCTAAAGGCGTTCTATACTTGGTTAAGTTAGCCGTCATTGTGTCATTGATGTTCATTGTTTCAAAATTAATTTGTGAGAATTTATCTTTTGAATAACTGTATCCTTCACCATCAGTGAGTTTTAATCTCAATATGCCCGAATCATTTATAATTTCTGCTTTTTTTGCACTTATAAGTATCTCTTCTTTTTTATTTTTATTAAACAAAAATATGTCTGAGTACGTTCCGTCGGGATTATTAGTTCCAACATAAAGGAGCCAATTTCCAAAACTGTGCCCAAACTCAGAAGCGGAGAGATTAAACTTTGCTTCACTCTTCTTATATGAAATAAAATTACTCGATAAAACTGTGGCATGTGGAAAGAGAATAAAAAAGTTAAAGCTAAGTAAAACACAGAGAAGAAGCGCTGGTTTAATCAGTGTTTTAATTATTAAATTTGGATGAATTCCCAGCGAAAAAAGAACAACTATTTCATTGTCGGTAGAGAGCCTAAAAATAGATAGAGAGGCCGCTATAAAAAAAGTTATAGGCAAGGTATAAAACAAAATTTCCGGTAAAACAAAAAAGTATAGTTTTGACATTTCCCAAATTGAGAGTTGAATTATCGCAGTGTATGTTGCAAGTTTTATAAGAAAGATTACCGAAGCAATTGTAAACAAGGGTAAAAAAATCGATAAAAACAGTACAGAGAGGTTGCTTATAATGTATTTTCTAAGTCTGTCCATGTTTAGTAAGTTGCTTCAATATAAGCTAGAATAGGGCTGTCGAGCATATAAACTATAAACGTAGAGAGTGCTAAAAAAGGAACAAAAGGAACCGTGTTACTATCTTTTGATCTGTTTCTAATAGCGAGCATCACAGGCAAAGCTAAAACAGCAGACAAGAAGATTGCAAAAAGTGTCAATTTGATTCCAAGGAGTGCTCCCATAGTTGCAGCCACCATAATGTCCCCTTCTCCCAATGCTTCAATAAAAGGATACGGATGGTAGTTCTGGCTCCAAGAAGTTACATTCTTTTTAACTTCTCTATGAGCTGATGAGGTAAGTATATATGAAAGAGAAAATCTCAGCAGCGTAAATCCGCCGGCAAAGATGAGTGCATGATGCAAGTTTGTAAATATGCCGCCAATGCTCCATGCTCCAAAAATTGCAAATATTATTGCAAGCAGATTGAGAGAGTCCGGAATCATTTTATATTTAAAATCTATAAGCGAAAGAGCCAAAAGCATTAAAAAACTAAGAGCGATGAAAAGTACAGGAAGACTAAGCCCAAATTTAAAAGCTAATGCCAGAAAAATCAAACCTGAAAACAATTCTACAAGAGGGTACTGTACGGAAATTTTAGAGTGACAAAATGAGCATTTACCTCTGAGAAATATCCATGAGAGTATTGGTATATTATGCCAAGGCTTTAACTTACTTTGGCATGAGAAACAGTGTGAAGCGGGAAAAAGTATGCTTTCATCTTTAGGAATTCGCAAAATTACAACATTCAAAAAAGAGCCTATTACTGATCCTAATACAAAGGCTATTGTGAGCTGTTCAATCATTTTAATCCCCCAAAGCGGCGTTCAATTTTTGTAAATTTTATGATAATATTTTCTAAATCATTTGTTGTGAAGTCAGGCCAGAGCGTATCAACAAAGAAAAGTTCTGCATAGGCTGACTGCCAAAGTAAAAAGTTTGAAAGCCTATGGTCGCCGCCCGTTCTTATAAGTAAATCGACCTCATGTTTGCAGTCAAGCGCATCTAAAAGTGTGGCTTCTGTTATGTCATTCTCTGAGTTTTTTATTTTGTTGAGAGCTCTTAAAATTTCATCTTGTGCGCCATAATTAAGGGCGAGAGACTGAATAAGCCCATCACAATGTGCAGTTTTCTCTTTCACATCTTGTATAGTTTGTTGAAGCGATTTAGAAAAAGCTTTAATGTCGCCAATGGGTTCAAAATGAACATTGTTTGCCACATACGTGGCGAGTTCATTTTTTAGGTAGTTTTCTAAAAGTTTCATTAAAAATTCAACTTCAAGACTAGGTCTTTTCCAGTTTTCTGTAGAAAAAGCATAAAGGGTCAAGCGTTCTATATCTTTGTTAGCAGAGCAGTACGTTGTTATCTGTTTAACAACTTTTGCTCCGGCTTCATGCCCTTTAACTCTTTTTTTGCCTTGAATCTCAGCCCAACGACCATTGCCATCCATAATAATTGCTATGTGTTTTGCTTTATTCATATATTTTCCAAGAAGTTTTTAGTTTTGTAATTGTACCTTTTTTCGTTTATAAAAGACAAAATGGACTTACAAACTCTTTGCATAATCTAAAATGCCAAAAGAGACTTCCAATTTGCCGGCATGTGGAATTGATTCTACTTTTTCACGAGTAATGAACTCTATCTTATTTGTATCGCTTCCAAAATCAGAAGAGTCTTTGAGTACATTTAAACAAACTGCATCTATATTTTTAGCTTTTATCATCTCTGAAGCGTTTGATATAGCGTTAAACTCGTCCATCTCGGCTTTAAAACCGACAGTAGTAATATCTGTTTTATCTATAGAACTGAGTAAATCAATATTCTTTTTTAAACGTATTTCAAACTTTTCTCCAAGAACCTCCTTTTTGAGTTTACCGCTTTGAGCAAACTCCGGAACATAGTCACTTACAGCCGCCGCCATAAACAGATACGGTTTTTTCTGAATGAGGTGGATATGCTCATCTTTTAGCAGTGTAGCTTTTGAGAGTTTGCCTTTTTTGGCAATACGAAGAGAGGCTGTTAAATACTCCAGCATATCTTGTGTGTCGGTAACCTCTATAGTGTGCATACTTTTTGGAAGTTGTGTGTCAAAACGTGTTGCTATTAAATTTACATCAGCACCTCTGCAGTAGAGTGCAGTGGCTAAACTTGAAGCCATTTTTCCACTCGAAAAGTTAGAGAGATAACGAACCTCATCTATTTTCTCAACAGTTCCGCCGCCAGTGACAATAACCATTCTCTCTTCCCAAAACTCATCTTTAAGCAGGGCTCTTGCACTTTGCCAAAACACATCAATAGGTTCTGCCATAGCACCGTCACCTACAGTTTTACAAGCAAGCTCTTTTGTCTGCGTATTTAAAATAGTATAGTTTGCAATAGCAAGCATTTTCAAGTTAGCCTGAGTAATAGGGTTCTCGAGCATATGTGTATTTGCTGAGGGTGCTAAAATTTTCATTCCCGCAAAGGCTAGGGAACATTGAAGCAGCATATTGTCAGCTATGGCATTTGCAAGCTTGCCGATAGTATTTGCCGTAGCTGGAGCTATAACGAACAAATCTGCCCAATCAGCGCTCTTTATATGGTTATGTTCATTTACCCACGACTCATTAGTATCATCAAGAACTTGGTTTGAAGTAAGTGTTTCAAAAGTAAGCGGAGTGACAAACTTTTTAGCAGACGCACTCATTACAACTTTGACCTCAGCCCCGGCTTTTACAAAAAGTCTAACAAGGTCTAATGATTTGTAGACAGCTATAGAACCGGTGACACCTAAAAGTATTTTTTTATTTTTTAATAAATCTGAGGGGATAAGCATTTTTTTACCTTCTAAATATTTTATATAAGAATTTGAATATTATAGTAACATTAAAAGTATAAAAGCATTGCTATATTTAGCTTTATTTCTTCTCTTAATTATTACTCTTTTTTTTGCTTGAATCCATCACGAAAATATTGTAGCCATCTTGTTCTTTTGGTAAAAAATATTAATTATTGTTTATGATAAACCAAATATGCTTATTTCATGATTAAAACTTGTAATTGTTTGTAGTTATTTAAATAAGTATCAAATTTTTTTGTGATAGACTAATTTATTAAATTAAAACAAGAGTAAATCTAAATGACTTATAATGAAATAGAGAATAAAAATTTTCTTCAACTCATATCGAACCATTTGCCGGATATGCTTTGGGTAAAAGATATTGATGGGAAATATTTGTTTGCCAATAAAGAAATCTGCGAGAACCTTCTGATGACGACTCCAGAGGAAGCTCTTGGGAAGGACGATATTTTTTTTGCAAAAAGGGAGCGAGCAAAACATTTGCATAATCCGCATTGGCATACCTTTATGTTGAAGCTGTTCTTGGCATAAACTATGAAAAACTTATGAGTAGTGTTGTAAAATTTTCAGATTATATTTATCCTGATGATTTAGCCAAGGTCTTAGAAGAGGTAGATGATTTTCTTTCTAAAAAAATAAAATCTTTTGAGCAAGAGTATCGAATACTAACACAAAATGGTCCTATGTGGGTTAAAGATTTTACAGTTGTAGAGTATGATGATTTGTCACTGCCAAAATTAATCAAGGGTTATTTACTCAACAATTCAGCTGAAGTTGAAGCACAAATAGAAATTCAAAGAATAAGTCATACCGATACACTTACAAGTCTCCAAAATCGACAAAAAATGAAGCTTGATATGGCAGAACGTGTTACCTACGGTTGCATAGTGTTCAATATTGACAAGTTTAGAGAAATAAATGACCTTTTTGGAATAAGCATTGGAGACTCTATTTTGGTTCAAGTTGCCGAGTGGTTCACAAGTATTGGGCTCAAGATTTACCGCATAGGCGGAGATGAGTTTGCCATGCTTTTACATGAGCGTGTTAAGTGGGAAATGTTACAAGATTATATTAAGCAATGGTTAAAGCAGTTGTCACACACCCTTTTTCATATAGGAAATGAGTCAATTTCTATACGGGTAAATATAGGTGTATCACTTGGTGGAGCGAAGCTTTTAACACAGGCCGATATTGCACTTCACAATGCAAAAGAGGCAAAAATTTCTTATGCTTTGTACGAAGTAACTGAAAATATAGAAGAAACATACCGCATAAACATTGCTATGGCAGCGACTATTCATAAGGCTCTTGCTGAGAAAAATATTATTTGTCACTATCAGCCAATTGTAGATTTTACAACGGGAAAAATTACAAAATATGAAACCTTAGTGCGCCTTATAGATGAGTCAGGCTCCATTATTGCTCCTTTGCAATTTTTACCTATTGCCAAAAAAACAAAACTTTACTCACAAATAACCCGTAGCGTTGTACATCAGGCATGTGAAAAATTTGCAAACAGAGAGGAAGAATTTTCCATTAACCTCTCTATTGATGACATAGAAGATGCCCTCACAGTTCAAGATATTATTCACACCCTCATCCAAACAAAAACTGCTTCACGAATTGTCTTTGAGATTCTTGAGTCTGATGGTATTGAAAACTATGATTCAGTTCAATATTTTATCACACAGGTTAAAGTACTCGGAGCTAAAATAGCCATTGACGATTTTGGAACAGGGTATTCCAACTTTGAGCATATACTCAAACTGTATGTAGATTGCATTAAAATCGATGGTTCATTGGTGCGCAATATTGCAACTAATGAACGACATGCGATTATTGTCGAGACTATTGTTGATTTCTCACGTAAAATAGGTGCAAAAACCATAGCAGAATTTGTAAGTGATGAGGCAATTTTTGATACCTTAAAAACATTAGGTGTAGATTACTCACAGGGGTATTACACTGGAAAGCCTGAGCCTTTATTATGATTAAAATATTTTACTTTTTACTTCTTAGCTCTCTCGTTATAAATGCACAAACCCTTACTTTTGGAGTTTTTACCTACCGAAGTGCCCAAAAAATCATGGAGGAGTACACGCCGGTTGCCCAACATATTTCGCACGAACTCAATGTAAGTGTACTCATTAAACCACTCTCTCAAGAAGAACTTGAAAAAGAGGTAGAAGCGGGTAATATTGATATAATAGCCACAAACCCTACACACTATTTATCATTACAAAAGCAGGGCAAAACAACAGGGGATATTGCGACTCTTGTAAAAAGATACGGTGATGTGGTTACACCGTATCTTGGCGGAGTGATTTTTACGCGTGCCAAGAGAAGAGGCGATATTCGTTCAATTTCTGAGCTCAAAGAAAAAACTATTGCCATTCCCGGTGAGAGTTTTTTGGGTGGATTCCAAGCACAGGCTTATGAGCTACTCAAAGCCAAGATAGATGTTAAAAAAGATATTAGGAGAGTTATATACGGCAATCATGAGGCAGTAGTAAACGCTGTACTCTCTAAAGAAGCTGATGCGGGCTTTGTTCGCAGTGGAATTATTGAAGAGATGGTGTTTGAGGGGAGGTTAAAGCCTGAAGATATTTTTATAGTAAATGAGCAAAATTTTTCTCATTTTCCTATGAAAGTATCAACAAATCTTTACCCAGAATGGTCAATAGTTGCAGCTAAAGCACTTGACTTAGAGACTGTTTCAAAAGTTGCCATTGCCCTTTATGGCTACAAAAACCCTCACAAAGGAAATGGCATCATCTCTGGTTTTACGATTTCTGGTGATTATTTTGACGTTGACGTGCTTGCTAGAGAACTAAGAATTCCCCCTTATAACCACGTTCCTGCTTTTACTAATGAATATATTTGGCAAAGACACGGTGGCGATATTATGCTTTTTTATCTGT
>Ga0210044_10004125_pt1 | contig 20430 bp, 15 predicted proteins | sample CryGey13umfilter_2_FD_183959 | JGI IMG/M metagenome (GOLD analysis project Ga0210044, IMG submission 183959) | Groundwater microbial communities from aquifer in Utah, USA - Crystal Geyser 4/9/14 3 um filter (SPAdes) (version 2) | ecosystem: Environmental > Aquatic > Deep subsurface >... | reverse complement strand
ATTGTGGTAGCCACCTTTAGGTGGCTCGCAACCGCGGTGGCCGCTTGAGAGCGGCCACCGATCTGCCGCTTTGAGCGGCTCACAAAGTAAAGCCCCCGGCTCTGCCGGGGGATAAGCGAAGCGTTACTGGTCATCGCCGGTCGGTCTTGCTCCGAGGCAAAGCCTCGTGGTAACAGTCCCTTGGACCTCAGGCGACAAAGGTAGGTAGGATGCTCTGCTTTCGCTGCGGTAGCCCGGTAAGTGACGGTGTGCAGACCTGCGCCAACTGTGGGCAGGATCTGAGCAGCGACCCCACACCCGACAAGGAGAAGTACGCGGAGCTGCAGAAGAAGCTGCGCCAGAGCAACCGCGAGTGGGGTCGCCCCGCGGCGGCCTACAAGGTGGGGGAGGTGGTGGCCGAGCGGTACGAGATCAACGACGTGGTGGGCGTCGGGGCGCTGGGGACGGTGTACAAGGCGTTCGACCAGGAGGTGGAGGTCGACGTCGCGCTGAAGGTGATCAGCGGCGAGTATCTGCCCAACGAGGAGGCCCGCAACCACTTCCTGCTCACCCTGCAGCGGACCCGCGATCTGGTCCATGACAACGTCGTGCGCTACTTCGACGTGGACCACGACGGCGACCGATGCTTCTACGTGTCCCAGTTCCTCAAGGGGCTCACGCTGCGCAAGATCATCGACATGCGGCGGGCCAAGGAGCAGCGGTTCACCGTGGGTGAGGTGGAACCGATCCTATCTCAGCTGTGCCAGGCGCTGCAGGACATGGCTCCGATCATGGTCCATGGCGGCCTCAAGCCCGACAACATCGTGATCCTGCCGGACCTGTTGAAGATCTCCGATTTCGGTCTGCCCGAGGCGCTCCCGCGGGCGGCGTACCTGTTGGCCCAGCGTGGCTTCAAGGACGCGGTGCACTACCTGGCGCCCGAGGTGCGGGAGAAACAGGACTACGACACGCGCGCTGACGTCTTCTCCGTCGGTGTGATCCTCACCGAGCTGCTCACGGCGAAGCTCTACACCGGTGAGGTGATCCCGATTTTGCCGGAGGGAGTCCCGGCGGCGGTGGAGGCCGTCCTGCATCGTGCGCTGCGGGTCGACCCCCAGGCGCGTCAGGCGTCCACCTCGCAGCTCGCGGCCGAGATGGTGGAGGCCATGGGCGTGAGGCTCACTCCGCTGCCGGCGCTGGACCCGCCGGCGCCGCCGCTCGATCTGGACGACGACGAGGAAGACAGCGTCTTGACGTCGGCTCGACCCACCGGGGAGCACGAGCAGATCACGACGCCGGTGCGCAAGATCGATCCGGACAGCGCTTCATCGCCGGCGGGGCTCGAGGACGCGCCCGACGAAGTGGAGGAGCCGACATCCCCGCAGCGCGCGGCGGATCTGCTGAGCCCTTCACCTCCGGTGGGGTTCAAGAGCGCCGCGCCGTCTGACGATGCCGATGACGAGCCCATCGAGCCAGACTACTCGGATCCCTCGGTTCCCGCGCCGCAGAAGGAGCGCTCGCAGGTCACGCATCAGCTGGACATGGACGACCTGGAGTTCGCGAGTCAGTCCGAGCGCGTGGCCGCGCCGGCTCCCGACGAGGAGGAGGAGGAGGAATTCCTGGCCTCGCCGACCCAGGAGGGGCCTGATGACCGGACGGCCCGGGTCGATCCACAGCAGATGGAGGAGCAGGTCCACGAGGTCGAGGAGGAACTGCGGCTGACCCGCCCCGACGGACCGCCGCCGGAGCACACGCAGCAGATCGACGCTGACATGATCCTCGAGAGGGTCGACGAGGGGGTCGACGAGGAGGAGGATGCGGCGGAGCAGGTGCTGCTGGTCCCCCCCGATGCGGTGGATCACTTCCAGGTCAGCGGAGAGACCAACGACGAGGCGGCGGAGGTGGCGGACGAGCCGTCCTTCCGGCCGCTGGCCGCCAACATGAGCGAGAAGATGCTGTCGCAGGATTCGAAGGATCGCGAGGCCCGGGCGCGGGAAGCGCTGCAGGCCTTCGACTTCGATGCCACGCTGCAGGAGGCCGTGGAGAAGGCGCACTCGGTGGAGATCGATCCGGTGGACTCCGGCGTGGTGCCGCTGCCCTCGAAGAAGGTGGAGGAGGAGCGACCCAACGTCGTGACGCCGGACATCGGCCCGTCGGCCCGAGGGACGCTGGAGGTCCCGACGGTCCGTCGTGAGCCGGTGATCCACGAGGACTCCGGCCGAACGATGGTGGTGGCGGCGGACGTGGGGGATGAGCGGTCGCCCATGGCGCGGTTTCTCCCGGTGCTGATCGTGGCCTTCATCATGGTGCTGGGGCTGGGGACCGCGGGGGCGATCTACTTCGTGAGCCAGAAGCGGTCGGCCGAGGCCCAGGCGGAGCTCGAGCGCAAGCGCGTGGCGGCGCTGGCCCTGGCCATGCGGCGGGACGCCTCCGTGGCCCTGGAGCCAGACGCGGGCGCCACCGTGGCCGCGGCGCTGCCGCTGAGGGAGGATGCTCGTCCGCCATCGCCCGACGCAGCGCCGGCGAAGCCCACGCCAGTGGCGAAGGTCACGCCCACGCCCACGCCGCGACCGGTGGCGAAGGTCACGCCGACACCGCGCGTTCGCCCGACGCCGGTGGCGAAGATCACGCCGACGCCGCGGGTACGCCCGATGCCGGTGGCAAAGGTTACGCCGACGCCACGGGTCCGCCCGACGCCCACGCCCAGGCTCCAGCCGGAGCCCAAGAGCAGCGGGAAGTGCCCGGCGGCGCTGCGCCACGTGCCAGGGCGCGGTGGTTCGGAGGGGTTCTGTATCGACCGGTTCGAGGCGCCGGGTCGGGGGGCCGTGCCCGGACGGATCGGTCTGGAGGGGGCGAAGGCGGCCTGTACCGCACGTGGTCTCCGGCTGTGCGCCGCCAGGGAGTGGATCCGGGCCTGTGGCGGGTTGTTTCCCTACGGCCGCGCCTACGACCCGGCCCGCTGCAACACCGGCGGAGCCAAGCTCGTCCCCGCGGGATCGAAGAAGGGCTGCCGCTCCCGGTGGGGTCTGTACGACATGAGCGGCAACGTCTCGGAGTGGGTCAGCGACGGTGTGGCCATGGGCGGCGACGTGCAGTCCGCGGAGGGTCACGCCGGCTGCATGGCGCGCACGGGGGGCGGCCCCATGACGGGGTACCGCTGCTGCGGCGATCCAGAGTGGGATTGAATCCCGGGGCCGGCTTTCTGTAGAACGCGAGAGACGATGATCGAACGCTACGCTCGAGGCGAGATGGTGGCGGTGTGGAGCGATGCCGCCCGGTACGAAACCTGGCTCGCGGTGGAACTCGCGGCCTGCGAGGCGATGGAGGTCGAGGGCCATGTGCCCCCGGGCACGGCGGCCGCGATTCGGGGCGTGGTGCGCCTGGATCCGCCGCGGATCCTGGAGATCGAACAGCGGACGCGCCACGACGTGATCGCCTTCCTGACCCACATCGAGGAGCAGGCGGGCGAGCACGCGCGCTGGCTGCACCTGGGGATGACCTCCTCGGACGTGCTGGACACGGCGCTGGCGCTTCAGATCCAGCGCGCCGGTCGGATCCTGCTGGAGGACATGGACCAGCTGCTCGCGGCGCTGTCGCGTCGAGCCCACGAGCTGCGTGAGGTGCCGATGGTGGGGCGGACCCACGGGATCCACGCCGAGCCCACCAGCGCCGGGCTGGTCTTCGCCGGGCTGTACGCCGAGATGCGGCGCAACCGCGAGCGCCTGGTGCGCGCGCTGCAGCGCAACACCACGGGCAAGCTGGCCGGGGCGGTGGGGGTCTACGGCAACCTGTCTCCCGACGTGGAGCGGGCGGCGCTGGCGGCGGTGGGACTGCGGCCCGAGCCCTGCGCGACCCAGGTCGTGCCCCGGGATCGGCACGCGGAGCTGATGGGCGCCCTGGGGCTTTTGGCAGCCGGGGTGGAGCGCGTGGCGCTGCAGGTCCGGCACTGGCAGCGCACCGAGGTGGCCGAGGCGCGCGAGGCCTTCGGCGGCGGGCAGAAGGGATCCAGCGCCATGCCGCACAAGCGCAACCCGATCCTCAGCGAGAACCTGTGCGGACTGTCGCGGCTGGTGCGCGGCTTCGTCACGCCGGCGCTGGAGAATGTTCCGCTGTGGCACGAGCGGGACATCAGCCACTCCTCGGTGGAGCGGGTGATGCTGCCGGACGCCACGATGCTCACCGACTTCATGCTCCACCGTCTGGGCGGGCTGGTGGACGGGCTGGTGGTGGACCGCGAGCGGATGGCGCACAACCTCGAGGCCAGCGCGGGCCTGATCTTCTCCGAGGCCGTGATGCTGGCGCTGGTGCGGGCGGGGATGCAGCGCCAGCGGGCCTACGAGGCGGTGCAGCGCAGCGCCCTGGCCACGCTGGACGGCAAGGGAGGCTTCGCCCGGCTGCTGGGCGCCGATCCCGACGTGGCCGGACGCCTGGGCCCCGAGGCGCTCGGGCGCTGCTTCGACCTGAAGCACCATCTGCGGCACGTGGACCACATCTTTGCCCGGGTGTTCTGTGAGGAGGAGGTGCCATCGTGATCGACGAACAGACGCTGCGCCAGGGGCTGGACCTCACGCTGCGCGAGACGGATCTGCCGGAGTTGGGTCCGCTGCAGCCGGGGAAGGTGCGCGACAGCTACGTGGACCCGGGCAGCGGGCGCCGGACGATCGTGGTCAGCGATCGCATCAGCGCCTTCGACGTGGTGCTGGGCACGATCCCGTTCAAGGGCCAGGTGCTCAATGGCATGGCGGCCCACTGGTTCGAGCTCTCGCGGAGGCTGCAGCCCAACCACCTGCTGGCGGTGCCCGACCCGCAGGTCAGCGTGGTTCAGCAGTGCACGCCCTTCGCGGTGGAAATGGTGGTGCGCGGCTACCTCACGGGCAGCAGCCCGACGTCGCTGTGGACGCACTACGCCGGGGGAGCGCGGGTCTACTGCGGACACCGCCTGCCCGACGGGATGCGCGAGCACCAGACGCTCTCCACCCCGCTGGTGACCCCCACGACCAAGGCCGGGGCGGGGGAGCACGACGAGCCGGTGTCGGCGGCCGAGGTGGTGCAGCGCGGGCTGTGCACGGCGGGGCAGTGGGAGCAGCTGGAGGCGATGTGCCTCGAGATGTTCGACTTCGGCACCCGCACCGCGGCGGAGCGCGGCCTGATCCTTGTGGACACCAAGTACGAGCTGGGGCTCTCGGACCGGGGGACGATCTTGTTCATCGACGAGATCCACACCCCCGACTCCTCGCGCTACTGGTACGCCGAGTCCCACGAGGAGGCGCTGCGGCAGGGCGGCGACCCCCGACCGCTGGACAAGGACTACCTGCGCCGCACGCTCGCGGCCCGGGGGTACTCGGGGCGGGGTGCGGCCCCGGCGCTGGACGAGGGGCTGCGGCTGGAGACGGCCCGGCGCTACGTGGAGATCTACGAGCAGGTGACGGGGCGGGCCTTCGTGCCCGACCTGGATCCGCCGACGGCGCGGATCCGGCGCAACCTCGGGCTGGAGCCTTGAGGCGGCAGTCTCACCCACAATACGATTTTCTGGACGGCCCGACGGCCTGAGCTATAGTCAGGTGCATCTGAGCCTTACGATTTTGACACGGAGGACGTGATGAAGAAGCTCTCGATCGCGATGTTCACGCTGTTCGTTGTCCTGTCCACGGCCACCGTGGCCCGGGCCGTGCCGCCCATCCTGCGGGAGGGCACCCACGGCATGTGGGGCGCGGCCGCCATGGGGCCGCTGGTGGGCGTGCGAAACGCCAAGTTCTCCAGCGGCGGATTTACCGGTGAGGCCGAGCCCCCCGACCAGTTTGGGTTCTTCCTGACCTTCGGCTACCACTTCTCGGGGAACTGCAACGGTCCGGCCGTCGCCATCGACCTGCAGCCGGCCTTCGGCGACGACGCCACCACCTTTGGCATCGTGCCCAAGTTCGTGTGGGACATCCGCATCATCCCGGGACTGGGTCTGTACCTGTCCCCCATGGCGGGCCTGGGCTACGCGCTGTACGTGCCCGACTGCCCCTCAGGCGCGGACTGCGACAACTGGGCTGGCTTGACGCTTCAGTTCGGGTTCGAGGGCAAGCTGATCATCGGCGATCGCGGGATGGTGTTCTTCCGGCCGATGCACCTGGAGTTCGATATCATGCACGCCCCGGAGCCGCTGGACGACTTCGGCACCTTCGTGCGCTACGGGCTGATGTTCGGCGGCGGCGCGATCTTTTAGTTTAGTCTAGCGCAGGGCGGCCGCGATCCGCGGCGCGAGACGCTTGATCCATGGGGACGCACCCAACTTTCCCACATCCCAACTCCGGTCCCCATAGTCTGATCCATTGATCCATGGGGACGCACCCAACTTTCCCACATCCCAACTCCGGTCCCCATTGATCCATGGGGACGCACCCAACTTTCCCACATCCCAACTCCGGTCCCCATAGTCTGATCCATGGGGATGATCCATGGGGACGCACCCAACTTTCCCACATGCCAACTCCTGGGCTCCCGGGCCCAGGCGAGATCGGGCGAAACGTGGGAATGTTGGGTGCGTCCCCACAAGGTCAAACGTGGGAAAGTTGGGTGCGTCCCCACAAGGTCATCCCCACTGGGCTCCCGGGCCCAGGCGAGATCGGGCGAAACGTGGGAATGTTGGGTGCGTCCCCACAAGGTCAAACGTGGGAAAGTTGGGTGCGTCCCCACAAGGTCATCCCCACAAGGTCAAACGTGGGAATGTTGGGTGCGTCCCCACAAGGTCCTATGAAGTAGCAGTGCCTGCAGCGCAGGTTGCAGCGGGCGGTGACGTCGATGGAGCAGAACGATCCGGCGGGCATGCCGAGGAAGAAGAACCCGGCCTTGGCCAGCCGGCCGAAGCGGGCGCGCTGGATCGGGCGGAGGCGGGGCGTGTGATGCAGGCGCAGCATACAACAGGGCAGTGAGCGAACCGCGGGATCAGCGCAGGGCGGCCGCAATCCGCGGCGCCAGGCGCTTGATCTCGTCCTCCAGGATGCGGCTGACCCCCTTGGCCACCTCGTCGGGGTTCCGCCGCTCGCAGGGCCGCCTGGCGTCGAAGGCGTGGCGCAGCAGCACCTGGTCCCCCGAGCCGCGGCGCACCAGGATCGTCATCGCCAGGCGGGCGTCCCAGCTCTTGGAGTGATCCACCTGCTCGATGGCGTCGATGCTGGCCTCCATGATCGCGTCCGGCTCCCGCAGGCGGTCGCTGTTGGTCACCTCGGAGAACAGGCCGCTGGCGCGCATGTGACGCACCGTCATCTCGGTCACGAACCGCGCCGGCTCGGCGACCCACTGGCGGTAGCCCCAGTACTGGATCTGGTTGCTCGTGGTGCGGTAGACGATGCGGGCGGTGTCGTAGCCCGCCGCGCTGGCGAAGGTCGCCACCTGGATCTTGGGCCCCTTGCCCCGCTCCAGCGCCTTGACTGGACCGGTCAGCTGGTAGAAGTACTCGTCCTTGACCTCGCCGCCGAAGCAGGAGGCGAGGGTGGAGACGAGGGTGGAGACGATCAACAGCAGCGTGGGAAGTCGCATGCTCATGGGACGCTCCGCTCCTTCCTGGTGTCGCCGCGCAGCAGCAACGAGGGCCGCTCCTTGATCGAGCGGGCAAAGTCTTTGAGGTACTCCGACGCGCGATCCAGGTTCACCATCACCGCGCCGATCTGTCGATCCCGATGGTTGACCACCTTGCCCAGCTGGTCAACCAGTCCGCTGAGGCGGTTGGCCGAGGTGTTGAGCGAGCTCAACGCCTGGGTGATGGCCGGATCGTTGACCTTCTTCTGCACCGCCGCCGCCGCGCCGGTGATGGCGTTGAGCGTCTCCTGGGGCTTGAGGTTGGCCACCGCCTTGGACAGCGAGCGCGCGGCCCCCGCGGCGGACTGCAGCGCATCGCGGATGTGGGGCGAGTTCTCCGTGGCCAGCTTGGCCACGGTGCCCGAGGCCTGCTCCAGGATCGACGTCGTGCGATCGACGTTGGCCAGGATCTTGCGGATCTTCCCCTGGTTCGTGCGCGCCAGCTCCTCCCAGCTCACCACCAGCTTGTCCGTGTCCTCCAGAAGCCGCGAGACCTTGACCTGGTTGTTCTCCGCGGTGATGTTGAGCAGGTTGTTGAGCAGGCCCTCCATCTTCAGCGCGATGTCGGTGGCCTTGCCCGTCAGCGTCTGCAGCGTCGAGGAGCTGGTGCGAATGATGGAGTTGCGCTGGTTGGGCGGGATCGTCTTGGATCGGGCGGATCCGCCGGTGAGCTCGATGAACTGCAGGCCGGTGATGCCGATGGAGGTGAGCACCGCGCGGGTGTCCTGGGTGATCGGGGTCCTGGGCGTCAGCGACAAGGTGACGATCACGCTCTCGGCGTCCTTGCCGATGATGATGCGCTCCACCTGACCGATGCGCACGCCCTTCATCTTCACCGTGGATCCGACCTCCAGACCGCTGATCGACTCGTGGAACCGGACGTAGTAGCGGTCGCGGGGGTTCCACAGCTTGAGCCCGGCGAGCGTGACCACGGAACCCACCAGGATCAGGAGCGCCAGGGTCATGAAGACACCCAGCCTCATCTTCTGCATGCGGGTGGTCATGCCTCCTCCTCGAGTATCGACAGCAGGCTGGGGCCCGCCTGGTTCGTGGTGGGCGGTGTGCGGGCGAAGAAGTTCCGCACCCGGTTGTTGGTGCTGGAGCGCATCTGCTCCACCGTCCCGTCGGCCAGCACCTCCCCCTCGTGCAGCATCACCACCCGGTCGGCGATGAGCGCCACGCTGGCCAGCTCGTGGGTCACCACCAGCATGGTGGTGCCCAGGTTTCGCTGCAGGTCCCGCAGGGTGACGTCGATGCCCGCGGCCACGATGGGATCGAGGCCGGCGGAGGGCTCGTCGCACAGCAGCAGGTCCGGGTCCAGCGCCATGGCCCGGCTGAGCGAGGCGCGCTTGCGCATGCCGCCGGAGAGTTCCGACGGCATGAGGTGCGCGGTGTCGGGTAGCCCGACCATGGCCAGCTTGGACTCCACGATGCGGTGCACCACGGACTCGGGCAGCGAGGTGTGCTCGCGGAAGGGCAGGGCGACGTTGTCGCCCACGGTCATCGAGCCCAGCAGGGCGCCGTTCTGGAACAGCATGCCGATGCGGCGCAGGAACGGGATGCGCTGCTCCTCCTCAAGCATGCTCGGATCCTGGCCGAAGACCCGCACGTTGCCGCCCATGGGCTTGAGCAGCCCCACCAGGGTTCGGATCACGGTGGACTTGCCGCAGCCGCTGCCGCCGATGAGCGCCAGGATCTCCCCGCGATGCACGTCGAAGGAGATCTCGCGGATGATGACGCGGTCGCCGTATCCGGCGGTCATGTTGCGCACCTCGACGATGACATCGGCCTCCATCACAGCACCGTGGAGAGGGTGGTGAACACGCTGTCCGCCACGATGATGAGGAAGATGCTGGCCACGACGCTGGTGGTGGTCGCGCGTCCCACGCCCTCGGCGCCGCCGGTGATGCGCAGGCCGCAGTGGCAGCCGATGAGGGCGATGATCCAGGCGAAGACGATGCTCTTGGACAGCCCGGTGATGAGATCGTTGAGCGACAGCGCGCTGATCGTCTGCTGAATGTAGGCCGCGGCGCTGAGGTCGAGGTACAGCACGGCGATGAGGAACCCGCCGAAGATGCCGACGGCGTTGGAGTACAGCGTGAGCGACGGCTGGGTGAAGGTGATGGCGAAGACGCGGGGGACGACGAGGAAGCGGATCTCGTTGACCCCCATCGTTCGCAGCGCGTCGATCTCCTCGCCCACGACCATCGTGCCCAGCTCCGCGGCGATGGCCGAGCCGCTGCGCCCGGCGACGACGATGGCGCTCATCAACGGGCCCAGCTCGCGGACCATGGACACGCCCACCAGGTTCGCGACGAAGATGTTGGCCCCGAACTGCCGCAGCTGGTAGGCCGCCTGGAACGCCATGATCAGCCCCAGCAGGAACGAGATCAGCCCCACAATGGGCAGGCCGTCCGCCCCGATCCGGAGCGCCTGGGCGGTGGTCGCGCCGGGCGGGGGAAACCGCCGGCGGAAAGGCGCGATGAGGCCCCAGTACGCCGTGTCGGCCAGTAGCTGCAGGAAGGCGATGGAGCCCTGAAGCACCCGGTCCCCGCCGGTCCCCAGCCGCTCGAACATCGAGCCCCGCGTGGTCGCCGCTGCCCGGGCGGCGAGAGGGGCCGGGGTCTGGTCCAGGAGCTGCCTTACCTGCCCCGTGGCGTTCACGGCGCGGAAGGAGGTGTCGCGCTGGCGCGCCAGGATGTGGCACTCCGCCAGGGCCCCGGCGCCCATGGAGTCCGCGGCGGTGACCTGGGCCAGGTCCACGACCAGCGGTCTGCGCTGACGCAGGATCTTGCCCGCGGTGCGCAGCATCTGGGCCGCGGCCTCCGCGTCCAGTGTTCCCGCGAGGTGCAGCGTCTGTCCGCCGTCTGTATCTACAACCCGAATGTCTACCGGCACGGATGGAAACTATCTTGGGGGTCGAGGGCCTGTCAAATGCCAGAACCGTCGGAGGTGGTTGATCCCATGCCCGGCGTCGGATACATTCCCGTTGTTCAAAGGGGGCTGCCAAACCACGAGCCGCGCAATTTGCCCCATGCGAAGTGAGATTCTCAACACCAAAATCGGCGAGCAGATCACCATCGTCAAGCCCATCGGCCGGGGTCGTCTGGGCGCGGTGTTCGCCGCGGTCCACCCCGTGCTGGCCCGACGGTTCGCCGTCAAGGTGCTGCTGCCCCGACTGACCAGCGACGACCACGTGCTGCGCCGTCTGCGCCGGATGGTGCGCGAGGCCAGCACGGTGCAGCACGTCAACGTGGTGCCGCTTTTGGACTTCGGGACGCTCGAGGATGGTCGAGTCTACCTCACTATGGACTACATCCGCGGCATCCAGCTGACCAAGGTGCTGGACCGCGACGGCAAGTTCGAGATTGCCCGTGCGATACCGATCCTGATCCAGCTGGCCAACGCGCTGGAGTCGGCCCACGCCATGCGCGTGTTTCACGGGGACGTGAAGCCGAACAACATCCTGCTGTTCGAGGACCAGGATTCGGAGGCGCTGCGGCTGTACGACTTCAAGCTGATGCAGGCGCTGGCGCCCGAGGCCACCGCCGAGGATCCCCTGGGCCACCTGCGGGCCTACGGTAACTTCGACTACGTCTCCCCCGAGCAGATCAACAACCAGCGCGTGGATGGGCGGGCCGACATTTACGCTTTCGGCGCCGTGGCCTACCGCCTGTTCTGCGGCGAGCCGCCGTTCTTCGGCACGCCGGAGGAGGTGATCGAGGGTCACCGCAGCCGCGACCCTGTCCCGCCGTCGCGCAGGGCCGGCGTGCAGGACGTCTCTTCGGAGCTGGACGCGATCATCCTCCGCTGTCTGGAGAAGCGGCCCGAGGACCGGTTCAAGACGATGGGCGAGGTGAGCCGCGAGCTGCAGCGGTTGCAGCCGCGGGCGCCGGCGGAGTCGCAGGAGGAGATCACCGGGCGCTGGAAGCTGCCCGAGACCGAGGAGCCGGTGGAGCAGCCGCTGCCGCAATCACCGGCCCGGCTGCGCCAGCTGTTCTACGACACGCTGATCTCGCTGGCGGACCACGTGGCGGGTCAGGGCCGGCCGTCGGAGGGGCTGGTGTTCGAGCTGTCCTCGGTGCGGCGCATCAAGGATGAGGCGTCTCAGGTGGCGGCGGAGGCGGCGATCACCGAGAACCGGTTCGAGGACATCCGCCGCGAGCTGCGCGAGCGCGAGTCGACGCTGCGCTACGCGATCATCGATCTCAACCTGGCCAAGGTGGATCAGAAGCCGGGGCAGATGGAGCACTCCGACATCGAGTTCCAGATCGCCGAGCTGGAGCGGAGCCTGACGGATCTCGAGCAGCAGCGAGGCGAGCGCTTCGACCGGCTCAACGACCAGCTGAAGGCGAGCCGCGAGCGGCTCAAGGCGATGGAGCAGGAGATCGCCGTGCACTACCGGCGGCTGTACGCCTACCTCGACGACGCCCGGTCCGAGGCCTCGACGGAGGAGGCCCGGCAGCTGTATCACCTGTTGAGCCGGTGCCGTACGGCGTTGACCCAGGTGGTGAACAAGTAGGTCAGTATGTCATGGACGCGGTGGGCCGGATGGCGGCGGCCAGGTCGTCCTTCACCGGGGTCCGGGTGACCTCGGTCTTGCCCCGCACGAACAGCAGGTAGTACAGCAGCCCCGAGGCCGCGGCGGTCCCGGCGACCGCCCAGCCAGCGGTGGCCATGTGGTGGAACTTGTAGGCCGAGACGCAGGGGATCTTGTCATCGAAGGGATCGAGGGAGGTGTCGTGGCACACACCCTTATCGTCCTCGGTGATGATGCCGTCGCTCCGGCGCTTGGCCGCCAGCCCCGTCCCCACGGCGCCGACGATCGCGCCAGCCAGCGCCACCCCGCCCAGGACCCACACCGGCCAGGCCTTGCGCCCGAGCTTGATTCGCGCGTCCACCACCTCGGTGTCCGAGAAGTCCAGCGCCCCGCTCCAGGGTCGCCGGTCGGGGTGCGTGACGGCCACCGGCTGCCTGCCGGAGACCACCGCCGTCTCGGTCAGCGGGGTCTCCCCCACGGAGGTCCCGCCCACTGTCACCGCGGCCCCCTGCACGTCGGTGCGCATGCTGAGCATGCCACAGCCGCTCAGGCGCGCCGCCACGCGGTTGGGCGCGCCGGGCTGGACGGTGACGCTCCGGGTCACGGGCTTGCATGGATCGTAGCGCACGGTCACGCTGTGCTGCCCGGCGCTGGCGCCCAGGTCCAGCGGCGTCTTCCCCACCACCTTGCCGTCGAGCTCCACGGTGGCGCCCACGGGACGACTGCCGACCGTCAGGCCCAGCTCCAGCGCGGCCTGGATCGCGCTGGGCCGATCCAGCCGGAGATCGGCCAGCACCAGGGTGGTCCGGTAGCCGGCCAGCTTGAAGAACACCTTCTGCTGACCGGGGACCATGCCGGTCTTGAGCGGCGTGTTGCCCAGGGACGGAACGCTGGCTGACCCGACGTGGATCGATGCGCCCTCGGGGGTGGATCCGAACTCCACCGGGACCTCCATCGGGACGCTCAGCGTGAGGGACTGCTTGGCCTGGATGTCGAACGTACGCGTCGTCGGGTGGTAGCCCTTGGCCTTGAGGATCAAGACGTGCTTGCCGGGCTCGATGGTGATCTCCGTCGGCGTGGCGCCCACCTTGCCGGCCACCTCGGCGTCGATGAAGATCGCGGCCCCGGAGGGGTTGGAGGCGATCTTGATCCGGGTCTGGATCACGACGTCCAGGCTGGCCTCGAGGGCCTTGAGCTTCTTGATGTCCTGCGCCCTGGGGAACGACCTGACGTACTCCTGCAGCAGCTCCCGTGCCTTTAGGTGCTGATACAGCTTGAGCTGGCAGAACACCATGCTTCGCAGAAACGCGGCGTCCTTCTTCTGCTTGTAGCCATCGGCGAACACATCGAACGCCGCCTGGTAGTCCGCGTTGGAGAACAGCTGGTTGCCCTTCTTGAGCAGGGCGGCCGGGTTCTGGGCCTGGGCCCCGGCCGAAAGCGGCGTCAGCGCCACCACGGCCAGGACGGCGAGGTGTCTGAGCGGGTGCGTTGTCATGAGATCCTCGGTCCTCAGCGCGTGAGTTTGAGATATCGGGCGATGTCATTCAACCCTCGCGTGGCCTTGTGACGCAGGCTGGCGGTGTTCGCCCGCCGGTGGCAGTCGTTGAACTGCGGCCGGGCCTGCAACAGCAGGGCTCGCTTCGCCTCTTTCGTCCTGGCCTGGTACAGCATCTTGAACACCATCACCTCGCCCATGTCGCAGTGTACCGACGCCGTGTCCTGCTGTCGCCGGGCGATCTCCAGCTGCCGCAGCGCCTGATCGTACTTCTGCCGTTTCTGGAACAGCGCTGCCGCACCGATGGCGTGTTTGTAGCGCTCCTCGGGGCTGTTGATGTCCACCGACCATCGCGGGCGCTTGTCCTCACGCGGTGTCTTGGGCCTGGGCGGGGCCTTGGGCAGCTCGGGCAGCGGGGCTTCCTTCACCGGAGCCACGGTTCCGCGGTCGATGCCGGTCAGGACTCCGTGGTTCTTGCGCGCCCGGGCCAGCCCGATGCTGGCTCGCGCCCGGACCAACGGGTCGGCGTCGGTGGCCAGCCGGCCGAGCAACGGGATGGTTTTCGGCGACGAGCTGGCCATGGCCGTCAGCCCGGCCGCGGCGGCCAGCCGAACCTCGCGGTCGCGGTCGGTGGCGCCGCGCTCGAGAATGCCGAGGGCGTCGCCGGCCGGCAGCAGCTGCACCGCGGCCATGGCGCGGCGGCGGGACTCACCGGTGCTGGACCTGGCCATGGCCTGGACCTCGGCGGTGGGCTTCACGCCGATGTGGGCCAGGGCCGCCAGAGCCTGGGCCTGGTCGGGACCATCCTGCTTCAGCGCCAGCCGCAGCTCGGCCTCGCCCGAGGTGTCCCCCAGCTCGGCCAGCCGCAGGGCGGCAGCGCGCCGCACCGGGGCCGCCCGATCCTTGAGCGACGCCTTCAGCAACGGGACCAGCTTCCCCGTGTTGTTCCACCGCGAGAGCGCCCGGACGGCGTCGTACCGGATCCGGGGATCCTTGCTGCGAGACGCCTGCTTGAGGTCCTTGACGTAGGTCTCCTCGCCCATGGCCAGCAGCGCGCCCGCGGCGCTGATCCCGACGCTGGTGGCCCTGTCGCGCACCGAGGCGTGGAGCGCATCGGTCTCCTCCTTGCCGCCCACAGACGCCAGGGCCCGGGCGGCCTCCGCGCGGACGTTGTCATCCGGGTCGGCGAGGGCGCGACGCAGCAGCGGCAGCGTCTTGCGGTCCCGGATCTTGCCCAGGCTGGCGACGGCCGCTCGTCGAACGCGCGGGTCGGCGTCACGGAAGGCCCATCCCAGCAGGTTCACTGCCAGGTCGGGATCCATGTCCGACGTGATCTCGGCCGCGGCGTGTCGCACGGACCAGTCGCCGCTGTCCATCGCCACGCGGATCCAGTCCTGGCTGCGTCGCACCAGGGCGCTGGGCATCTGGGACAGGATCACGGCCAGTGACTCCGCGGCCACGGCCTTGACCTTCCACGCCTTGTCGTCGAGCGCCTCGGCCAGCGGGGCGATGGCCGCGCGATCCGCGATGCTCCCGAGCCCCTCCGCGGCGACCCGCCGGGTGGCCTCGTCGGTGGACCTGACCCCTGCCGCCAGTTGGTCGAGGCCCGAGTAGTCGTTCAACGAGGCGGCCAGCACCTTGGCCGCAGCGAGCTGCGTCGTGGGGCTGCCTTCCCGCAGCATGGTCTTGAGCGTGTCGCCTCCCTCACTGCTGCCGAGCTTGGCCAGTGCCTCCGCTGCGCCCAGCTTGATCACCGCCGTCTCCTTCTTGGTCGACGGCTGCGCCACGGTCTTCTGCAGCGTCTGCAGCGCCTCCTCGTGCCCCAGCCGGGCCAGCGTTCCCAGCACGAGGGTGAACATCGACGGGTTGAGGATCGCCATCTGATGCGAGAACTCCGCGAGCGCCGCGACGGCGTCCGGGTCGCGCGCCTCGCCCAGCGCCAGGGCGGCCTGGAACCGGGCCTCCTTGTTCCTGGACCTGAGCGCGTCCTTCAACCCGATGCGTCCCTCCGGGTGTCCCATGCGCATCAGCGCCCGATCGATGAAGACCTGCATCGTCTCGTCGCTGCGAGAGCGCGCGTCTCTCAGCGACTGGACGCCCGCTGGATCGCCGAGCTTGGCGATGGCCGTGGCGGCCGCCGCCCGCACGCTGACCTCGGGATCCTCGCGCAGCAGCGCCGAGAGCAGCGCGAAGGCGTCGCTCTCGCGCAGCTCGCCGATACCGCGAATGCAGGACTGGCGCACCTCGGGTAACACGTTGGTCGTGCCGGCCCGGAGCGTCCGGCGGACCTGCTCGAACAGCAGCTGCAGATCGAGCTTGCGCCTGGCCGGGCCCGCGTCGGGAGTCGGCTTGTGGGTCACCACAGGAGTCGTGGTTTTTCCGTCGGAGCGCAGCGCGAAGTAGAGCGCCACCCCCGCGCCGGCCAGCAGCAGCAGCGCCAGGGGCAGGGCCCACTGAAGGGGCGAGCGCCTGGGTGTCTGTCCCGGGAAGGCGGAGGTGGGAAGCACCGGGCCCGGTACGGTGGCCTGCATTCCCAGCAGCATCGACCCCTGGCCCTGAAGCGTGGAGGGGCCTCGTGAGCTGAAGGGTGTCGTCGGCGAGGATCCGTCCGGGACCATCGGCCCCATGCCCGGCTGGGTGTGCTGGACCCCCTGGGCCTCGGGTGCGGGCTGGCTGGCCTCCCACATCATCTGGGGCAATGGTCGCGTCCCGTCGGCCGGTTCCACCGCGCTGGTGTCCAGCTGCAACGCGCGGGCGAAGGTCCTGGCGTCGGGGAATCGCTGCTCGGGATCCTTGGCCAGGGCGCGGTTGATCACGGCCGGGACGAAGTCCGGCATCCCCAGTTCGGGGGCAATCTCCATCTGCGGCACCGGCTGCTTGAGGTGCGCCATGAGCAGGGTGATGACCTGGTCCGAATCGAACGGACGTCGCCCCATCACCATCTCGTACAGCATCACGCCCACGGCGTAGAGGTCCGCGCGTCCGTCCACCTGTTTCCCGCGGATCTGCTCCGGAGCGATGTACTCCGGGGTGCCCAGCACCACGCCGGCCTTGGTCAGGTTCTCGCCCTCGGGCCCCAGCCCCACGCTCTTGGCGATGCCGAAGTCCAGGATCTTTGCCACCACATCTCCGCCGGTTTGCACCACCAAAATGTTCTCGGGCTTGATGTCCCGGTGGACGATCTCCTGGTCGTGGGCCGCCGCGAGGGCGTCGAGAATCTGCGTCGTGATCGGGGCCACGAGACGCCACGGCAGCCGGCCGTGCTTCTCGAGCAGCTGCGCCAGGCTGAGCCCCGGTATGTATTCCATCACGAAGTACTCGCGCCGGTCCGGGGTCTGGCCGAAATCGAAGATGTCGATGATGTTTGGGTGGCCGATCTGGTTGACGGCGCGGGCCTCGCGATGAAGGCGTTTGATCATGCTCCGGTCGCTGGAGTACTTCTGCGACAGAACCTTGATCGCCGCTGTTCGGCCGATGACGCTGTGAGTCGCCTGATAGATCACCCCCATGCCGCCCACCGCGATGACCCGTTCCACCTTGAAATGCCCAAGGTGAGTGCCGATGAGCGGATCTTGCTGAGGCACGAGTGGGCCTAGGGAGCTTTCGCCGACCGCGGCAGCAGCCCAACCGCCGCCGCCAGTGATACCGTCTGTGACGTGTCGTCCAGGGTCATGATCAACGCCTTCAGTGTACTCGCATCCTCCAGATGTCCAAGTGCGATGGCACTGTCTTTTCGGTGGGCGGTGTCCCGACCCGAATCCAGAAATTCTAGCAAAACTTTCGCGGCGATTGCATCTCGAAAATAGGCCAGGTGCGATGCGGCGTCCAGCCGATCGTGTCCATCGGTGTGGTCCAGGGCCTGGCGCAGGGTGGCCAGCGCCGCCTCCTGTCTGGTCGGAAGCAGGGCAATGGCGGCCTTGATCCGGGCCGGCCAGTCGTTGGTGTTGGCGATGCGGGCCAGCGTGTCCCTGGCCCTGGTGTCCCCGAGCTGCGCCAGATAGCCCCAGATCTGGTACTTCTTGCCGCTACCCTTGACCATCTGGTCCACTATCGACCGCAGACCGTCGCGTGCCTTCGGGTCGCCCAGACGCCCCAGCGCCTCCAGCACCGGTGCCCGGCGCAACGCCGTGGCCTTGTGCAGCTCCTGATGCAGTCGGTCCAGACCACCGCGGTCGCCCAGCATCGCCAGCGCCTCCGCGTAGTCGCAGGCGGTCACCCCCTGGGCCAGCGCCAGCCGCTTGCGGATCGGCGGGATGGACGTCTGGTCCTTCATCCGGGCCAGGAGCAGGGCGGCATGTCGCAGCACCGCGGGTTGGTCGTCGGTGGCCAGCATGTGGCGTAGTTGCTCCCGCACCGTGAGCATGGGGCGACGCATCTGGTCCAGCAGCTCCACGGCCAGGATCCGGTCGGCGGCTTGGGAAGAGGTCAACGCGCGGTCCACGCGACGGTAGGCCACCACCAGCGCCTTCTTGGTCGACAGGCGTTTCTTCACCACCGGCCTGGCGTCGGGTGTCGGTCGTGTTGGGTGGCCGTTGGTCGTCCCGTGGGGCAGCAACAGGTAGACCAGCGATCCACCGGCCCCCATCGCGACCAGCACCACCGCGATCAGCACCAGCAGACGACCGTGGTCTCGCCGGGGCGCAGGATTTTCGGCGACGTCCTCGAACCCCGCCCTGAGCTGGGCGACGAAGTCCTCCATCCGGCTGCATCGGGTGGATGGATCGGTGCTCAGCGCCCACAACACCGCGGCGTCCAGTCGGCGGGACAGGCCCACGGCGGGTCGGAGCACGCTGGGCGGCGGCGGCGTGCGCGTGAGCTGCATCTGCCGCACCTCCGCGTGGCTCTTGCCCGGGTAGGGCAGCCGTCCGGTCAGCATCTCGTAGGTCACCGCCCCCAGGGAGTAGATGTCGCTGCGATGGTCGAAGCTCGTGGCTTCGAGCTGCTCCGGGCACATGTACTGGGGTGTGCCCAGCGCCGATCCGGTGTGGGTCGTCGGCCCGGCCTGGCTCGTCATCAGCTTGGCGATGCCGAAGTCCAGCAGCTTGATCCCCGTCACGCCGGCTCGCTGCACGAGCATGATGTTCTCCGGCTTGACGTCGCGGTGGATGAACCCCTTGCCGTGCGCCGCGGCCAGCGCGGCGCCCACGCCGCTGACCACAGACAGCACGCGATCCATGGGCTGCGGGCCCTCCTCGTCGAGGAGCGCGCGGACGGTCTTGCCGTCGAGATATTCCATCACGATGTAGAACGTGCCGAAGGGCGTCTTCCCGAAGTCGTAGATGTTGACGATGTTGCCGTGGCTGATGGTGTTGACCGCTCGCGCCTCCTGCACGAAGCGCTCGACGATGTCATCGCGCAGGCTCAGCTCCGGACGCAGGACCTTGAGCGCCACGCGGCGACCGATGGTGGTGTGCTCGCCAGCGTACACCACGCCCATTCCGCCCTCGCCGATGAGCGCACGCACCTGATACGACCCCAGGGAGCTCCCCACCAGCACGTCCACGGAGTCCGCCGTGGACGCACCGTCCTTGGGACAGTGCATGGTCTCGGGCCCGTACAGGGCGAAGCAGGAGGGGCATACCCGCATGGAGCCAAAATCCTACAAACCACCCCGTGGTCTGTCAACTTTCCCCAGAGATTTTGAATACTTTTAGGGGTGCCGGTCAAACGCGACGGGGAGAATCATCCGGGTGGGAGCGTACTACCACCACAGCCGCTATGATAGAACCAACAGGAGAAGGCACAATGAACTGGTTCGTGAGCAGATTCCTGGGTGCGGTCATCGCCGGGGTGGGGTGGAAGCTGGGCTCTGACGCCTACGAGTCGATCAAGAAGCAGATCAAGGAGCGCAACGGCAGCAAGACCTCCGAGTCGGGGGAGGAGGGCGCCGGGGCGGTCCAGACCCACGTGGTGGACGCGAGTCACCCGCCTGAGAACGCGAGTCACCCGCCTGAGAACGCGGAAGGAGCAGGCCAGTGAACTGGACGTCGCTCGGTGAACGGAAGCTGCTCGGTGAACGGAAGGCGCTCTCGCTCTTCACCATGGGCTTCTCCACCACGATCTTCATCCTCATCGGGCTCTCCATGGGCGGCGACTGGGGGCGGTGCTTCTACGCCCTGGCCGCGGTGTACGCGCTGGGCTTCTTTGCCCTGGCCGCGGAGTGGTTCTGGGCCCGGTGGTATGTGATGGGCGTGGCGGCCAGCGGCATCACCATGGCCATCCTGGGGCTGGTGACCACCGGGTGGAACATCGGCCTCGCCATCTGGGGCGGGATCCATCTGCTGATCTGGGCCCCGCTGCTGGGCGACTCCATGGCCGAGCGCTACGAGAACCGCCCCGACTGGCGCCTGCGCTACGGTCTGGACGACTACGGCGTGGTGCGGATCAAGCGCGCGGTGAAGAGCGCGGCCACGGCGTTGCCGACGCTGGTGCTCTACGCCCTGGCCCCGCGCGAGGGCCAGTCGCTGGCGCTGTGGGGCCTGCTGGGCCTGGCCGGCCTCGGGTTCTACGGCCTGGTGCGCATGCGCTTCTGGGGCGTGGCGCTGCTCGGCGTCGCGACGGCCTGGACCGCGCTCAGCGTGGCCACCGAGCTCGCGACACGCTCGACGGTGATGCCCATGTCCGGGGCCCAGTTGAGCCTCACCGGCATCGGCCTGGTGGCGGTGACGGCGCTGGTCGTGGCGGTCTCCCCCTTCGTCCTTCCCGCAGTCCGCTTCCTTCGGCAACGACCGCGCTGACACATCGGAATCGTGAGCAGAGAACTCAAGAGGTGTCCAGAAATCGCCCGGGCCGAGATCTGTAGGATCACTTCGACAAGGTGATCGACAAGGAGATCAGGATGTGATCTAAGGAA